>Ga0247832_1006844_pt1 | contig 12258 bp, 8 predicted proteins | sample LaCruzMarch2015__10_FD_192407 | JGI IMG/M metagenome (GOLD analysis project Ga0247832, IMG submission 192407) | Freshwater microbial communities from meromictic Lake La Cruz, Castile-La Mancha, Spain - LaCruzMarch2015_4m | ecosystem: Environmental > Aquatic > Freshwater > Lake | place: Spain... | reverse complement strand
GCAAGAAAAATGTAGGATAGCGCTCAAATATCGGATATTGAAGGAGTTTATGAGCAACCAGATGGAACCCAAACTGGAAGAACGGCTGCGTGGGGTGATCCGCCTCAAGCAGTACTCACCTAAAACCGAGGAGACCTACATCCAGTGGTACCGGCGCTACGTCCGCTTCCACGCCCAGGTGGCAGGGAAGATGCGGCACCCGCAAGAGATGGGCACGGCGGAAGTGACGGCGTTTTTGACCAATCTGGCGGTGAATAAGAGCCTTTCGGCCTCCTCCCAAAATCAGGCACTCAATGCGCTGGTGTTCCTTTATAAAGAGGTGCTCAAAATTGAGCTGGAAGGCATCCAGGCTACGCGCGCGAAGCGCAGCAAGCACCTGCCGGTGGTTTTGACCCAGGAGGAGGTACGGGCACTGCTGGTGAATGTGAAGGGGGATGCCGGGCTGGCAGTAAAGCTACTCTATGGCTGCGGGCTGCGCGTGGCGGAGGTGCTGGCGCTGCGGGTGAAGGATGTGGATGTGGGAGGTGGCAAGATCGAAGTGCGCGGCGGTAAAGGGGATAAAGACCGAGTCATCACGCTGCCGAAAAGCATGCTGCACCCCATCGAAGAGCATTTGAAACAGGTGAGAGCCGTCTTTGATGCTGACCGGCGTGATGGCGTGCCAGGTGTGGCGCTACCGAAGGCCTACGGGGTGAAGAACCCACAAGCGGCAGTGAGCTGGCCGTGGTTCTGGTTTTTACCTTCGTCCCGCGTTTATGAAGAGGTGACGAAGGGACTGCACGGACGGCATCACCTGCATGAGATCGCCATCACACGGGAGCTGGAGCGTGCGGCCAAAATTGCAGGCCTGAGCAAGCGTGTCACCGCTCATGTGCTGCGCCATTCGTTTGCGACCCACCTCGTGCTACGCGGCATCGACATCCGTTCCGTGCAGCAGCTCCTCGGCCACTCGGACGTGCGCACGACGGAGATTTACACGCATCTGGCCAAAGCGATGCGCGGGGAGATCACCAGCCCGCTGGATGATCTGTAAACAAACTACGACGATGAAGAAAACACCGGGACCCGAACGAGCCTACAAGGCGTGGTACAAGGAGATGCTGGCAGCCCTCCAAGAACGCTGGCATGAGGGCATGGGCTGGACGGAGTGTGAGGCCCTGTGCGGGGAGCTGACGAGCCTGCGAGCACGCATCCAGGAAGATCGTGGGATCAAACCACCGCAGATGTTTTGCCGAAACTGCCAGGCTTACCATGAGATGAAGAATCAGGATGTCAGCGTGAGGGCGCTGCTCTTTGCCCTGAAGAAAGTGGGTGCGGTTGGCGAGTCCGAAATGGCCAGCCTGGATAAAGCTTGGCAGAAGGAGCAGAAAAACAGAAAGCGGCAGATGGCAGCCCGCGCTCTGGTGCTCGCGCCTACGGACGCGAGCGGCACCACATCCACGACATCATGATCAACCGGGAGATCGCCCGCGCCGTGAATCTCACCGGCATCCCGAAGCGGGTGACGGCCCACACGTAGCGCCACAGCTATACCACGCACCTCATCCTGCGCGGCGTGGAATTGATGACTTTCGCGCCCCACGCTCAAGTCCCCCTGCGGGCAGCCTGTCGGCTGTCTGTCTCGCGGCTTGCCGCCGCCGCTCGGCTCGCAGCATCCAGCAGCTGCTCGGCCATGCGGATGTGCGCACGACGGAAATCTACACCGAGCTGGCGAGGGCCATGCGCGGGGAAATCACCAGCCCGCTGGATGATTTGTGACGCATCTACTTTTGCTGCATAAGCGCTGTCAAAAGCCCCCACCTAAAATTTTTCATGCGCAGCCTGCACGCTCTGTGCTAGACATCCCGCCCGCGCCCCCAGCGACTCCATTTCACTCTCTAAAATCATGCCCAAAAAGACCCTCCGCGACATCGAACTGAGCAACAAACGCGTCCTCGTCCGTGTGGACTTCAACGTACCGCTGGAAGAAAAAGACGGCCAGATGGTCATCACGGACGCCACCCGCATCCAGGAGACGCTGCCGACGCTCAACTACCTGATCGAGAAGGATGCTAAAATCATCCTGTGCAGCCATCTGGGCCGCCCAAAAGGTAAGCGCGATGCCAAGCAATCTCTCGCCCCCGTGGCCCCGGCCCTCAGCGCGCTGATCGGTCGCCCGGTCGAGTTTGCGGACGATTGTGTCGGTGATGAGGCCAAGGCCAAAGCGCTCGCACTCGCCCCCGGCGGCGTGCTTTTGCTGGAGAATACCCGCTTCCACGCTGGCGAAGAAGACAACGACGCGGAACTAGCCAAGGGTCTCGCTGACTTGGCCGAAATCTTTGTGAATGACGCCTTCGGCTCCGCCCACCGTGCCCACAGCTCCACCGCTGGCGTCGCAGACTACCTCCCCGCTGTGTCCGGTTTGCTCATGGAAAAAGAGCTGACCTATCTGCACGATGAGTTGGAAAATCCCGAGCGCCCCTTCGTGGTCATCCTCGGCGGCGCGAAGGTGAACGACAAGATCGAGGTCATCAATCGCCTGCTCGAAAAGGCCGACACCATCATCATTGGCGGCGGCATGGCCTACACATTCCGCAAACTCGTGCAGGGCATCACTATCGGTAAGAGTCTCTACAAACCCGAGTGGGAGCCTATCGCCCAGGCCGCGCTGGACAAAGCGAAGGCACGCGGAGTAAAGCTGCTCATCCCCGTGGATGCGCTGATCACAGACGCATTTGATTTCGATGCCAAGAAACTCGGCACCACAAAGTACACTGGCGTGAATGAAAGCATCCCTGAGGGCTGGGAAGGCGTGGACATCGGCCCAGAGTCCGTGAAACTATTCTCCGCTGAAATCGCCACCGCCAAGACCGTCATTTGGAATGGCCCGATGGGTGTCTTCGAGATCAAGGAAAGCGCGAAGGGCACCTTCGACATCGCCGAAGCCGTGGCCGCCAACACCAGCGCCAAGACCATCATCGGCGGCGGTGACAGTGTGAAAGCAGTGAAGAAAGCCAAGCTGGCCGATAAAATGACCTTCATCTCCACCGGCGGCGGTGCCAGCCTCGAACTCCTCGAAGGCAAAGTGCTTCCGGGTGTAGCCTGCTTGCAGGAGAAATGAGATGAGACATTTGTGATGGTTGGCAGTCTTCTGAAAACCACTGCAAACAATAGCCAACTATCGCAAACAACCGCAAACCTGCCCCATCCCATGATCCACCTCCGCAAGCCCATCATCGCCGCCAACTGGAAGATGCACATGACACCTCAGGAGACGGACGATTTTCTCCGCTCCTTTTCCCGTCTGGTGCCAGACAAATGCCCGGTGCAAATAGTCGTCGCACCGCCGTTTGTCAGCCTGGCCAAGGCGCAGGAAAGTCTGATGCACTCCCGTGAACAGATCGTGGAACTGGCTGCTCAAAACATGAGTCAACACGCCGGCGGTGCCTTCACGGGTGAAATCAATGCACGCATGATCAAGGAATGCAGCTGTAGGCACGTCATCCTCGGTCACAGTGAGCGCCGCAGCATCTTTGGCGAAACCAGCGCACTCGTTAACGCCAAAGTCCTCGCCGCCCTCGAAGCCCGCCTGCACCCCATTCTCTGCATTGGTGAGACGCTGGAGGAACGCGATGGCGGCCTGATCGAAAAAGTCCTCGAAGGCCAGCTCCGCGAGTCATTGGCCGAGGTCGGTGCCCGCCGCATCCAGGAGTGTGTCATCGCCTATGAGCCCGTCTGGGCCATCGGCACAGGCCGCACTGCCAGCCCGCAGCAGGCCCAGGAGGCACACGCCTTCACCCGCAGCGTGCTCACCGAAATGTTTGGCGAGGATACCGCCCAACGCATCCGCATCCAGTACGGCGGCAGCGTGAAGCCGAATAACATGGCAGAGCTTATCAGCCAGAAAGACGTGGATGGCGCGCTGGTCGGTGGTGCCAGCCTGGAAAGCGGCAGCTTCTGGGAAATCTGCCGCGCTGCCATTGATTGGGTGAATGGGCAGTAACAGAGTTTTGTGCCCCAAACAAAATCTTCCACTCGGTGCGCGTTTCTGGTAAACCATGACCATGAAATCAAAACTCGCCCCGTCCAACCGCCGTCAGTTTCTCCACACCAGTTCCCAGGCCATCGCCGCAAGTTGGCTCGGCTCCAGCCTAGCAGCGGATAATGCACCTGCTATGCCCAAGTCCGAGACGCTCGTGCAGCAGCTCTACGGCAGCCTCAGTGAAACCCAGCGTGCAGCCATCTGCCTACCGTGGGATGACCCCCTGCGCCAGAAGGTGGACAACAACTGGCACATCCGGCCCAAGCGCATCCGCGAGGTGCTCAGTGCCGATCAACAGGATCTCGTGCGGCAGGTCTTCGACCACTTGCATAGCGACGCGTACAAGAAGGAAGTGTGGCGGCAGTTCGACCATGACAACAAGCGCGACGGCGGCTTTGGCAGCTCCTCCATCGCCCTTTTCGGTGCGCCGGGCACTGGTCAGTTTGAGTTCGTCATCACTGGTCGCCACTGCACCCGCCGTTGCGATGGCGACAGCGTGGCAGGCACAGCCTTTGGCGGGCCCATTTTCTACGGGCACGCAGCAGGCAGCTTCAATGAAAAGCCGGATCACCCAGGCAATGCCTACTGGTTCCAGGCAAAGCGGGCCAACGAACTCTTCCAAGCCCTCAGTGGCAAGCAACGCGAGATGGCCCTGCTGGACAGCGGACGCGATGAGGAAGGCAATGAGACCGTAAAGCTCACCGGCAAATCACAAGGTCTGGACGGCATCCCTGTCAGTGAACTCACCGCCGACCAGAAAGGCCTCGTGCGTAGCGTGCTGACCGATCTGCTGGCTCCTTTCCGCAAAGAAGATGCGGCAGAGTCCATGAAATACATTGAGGCCGGTGGCTTCGACAACCTGCACCTGGCCTATTACAAAGGGCAGGATGTGGGCAACGATGGCGTCTGGGATGTCTGGCAGGTGGAGGGGCCAAACATGATCTGGTATTTCCGTGGTGACCCGCATGTCCACTGCTGGGCACACATCAAGGACAAGGCGTAGCACTCACAGCTTCCAGTCCACCACCACCTGCTGCTCGCGTCCGTTGCGGTCGTGATACTTCACATGGCCGTGCTTAACGCCGTATTCATGCACACACTTGGTCACCTTCACATCATAGGCGCAGTATTCTGCGATTTCTGCCAACTTACCCTGCTGCCACCAGCGGATCGCCTCCAGCCCATCTGCTGTCTTACCAGTGCCTAGACTCGCAGCAGCCACAGCCTCCAGCTTCAATCTGTGCCCCAGTTTTTTTTCCAAGTCCACCAACAGATCTAAATCGCGCACTTGCTCGCGGAAATCAAAGATGGTGTGGCCCATGAGCACCTCGTAATCAAAGCCGACATGATTGAAACCCACCACAAGGTCCGCGCGCACGAGCTGCTTGATGAGGTCCTCTGTTTCCTCTTGTTGATAGATCAGATACTCGCCCAACTTCGTGCTATAGGTCACCGCCACAGAGATGCCCATTTTGTGCTTGTTGCCCCAGCCGCCCACGTCACTCGCAGTGCGTCGTGTCTCCAGGTCAAAGTAAACAATGTCCCGGTCCATCTCGCTCAGAGCCGGTACACAATTCGTGCCTTGTCCATGTCATAGGGGGACATCTGTATCTTCACGCCATCGCCAATGACGAGGCGGATGAACTTCTTGCGCATCTTGCCAGAAATATGCGCCAGCACCTCGTGACCGTTCTTCAACGTCACCCGAAACATGGTACCCGCGAGTACGGCGGAAATCACCCCCTCAAGCTCGATAGCTTCTTCCTTCTGCTTCAGTTCATCCTCTGGCTCTGGTTCCGGACGGCGCGGCGGTGGCCCACTGCGGGGCGGCGACGCTGGACGCGGTCCACCAGAAGGGCGGCGCGGCGGTCCACCACGGTTGTTGTTTGATCGGCGGGGAGGGGGCATAGATGAAAAGGCCTGCATGAATCAGGCATCCAGGTGCGGCTTAGAGTGCTGTGCTGGCGTCTCATTGACAACTGCTATTTTCCCCTGCTGCCAGGGCCATGAAATTTCACTGGCACGCTGTGACGCTTCGGCTATTCTCCCCGCCTCAGATGGTGGTCGTAGCTCAATGGTAGAGCTCCAGATTGTGATTCTGGTTGTTGCGGGTTCGAGCCCCGTCGATCACCCCCTTTTCCTCGTCCACATGGATGAGGCATTTCTTGCCAGAAGATAGGGACGCACCACAATGGTGTAGCGCATGGAACTTCTCGAATCTGTCCTCGGTTACACCTTTCAAGACCCGCGAAAGCTCACGGAGGCACTGACCCACGGCAGCCTCGGCTATGAGTTACAGCGCAACCAGACGGACAATCAACGGCTAGAATTCTTGGGAGATGCCGTGCTACAGCTCTCCCTCTCAGAGATGCTTTTCCTCAGACTCGCCGATGCAGATGAAGGTGTCCTCACCAAGGCACGCGCTCAGCTCGTTTCCACCAAAGCATTGGCCCAAGTAGCTCGACGTCTCCAACTCGGCGGGTTCCTCCTCATGGGACGCGGCGAAGAAGCCAATGGAGGCCGAGAGCGTGAGTCCACCTTGGCCGATGCCCTGGAGGCCATTGCTGGTGCTATTTATCTGGACGGGGGCATGGACGCCGCACAGGGTTTTGCAAGGCGGCTTTTTACTGCCGAGTTGGACCGGCTGGGCAACAGCCCTGAGGACCAGAATCCTAAAGGTCAGCTTCAAGAACTGATCCAGGCTGTGAGCACAGAAGCGCCGACCTACCAAATAACTCAAGAGTCTGGACCCGACCACGCCAAGTCATTCGAAGCCATTGTGAACTGGCAAGGCAACACACTGGGTCGCGGGTTAGGACGCAGCAAAAAGGAAGCTGAGATCGAAGCCGCACGTGCAGCCCTGCACTCTGGTTATGTTGAGGAGATGCTAAAAAAAACTGGCCACGCAGTTTATCAGGCCACTAAAATTTCCAGCGCAAACTGTGAGCAAAGCCATGAACAACCACCTCAAATGTGCGAACAAAGCGCAAAAGTGCGACTTGTTTATGAGCTTCCACAGACTGTGCCCAAAACTATCACCACTTCTAAAGCTGTGGAACCTAGCTCATAAGGTAGAAGAACAGCGTTATTGCAGTTATCCCCAGCTTATACGGTTAAGGAGAATGGTAGAAGCTTTATCAATCTCAATCATAGAGCTGTGGAAAAGAGGCATAACCTCAGCCTCAACCCACCATGCTCACACTTGAACTGACTCCAGAAGGCAGCCTCCTCTGCGTGGGCGAGCCAGAGTCCAATGCCGAGAGAAGATTGGCTGCAACTACCTACACGTCAGAATGGATGACCCTCCTAGCGGGACAATTGCTCACTGCTGAGTTTGATGTCTCCTGGCGATGGCTACGCGGGTGGCCGCAGCAGTTCTTTACACGCCTCTGCCAGACCAAAGATGCCCGCACCACTCCACCACCTTCGGTCGAGGAAATGGAAACGATGCTCAGCACTGCTCCGCCTTTTGCAGGCGCAGAGTATCTTACCAAAGAACTGCTCCTCGACTGGTGGCAGAGTCTTGCAGATTACATCGCCGCACAGGCTACGGAGCATCCACAGGGTCTCGAAGGCTGGCTGCGGAAAGAAAATCCTCAATGGCATCTCGTCGGACGCGTGACGTTTCATCTCGCGGAGAACAAGACGGACACGCAGCGGCCTTTCGCTTTCCTGGCCACGTTCACCGAAAAACTCAGCGCCACCGGCCAGCCGCAGCACTTGCCGCTGGCGCGCGCCTTGCAGCTTTACGCCGGGCAGAAGGATCAAACCGCGCTGAACGCGCTGCTGGAGCCAGTACGCATGGCGGCGGAGAAGTCGAAGCTGCTTCGCGATTGGCTGGAAACACGGCGCTTGTTTCAGCCGATGGCGATGTCGCCGCAGGAGGCCTTTCGTGTGCTGCGGGAGACGGCGGTGTTTCAGGAAAGCGGCATCGTCATGAAGCTGCCGGACTGGTGGCGCAGCGGCAAGGGGCCGCGGCCTGCGGTGTCGGTGACGATTGATGCACCGAAGAAAACCTCGCTGCATGCCGGGACGCTGCTGAGCTTCAAAATGGCCGCCAGCCTCGAAGGCGAGCCACTGACCGACGCTGAATGGGAAAAACTTCTCAGCGCCGACACCGGCCTCGTTTCATTACGTGGCAAATGGATCGAAGTCGATGGCGCGCAGTTGCAGCAGGTGATGGATCACTGGCAAAAGGTGCAGCACGCCGCTGGTGAGGGCGGCATCGGCTTTCTCGACGGGATGCGGCTTCTCGCAGGCTTCGATCCGCGCCAACTGGCGGCGGAAGAGGAAAACACCGAGATGGTGCATGATTGGAGCGACATCGTGGCAGGCAAGAACCTCGCGCAACTACTCGATCAGATGCGCGATCCGGCTGAAGCGGCACCGCCGCCGAATCTGTGTGCCACCATGCGACCGTATCAGCTCAAAGGTTTCGCCTGGCTGCAATTCATGACACGCCTCGGCCTCGGCGCCTGTCTGGCGGATGACATGGGTTTAGGGAAGACGATTCAGGTGATCGCATTGCTGTTGGCGAGGACGAATGACGCCCAGGTTAGCATGGCGCATGAAAGCTCGCGGCAGCGTCCTGGAGTGCGCCGGCCCTCCGGCGCTTTCGAAAGTCCCCAGGTCCTCGAAAAGCTCCAGAGGGCTGGAGCACTCCAAAACGCTGTCGCGCCAGCCTTGCTCGTCGTCCCCGCCTCGCTCGTCGGCAATTGGAAGGCCGAGGTCGCGAAATTCGCGCCCGATTTGAAGCTCTTCATCGCGCATCCATCTCAAACCCCACGCGAGCAGCTCGATCTCGCGGTTAAACATCCATCCGAGGCGCTTCGCGGCTGTGATGCGATGCTCACGACCTATCAATTTCTCCAGCGCACCGAAGCGTGGCAGTTACATCCATGGAGCGTCGTCATTCTCGATGAAGCGCAGGCCATCAAGAATCCCGGCAGCGCCAGCACGAAGGCCGTGAAGCGCCTGCAAGCACCCACACGCATCGCGTTGACCGGCACACCCGTCGAAAACCGCCCCGGCGACCTCTGGAGCCTCTTCGACTTCCTCAATCCCGGCCTGCTCGGCGGCTCCGGTGCTTTTACCGATGCCGTGAAGCTCTGCGCGAAATCGAGCGAAGGCTTCGCGCCGCTGCGCCGTCTCGTGAAGCCTTACATCCTGCGCCGGATGAAGACGGACAAGAGCATCATCACCGATCTCCCCGACAAGATCGAAACCAAGGCTTTCTGCGGCCTCACCAAACGTCAGGCCACAATCTACGCCAAGCTCGTCGATCAACTCGCGAAGATGCTGGCCGACAAAGACATGGAGCCGATCAAGCGCCAGGGTCTCGTGCTCGGCTTCCTGCTCAAGTTCAAACAGATCTGCAATCACCCCAGCCATTGGAACGGCGACGGTGCCTGGCACCCCGAAGACAGCGGCAAGTTCACGCGCCTCGCCGAGATTTGCAGCGAACTTGCCGAGCGTCGCGAGCGAGCGCTCATCTTCACGCAGTTCGCGGAGACCTGCGATCCGCTCGCCCGCTTCCTCGCCACCGTGTTTGGCCGCGAAGGTCTCATCCTGCACGGCGGCACCAGCGTGAAGCAGCGCCCCGAGCTTGTCGAAGCCTTCCAGCAGCCCGGCGGCCCGCCCTTCATGGTGATCAGCGTCAAAGCCGGCGGCACCGGCCTCAATCTGACCGCCGCCAGCCACGTCATCCACTTCGACCGCTGGTGGAACCCCGCCGTCGAAAACCAAGCCACCGACCGCGCCTTCCGCATCGGGCAGAAGAAGAACGTCTTCGTTCACAAATTCCTCTGCCAGGGCACGATTGAGGAGCGCATCGACTCATTGATTGAGGAGAAGATGAAGTTGGCGAATGACCTCATCAGTGACGACGGCAGCGCCGAATCCCTGCTGACGAACATGAGTGCGGACGAACTGCTCAGTTTTGTGGCGCTGGACGTGAACTCGGCGGTTTCCTGACTTTTTTGCCCGTCGTCTTTTTGCCTTCCGACTTGGGTTCCTGAATGCGCTTCATCAACTCCAGAGCCACGGCCTGTCGTTCAGGCGCAAGACGGTGGAGGTGATCTTTGTTGTCACAGGCGATGAGAGCATCTCGGACTGTTTCAAAAGCGCTGCTGTTTGTGGAGGCTGGCAGTAGCGCCAACGCATCGCTGGGCTTGGTGAGCCGAGCGTAGCGCACGAGGCCATTGACGATGAAATCGAAGACATCCATGGTTTGGGAGTTTTGAACACACCATTCGGCCAGCGAAGGCAGAACGGTTTGCCAGTCGTCGGAGTGATCGGCGCAGAGGATGTGGAATATGTGCCGGACATATCCGGAGTCGGGTTCGAGTGGGAGCGCCATGACCGCGCAATGTCGGGCTTCCAAGATGCCATCTGGTTTTTTTGACAGCACCTCCGCAAGTCCCGACCAAGGACGAGCAAGAGTGGGGTCAAGTTCGATGGCCTTGCGATAAGCACTTTCGGCTTCGGCAGGCCGGTTCAGATGATCTTGCAACAGATTGCCCAGATTGTTCCAATGGTAGGCATCCTTGGGGGCGATTTCGATGGCCTTGCGGTAGGCACTCTCGGCCTCGGCAGGCCGGTTGAGTTGTTTCTTGAGCAGATTGCCAAGACCGTTCCAAGGGTGGTCATCCTTGAGGTCGATTTCGATGGCCTTGCGGTAGGCACTCTCGGCCTCGGCGGGCCGGTTGAGATGATATTGCAGCAGATTGCCCAGATTGTGCCAAGGGGAGGCAAACTTGGAGTCGATTTCGATGGCCTTGCGGTAGGCACTCTCGGCCTCGGCGAGCCGGTTGAGATGATATTGCAGCAGATTGCCCAGACCGTACCAAGGGAAGCCAAACTTGGGGTCGAGTTCGATGGCCTTGCGGTAGGCACTCTCGGCCTCGGCGGGCCGGTTGAGATGATCACTCAGCAGATTGCCCAGATTGTGCCAAGGGGAGGCATTCTTGGGGTCGAGTTCGATGGACTTGCGGTAGGCGCTCTCGGCAAGATTCCAGGCGGCTCGTTCTCTGAGGAACTCGGTGAGTGAATGCCACCAGCCGGCGCTTTCAGGCTGATACTGCAGTTCTTTGCGTAACGTAGCCGGCATGTGCTGGCAGAAGGCGATGATCTCCATCTCGGGGAGGTCTTGTTTGGCCCGTTCGATGTCAAACCAGTCACTCAAAGAGGCGAGGGCCTTGCCATCCCAGCTTTCGCGCAGAGTGCTGTGGAGGAGATGGCGACGTGAGTCCGCAGAGATGGAGCGAGTGAGAGCGCAATGCAGCACATCACGAGCGTCCTGCATGCCGAGAGGACCACATTCTGCGGAGTCGTGGGCGAGACGGGCGAGGACTTCGGAGGCTTGCTGATCGGGGAAGAGCAGGCGGACCATGGCGACGAACCAATCGAGCCGGTTCCGTGCAGCACGACCGTGGCGCATGAGGTAGTGAATGTTCGAGAAGCGGTCGGTGAGGAGGTAGGTCTTGCGTTTGGGATTGCCGGCGGCTTCACGGATGAGGCCGGCTTTGATGAGGGCGCGGATTTGAGCGCTGACCTGATTGCTGGGCAGGCGGGTGGCCGTGGCGATGCTGGCGACTTCCACGGGATCCCAAGCTAGGGCGATGGAATCGAAGATGCGCTGCTGCTGGAAGGGCAGGGCATCGACGATGGCTTTGAAGTAGGGCGTGAAGTCGTCGAGGAGCTTTTCGAGATCGGCGCGGATGTCGGTGTGCAGGCCGTCATGGAGCAGGCGGTAGAAGGTCTTGATGAGGCGGGGATTGCCACCGGTGAAAAGGTGGAGGGCCTGAATTCTGCCGCTGCGTTCTTTGATGGCTTCTTCCACTTTGGGATCGCCGCGTGTCTTGGCGAGGTTGAGAAGGCACTCGCGCATTTCTTCTGGCGCGAGGGGTTTCAGCTCGAAGTAGCGGAAGAAGTCGAAGAAGGGCTGATCGACATCGGTGACCTGCTCGAAGTAGCTGGTGGCACCGCCGATGAGCATGACGCTGCTGTCCTGCATGAGGAAGGCGCGGAGGCGGTGTAGCGGCTCGGGATCGCGGATGGAGGCGAAGAGGTCGTTGAGATTGTCGATGAGCAGGATGGCGCGTTTGCCGCGCTGTTTGACGAGATCGAGGAAGATGCGCTGGGCGCGGTCTTCGATGTTGGGCGGGTTTTCGGTGAGGAGCTTGCCAGCACGATCAGTGGCGTCCTTCGTGGCGGCTTCCCAATGGCGGATGGCCTCC
>Ga0247832_1006843_pt1 | contig 12259 bp, 10 predicted proteins | sample LaCruzMarch2015__10_FD_192407 | JGI IMG/M metagenome (GOLD analysis project Ga0247832, IMG submission 192407) | Freshwater microbial communities from meromictic Lake La Cruz, Castile-La Mancha, Spain - LaCruzMarch2015_4m | ecosystem: Environmental > Aquatic > Freshwater > Lake | place: Spain... | reverse complement strand
TTATGACAAACCAAATTTTTAAAGACCTAAAAGTAGTGGAATTTGCCAGTGTTTTGGCAGGACCGGCAGTCGGGATGTTTTTTGCAGAACTCGGGGCCGAGGTTATCAAAATTGAAAACAAAACCACGGGCGGCGATGTGACCCGTGGCTGGAAATTGCCTTCGGAAGACCCTGACTCAGCAATTTCGGCCTATTTTTGCAGTGTAAATTGGGGTAAAACCTATCGTTTACTCGATTTGAATGATCCTACCGACCAAGTCGAAGCACAAGCATTAGCCTTGGCGGCCGATGTAGTCATTTCCAACTTTAAACCTTCTTTTGCCGCCCGTTGCGGCGTGGACCCCAAATCTTTACAAAGCCAAAATCCGCGCCTGATTTATGCCCAATTGAGCGCTTTTGCCGATCCGGAGGACGAAAGCCCGGCTTTTGACGTGGTTTTGCAGGCGGAAGCCGGTTTTTTATACATGAACGGCGAGGCCGATCGGGCACCCGTAAAAATGCCCGTTGCCCTGATCGATATTTTGGCAGCCCATCAATTGAAAGAAGCCATTTTAATTGCCCTCTTACAACGCGCCCTAACGGGAAAAGGCGCACTGGTGCAAAGTTCTTTGGTGGAAAGTGCGATTGCTTCTTTGGCCAATCAGGCAGGTAATTGGCTCATGGCCGGACATATTCCCCAACGAATGGGCGCGCAACATCCCAACATTGCCCCATATGGCGATATATTTGCGTGCTCGGACGGACAATCGGTCCTGCTGGCCGTAGGTACAGAACGGCAATTCCGGCAATTGTGCGCTTGTTTGGACCTTGAATTCTTATTGGAAAACCCGGATTTTCAGACCAATACTGCCCGTGTGCGCAACCGAAAGGCTTTGGTAGATGTTTTAAAAAACAACATTGCAGCCTATACTTTGGAAGCACTTTTGGAGCGTTTTCGGGCATTTGGGGTACCCGCAGCCCGGATTCGCGATATGCGCGCGGTGTTTGAGCGGCCGGATGCACAGGCGATGGTGCTTACGGAAATGCTGGATGGGGTGGAAACCAAACGGGTGCGGACTGTTGCTTTTTCCGTGCAAACCAACATGGAATAATCCAACCATGCTGGCTCAAAAAATTTAACATAAAACTTTAACAAACAACGCATTGAATAAGGAATCCATATTAAATGCCCTGCGCAAAGTGCGCGACCCACAGACCGGACAAGACCTCGTAACCGTGCAAATGATCCAGGATCTAATGATCGAGGGCAACCATGTCAATTTCAAATTGGTGGTACCTTCTTTACAAATGCAGGGCAAGGCTGAATTGAATTTCGCCTGCATCGAGGCCATAGTTGCCGAATATCCCCAAGCCGATGTGAATGTGCATTTTGTTGCGCGCACACCCGGCAGCCAGGAATCGACCAGCATTGTGCCCCATATCAAAAATATCATTGCGGTGGCCTCCGGAAAAGGCGGCGTGGGCAAGAGCACTGTGGCTGTAAACCTGGCCCTGGGATTGCAACAATTGGGGGCAAAAGTGGGCATCATGGACGCCGACGTGTACGGACCCAGTATTCCAACCATGCTGGGATTAGTCGGACAACGCCCGAAAGTGAAAGATGTAACGGGTAAAATTAAAATGCTGCCCCTGATCGCGCATGGCATGCAAAGTATCAGCATCGGCAATATCATCGAGCCCGATCAGGCGGTGGTGTTGCGCGGACCACGATTAGCAGCAGTAATCAAGCAGTTTTTCAACGATGTACTTTGGGAACCGCTTGATTTTCTGATTGTTGACTTGCCGCCCGGTACTGGTGATGTGCAATTGACCCTGGTACAAACGGTTCCGGTAACCGGCGTGGTACTGGTAACCACCCCCCAGGAAGTAGCCCTGGCAGATGCCGTAAAAGCGATGCACATGTTCCAGTTACCTCAAATTAATGTTCCGATTTTGGGCGTGGTAGAAAATATGTCGTGGTTTACGCCGGAAGAATTGCCCAACAACAAATATTATTTGTTTGGGCAGGGCGGCGGCAAAAAACTGGCGCACAGCAGCAATTCGGTGCTTTTGGGGCAGGTTCCGATCGTCCAAGGCATCCGGGAAGGCGGCGATGCAGGTGTTCCGGCCGTTTTAAAAACAGGCACCATCATGGCAGATGCATTTTTGAATGTGGCGAAAAACACCTTGCGGCAAATTGCCGTGCGCAATGAAATGATGGAACCTACGCGCATTGTGAATATGGGCGAATAGCAACCTTTTTTCAGAAAACAACCCAACATGATCCAACGCCTAAAAGAACTAAACCGACTCAATAGCACCGTACTATTGGGCTTGATGACCGTATTTTGCTTCAGCCTCTCCCTGTTACGTTATACGATTACCGACACGAAGGTGTTCCTTTTCCTAAATTGGAACCTTTTTTTGGCTTTTTTACCCTGGCTGTTTAGTTCGATCATCTTCTATAGGGCCTTCAATAACCGCTTGGCCTTGAGCCTTTTAATTTTCTCCTGGCTGCTTTTTTTCCCCAACTCGCCCTATATTCTTACGGACCTGTTTCATTTGCGCACCCAACGCTCAGCCCCCATCTGGTTTGACCTGGTGGTGATCTTATCCTTCGCCTGGACGGGTCTGATGTACGGATTTATTAGTTTAATGGACCTTTCCGCTTTGCTACAAAGGCATTTGCATACACGTTGGGTCACACTCATCACCGTACTTTTCCTGTTTTTGGCCAGTTTTGGCGTCTATTTAGGTCGTTATTTGCGTTGGAATAGTTGGGACATTCTAAGCAATCCTTTTGGCCTGTTCAGTGACATCCTGGACCGTTTTGTTGATCCACTTGCCCACCCTACCACCTGGGGCGTTACCATTTTATTTGGGGTGCTGCTGAATATGATGTATTGGTCGCTGCGTTTTGTTTCGGTTTCAAAATCTGCTTAATTTTTTGATAATGAATGGCTAACCTCCCGAGGTGTCACCTCCGACATCAACCTCCCGAGGTGTCACCTCCGACATCAACCTCCCGAGGTGTCACCTCCGACATCAACCTCCCAAGGTGTCACCTCCGACATCAACCTCCCAAGGTGTCACCTCAAACATCAACCTCCCAAGGTGTCACCTCAAACATCAACCACCCGAGGTGTCACCTCAAACACCAACCTCCCGAGGTGTCACCTCAAACATCAACCTCCCAAGGTGTCACCTCCGACATCAACCTCCCGAGGTGTCACCTCCGACATCAACCTCCCGAGGTGTCACCTCCGACATCAACCTCCCGAGGTGTCACCTCAAACACCAACCGCCCGAGGTGTCACCTCAAACACCAACCGCCCGAGGTGTCACCTCCCCAAGTCAAACATTCATCCCCCATCATTCATCATTCATCATTAATTCCCCTATCTTTGCGCCGATTTTCAACAACCCATCTTTTGTCCAATGCTATCAGTAAATAATGTTGCCGTGCAATTTGGAAAGCGCGTGCTTTTTGACGACGTAAATCTTAAATTTGTAAAAGGCAACTGCTACGGAGTGATTGGTGCAAATGGCGCCGGTAAATCCACGTTTCTAAAGGTGCTTTCGGGTGCCATTGAAAGTACCCGCGGCAGCATCGAAATCACGCCCGGCGAACGGATGGCCGTGTTGAGCCAAAACCACTTTGCGTTCGACGAATTTCCGGTGATGGATACCGTGATTATGGGGCACAAACACCTTTATGATATCATGAAGGAAAAAAATGCCATTTATGACAACCCGGATGCTTCGGAGGCCGACTCTATGCGCGCAGCCGAACTGGAAGGCGAATTTGGCGAAATGAATGGCTGGATGGCCGAAAGCGATGCCGCCGAACTCCTCAGCAACCTGGGTGTGCACGAATCGCTGCACTATAAATTGGTGAAAGAACTCGACGGTTCGGAACGTGTAAAGGTGTTGCTCGCTCAAGCCCTGTTTGGCGCACCCGATATCTTGCTCATGGACGAACCGACCAACGACCTGGACGCCGAAACGACGGACTGGTTGTGCAACTTCCTGGCTGATTATCAGAACATTGTAATCGTGGTATCGCACGACCGGCACTTCCTGGACATGGTGTGTACCAATGTGGTGGATGTCGACTTTGGCAAAATCCGGATGTTTACCGGTAACTATACGTTCTGGTACGAAACCAGCCAGTTGATGTCGCGCCAAATGGCCGATAAAAACAAAAAAGTAGAGCAAAAACGCCAGGAAATGATGGACTTTATCGCCCGTTTCTCGGCCAATGCTTCTAAATCGAAACAAGCGACCAGCCGTAAAAAGGCCCTCGAAAAGTTGAACCTGGAGGAAATGACGGTTTCCAGCCGCAAATACCCCTACATCAATTTCAAACCGGAACGCGAACCCGGCGATGTGATCCTCGACATTGAAAATCTGTCCAAAAAGAACGAGGCAGGCGAATACCTGTTTAAAGGCCTGTACCTGCGTTTCAACCGGGGTGAAAAAATTGCCGTATTAAGTCGCAATGCGTTGGCTGTCACGGCTTTATTTAATGTACTTTCTGGCGAAGACAAAGATTTCGAAGGCCGTTTTGAATACGGAAAAACGATTTCTATTCAATATCTGCCCAACGATAACAGCGCGTTTTTCACGGGCGACCAGGACATGAACCTGATCGACTGGTTGCGTCAATATTCCAAAGAAAAAGACGAGTCGTTTATCCGTGGCTTCTTGGGCCGCATGTTGTTTAGCGGTGAAGAGGTATTCAAAAGCTCCGGTGTATTGTCAGGAGGCGAAAAAGTGCGGTGTATGATGTCGAAAATCATGCTGGCGAACCCAAATTTCCTGATTTTGGACGAACCAACCAACCACTTAGACCTCGAATCGATCACGGCCCTCAACAACGGTATGCAGGAATTTATCGGCAATATGATCTATACTTCGCACGATTACCAGATTCTGGACTCCGTGGCGAACCGCATTATTGAAATCACGCCACGCGGATTGATCGACCAAACCATGACGTACGGCGAGTACCTGCACAGCGACAAAGTGAAAGCCATGCGGGCGCAGATGTACGGCGACGCGGTTCCTGTGTAACATTTTGGCTCCTGCATTATGTCCATATTTTTGCTTCTGGCCGCGATCGGGCTGTTGCTTGCCCTCATTTTTTTAGCAAAACTCGATGCATTCCTGACATTGCTAATCACCGCCATTGCCTTTGGATTGAGCGCGGGCATGGTCCCGAGTGATTTGCTGAAAAGCATGCAAAACGGGATTGGTTCTACTTTAGGAACGATAGCGCCGGTTTTGGGCTTAGGTGTGATTTTAGGCAGTTTATTGACCGAAACAGGTGCTACCCAGGCCATTTCCACCCGATTATTGGCCCTTTTTGGGGCAAAAAACGCAGGTTTAGCCCTTACGCTCACCGGGTTTACCATGGGCATTGCCTTGTTCTATAATACCGGTTTTGTGGTGCTGGCGCCCTTGGTGTTTTCCATTGCAGCGCGTTCAGGACAGCCGCTGGTACCCCTGGCCATTTCCATGGCTGCGCCGCTTTCGGTAACGCACGGTTTTTTGCCGCCGCACCCCGGAGCAACCGCAATCGCACAAATATTCGGAGCAAGTTTGGGTAAAACCTTGCTTTTCGGGCTAATCATTGGCTTCCCGGCTGTATTATTGGGAGGCTGGCTTTTCCCGAAAATGCTACGCAACATGCAAGCAAACCCACCAGAAGGATTCACAAGACAACAGGATTTTACAGCAAACGAACTCCCCCGTTTAGGCAATAGTCTGCTGCTCGCCTTGCTTCCGGTGCTCCTTATGGCCAATGCCGCAGTTGCTGAAATGGCACTTCCTGCGACAAGTGGATATTTAATTTGGTCAAAATTCATAGGCGACCCCAGCGTTTCCATTTTATTGGCAGTCTTAGTAGTGTTGATGCAAGCAGCGATCAAAACCCGTTCTACACAAATAATTTCCCAACTTTTACAAAAAACCAATACTGCCATCGGCGCTGCTGCCATGTTGTTTTTAGTAATCGGCGCGGGCGGTGGCTTCAAACAAGTATTAACCGACAGCGGCATTGCCCAACAAATTGCCCATCAAATGGCTTTGCTTGCTTTGCCGCCTTTGTTGCTGGCATTTTTAACGGCCACAGCCCTGCGGATAGCGGTTGGTTCGGCCACAGTGGCGGGCATGACCGCAGCAGGCATCGTACAACCTTTGATGGTAAGCAACCCCGGACTTTCCCCCGAATTGATGACCATTGCCGTGGGCGCTGGCAGCTTGATGTGTTCGCATGTCAACGATACCGGGTTTTGGATGTTCCGGGAATGGTTTGGACTCAGTATTCGGGATACCTTTCGCAGTTGGACGGTGATGGAGACGATTGTTGGATTGGTAGGACTCGCAGGTGTTTTAACCTTGAATTTATTTTTATAAAGAAATATCAACTTGTAACCTGTGAATAATGTAACAATGAAGGTTTAAAGTGTAACAAATTCCTACCAGCCTACCCCCAACTTTGCGCAGTGCTCCCTTGGCACTTGTCTTCATGCGCCACCCTTGTCTTGTCTTAATTTTCATAGTTATAGGGCTATTTGCCTGTAAAAAAATCAAAACTGAGCGCCCTCCCTGCCTGGAAGAGGCCGTTATTATTCCGATCGATACCTCCTATTTGAGCACCCCATTGGTCATTCCTACCCACCTGATTGAAGAAAAACTTAACCAGGTAGTGGGCCAGGTTCTGCGGGAAGATCCTGATTTTGAACATATTAATGCAGATGGCGAGAAAGAAGGCGTCAAAATGAAAATTACCCGACTTCCTCCCCTCCTAAAACACCTTTCATTGCCCGATACGGCGTTTCTATATGTTCGATCTGAAATCCCATTTACGCAGATCAATGCGGCGATTCAAGCGCATTTAACAGGAAGAACGTTCGAGGTTTCCGGCCGGAAGATTAACATAAGAACTGCCCAAATATGGGGCTGTGGCGCGAATTTAATGCTGCAATTACATGTCACAGGGTTCAAATTGAAGCCTGGGATTTTCGGCCCAAAAAAATTACGATACAATCCAATGCTGTCACAGCCTTGATCATTGTGCATGCAAGGATACGTGTTGAGTTAGAAAAACTAGGGGATATTTAATTGATTTTAAAATCCATACATATTGCTTTTAGTAAAACATGAAATTTGTGTAACTTTTAGAATTTATAATGTAACAACGCTCTGTTTTTAAAACGTTTAATTTGCGCTTAATAACACAAAATATTTTGAAAATTTACATCAAGTACATGCTGAGTGCGCGTTGTCGGTCGGTGGCAAAATTAGTCTGCAAACAGCATGGGCTGCATTTTGTCATGTTGGGCCAGGGCGCAATTGAACTCATGGAAACATTGGAGGAAGATGAACGCAAGCAACTTAAATCAGATTTATTGGCAGTTGGCCTTGAATTAATGGATGAAACGGAGGCTCATTTGATAGAAAATATCAAAAGTAGCGTCGAACAAGTGGTAAAACACCCGGAACTGCTTGAATCTGAAGACTTCCCGACTTATTTGAGTAGAAATTTGAACCAGGATTACACCTATTTGGCGCATTTGTTTTCCGAGGTAAGTGGCGCAACCATGACGCAGTATTTTATAGCCGTTGAGTTGGAGTGGATTAAAGAAATGATTATGTATGGTGGCTTAGAGATCGCAGCAATTGCACAAAAAATGAAATACAGTAGTGTTGCCCATTTATCGTTGCACTTTAAAAAAATGGCAGGCCTTTCCACCCTCCATTTTAAAACCCTGAAAGACCAACGCAGGATGTTAATCGCGGAAACGACCCGTTTCGATGGGCTAATTGCCCCCAATCCTGAAAAAACGCCCCAATGAACAAAAAAGAATCACAATATGCCCGCAGTCTGATTGAAGCAAGCCTCGATCCTTTGGTGACCCTCAATACAGAAGGCAAGATTATGGATATGAACGAGGCCACCGCGCGTATTACTGGAAAAACCAGGGAAGCGCTTACCGGCTCCGATTTCTTTGATTATTTCACCGAATCTCAAAAAGCCAGGGAAGTGTACCAGGAGGTATTTGCCAAAGGATTCGTTAAAGACTATCCGCTCACCATTATTGACGGGAACTTAACCCCGGTTTTGTTCAATGGATCGGTGTACAAAGATGATAAGGGCAATGTATTGGGAGCGGTGATCGTTGCCCGCGACATTACCGAACAACGCCGCATTGAAAGAGAACTCATTGAGGCTAAGGTATTTGCTGAACGTGCCGCCTTGACCGCAGAAGAAGCGACCGCCATCGCTGAGTTGGCGACTACCATAGCCAAAGAAGCTACGGCCACCGCAGAAGAAGCCAAAGACAAGGCTGAATATGCCGTAAAATCCAAACAACAGTTTCTGTCCAACATGAGCCACGAAATCCGTACGCCCATGAATGCCATTATTGGGTTTACCAAAGTGGTGTTGAAAACAGAACTAACCGCAAAGCAAAAAGAATACCTCACTGCCATTAAATTGAGCGGTGATGCACTGATTGTACTCATCAATGACATCCTTGATCTGGCCAAAGTAGACGCCGGAAAAATGTCTTTCGAACTTGCTCCGTTTAAAATGGCGGCTTCCATTGCAGCCATGTTGCATGTATTCGAATTAAAAATACTGGAAAAAAACCTGAATTTTATTAAAGAATATGATGACCGTATACCCCAAATTTTACTGGGTGATTCGGTAAGATTACATCAAATTATCCTGAATTTAGTGAGTAATGCCGTCAAATTTACGTCGAATGGACACGTTAAGGTGAGCGTAAACTTAATAGAAGAAACCCCCGACTTTGCCACCATCGAATTTTCCGTTTCGGATACCGGCATCGGCATCCCGGAAAGTAAAATGAACAATATTTTTGAAAATTTCCAGCAAGCCTCCAGCTCCACGGCGCGCATTTTTGGTGGCACTGGATTAGGATTGGCCATCGTAAAACAACTGGTAGAGCATCAAGGCGGGTTGATATCCGTTCAAAGTAAAGTAGGACAAGGCTCTACGTTTAGTTTTACGCTGCGTTTTCAAAAAACCGATATTGTAACTGAATTAAATGCTGAAATATTGGAATTGGACACGGAAACCAGAAGTATCAAAGTATTGGTCGTGGAGGATATGGCGCTCAACCAGTTATTGATGAAAACCTTGCTGGATGATTTTGGATTTGACCGCGACATTGCCTCCAATGGAAAAATTGCCATTGAAAAGCTGCAAATGAAATCCTACGATATTATTCTGATGGATTTGCAAATGCCCGAAATGAATGGGTTTGAAGCCACTGAATATATCCGAACCAAATTGAATTCCAAAATTCCGATCATCGCTTTAACGGCCGATGTAACTACCGTAGATTTGGAAAAATGTAAAGCGGTAGGAATGAATGATTATATTGCTAAGCCAGTTGACGAGCGAATTTTATATCGAAAAATACTCGGTTTGGTGAAAAAATCAACCGCCTTCCCTGTTTTAAAAATACCGGTAAAAGATGCAACCGCTCCAGCCAAATGCACCGACCTTAATTACTTGTTAGGCCGTACTAAGTCTAACCCAGACTTGATGATGGAAATGATCACAGCCTACCTAGATCAAACGCCAGGTTTGGTGCAGGCGATGCGGAAAGGTTTTGATGAAAAAGACTGGGAGGTTTTGAGCGCAACCATTCATAAACTAATCCCTTCTTTTGCAATTATGGGGATCAACGGGCATTTCGAAACGATTGCGAAAAAGGTGCAGGAATTTGCAAACAATCAACAGGAACAACTAGAAATATCCGGCCTGATATTCCAAATTGAGTCTGTTTGTAACCAGGCATGTAAAGAACTGGAAATTGAGTTTTACAACATTAAAAACCGTAGAGATGAAAAGTAAAGAGCGCATTAAGCTATTTCTGGTGGATGATGATGCGGTTTATTTGAAAATGCTCGAAATTGAATTGCTGCAATACGCCGATTTCGCCCTTGAAACGTATGCCACCGGAGAATTAGCCTTGGCAAGTTTATCACATTACCCGGACGTAATCATTTTGGATTACCACCTGGATGGCATTGTAAAAAACGCCCTGAACGGCCTCGAAACTTTACGTAAAATCAAGGAAATCAACCCTGATATCCCGGTGATTATGCTTTCTTCGCAAGATAAAATTGAGGTAGCCATTAATTGTATGCACCACCGCGCCTTCGATTATGTGGTAAAAAGCGAAACGGCATTCATTCGTTTGCGAAAAATCATTACGACCCTTTTTCAATATAAAAAAATGGAAAAGGAGTTGAACTGGTATATGGATCGGATGTGAATGTGCTTAGAATGACACTATTGTAATACAAGAAGCATACCTTTACCCGAATGAACAATCATTAAAATGTCCAAAAAAGAAACCATTGAACAGGCTGCCTTAAACGTGTTTGTCACCCGTGGGTTATACGATGCCCCCATGGCATTCATCGCGAAAGAGGCCGGCGTACCGGTCGGCTCCATTTATACCTACTTTGAAAGTAAAGAGGCCTTAATTAATACGCTCTATTTACAGTTTAAACAGGCGATGGGCTATTTTATATTCAGCCCTGTGCCACCAGATTTATCCATCTATGCGGAACTAAAAATATACTGGACGCGCGCCATGCAATATGGACTCGCCCACCCCGAAGGCTTCTTTTTTGCGGAACAGTTTTCCAATTCGCCGATGGTTCAGCCGGTTAGCCGGGACATGGTGCGCGCCAATTTTGAAAAAGTGTACCGATTAATAGATTTAGGCATTCAAAATGGCACATTTAAGCCAATAGACCCCGATTTATTGCACCACCTGATTTATACCAACATCACCAGCATGATCAAATACCTCAGCCTCGCCAAAATGACGTTGGATCCGGAATTGGAAGATCATTTATTTCAGTGCTGTTGGGATGGTATTTGTGTGCGGTAAAAGCGGGGCATTTCCATTCAGGAATTTGTTTTTGTTGGTTTCCAATTCCTGCAATACAACCAATGTAAAATTACCGCCAACATGGGAAAAACAAAAATGCCTATAAAACTGTAAACGCATATCCCCCCCTTTCTAATGGGATAATTGCCACAAAAACTGGATACGTACAGGCAACAATTCATACCAACAAATAATAAAGCCAGTAAAACACTAAAAACAGGACGACTTTTAGACAGGGTAATCAGATCGGGTTCGTTTTTTCCGGCCATTATAATAAAAACAATCGCGGTAAGTAGCACGCCAAAGGTCATGAACAAATGAACCGATTCCCAACTCGGCGGAACCACTTTTATGGCTAAAAAACTCAAGATACCAATGCCTAAAATGATTTGGGCGCCCACATCAATACGTCTGGTATTGAGTTCGTTTTTGCGCACTTCAGGGTTGGTGGTAAGGCTCAGAGCAGTTTTATCTATTTTGAGATTTTGCAACCAGTCCATCAGGGCATTGAATAGAACAGGTAACATCCAGCCAATTAAAAGCAACCCGATCCAAGCTTCCGAGATAAGGTTAAAATAGCCAAGTGTACCCAGGGACAAACTCAGGCTAATGTAAGTAAAATAGGCCGCTTGCTTAACCCAAGGCATCCCGTTTGCAAACTCCAGAATAAATGCATGGAACAAAAAACCCGTCGTCAGAAACAAGCGAAAACTAAGTTTATCAGGTTCTTGTTCATAGGCCCAAAGTACGTGTACCCAGGCCAGTAAAATCAATACCCCCTGATAGAACCGTATGGGACGCTTGAGCAAATGATAAGACGGCCATTTAAAAAACGCAACGATTTGTAATACAAGGGGAAACAACAAAAACCGAGCGATGGTCAAGCCCGCACCTACCCAGACGATCGCTTCCAACACATCGTGTTCGATTGGCGCTTTGCGACCTTTGTAGTAAAAACTGCACACAAAGAAAAACATCGCATGGAGGAATGCCTTTCCCACGGGAGGCAACATACCGATCCAGTTATGCTTCGAAAAAAACACCAAAAACGGCGGAAACCACTTGCAAACAACCGCAACTAAGTAGTATTCCTGTGCAACCAAAGACCCTGGCGTTTCCTGCAAAATCGAAAGGTTTAAACCTATCGCCTGCGCCGGTTCGTGATCAGATAAATATCGTTGTGCTGCTAGTTGCTGCGCTTTCCTAAGTTCATCTTTGTAATCCGATAACGCGTAATGCAGTAATTCGTCATTCGGAAATGCAAGCAATGCTTGTTTGAGGATCTGCAAAGCCCTTTCCTTATTTTGATCTATGTACGCATAGTACCGGGCCAG
>Ga0247832_1006842_pt1 | contig 12262 bp, 8 predicted proteins | sample LaCruzMarch2015__10_FD_192407 | JGI IMG/M metagenome (GOLD analysis project Ga0247832, IMG submission 192407) | Freshwater microbial communities from meromictic Lake La Cruz, Castile-La Mancha, Spain - LaCruzMarch2015_4m | ecosystem: Environmental > Aquatic > Freshwater > Lake | place: Spain... | reverse complement strand
ACAAGGCCTCGACTTCCTCCATCATCATCCCCCAAGCAGCGCGCCTGACCGCATCTCGAGTGAACTCCTCAAAGCTCAGCGCAATGATCTGCTGCACTTCGTTCTCTGCTTGCTCTTCTGTCGGTTTTGATGCTCTGTTTTTCATGTCGGATGGTGGGTTGTGTTCTCTTTCAAGACCGCTCCAACCTGTCGTTGGAGCGCCAACCATCCGCACTTATGTTTTAACGATCACACGGACACTTCCGTCGCCAAGTCCCGCCAACAAATACGTGCTTACTTGGCCACGACCAAAGATCGCCACCGCCGCTTTGAAGGCCTTCAAGTAATAGGACACAGGCACCTGGGCCTCGCCCGGCATGATGCCGGCACGCACTTCTTCATCCCAGGCTTCCAGATGCGTGCCGAGCGAATCGACACCCGTTTCATGCAAGTGGTTGAACCAGATGAAATCGGCAGGTGGTTCGCACTGCGCTTGTATGGCAAGGCCAGTGCGCAGCTTGATGGTGCCGGCGGCATCGCACAAGATCGAGGTACCGCGATCCTCCGTCGGTGGTGTGCCAGTAGTGAGCACGACTTGCTCAATACCATCATCGTGCTTGGCGACCCAAGTGACTGAGGCGAGCTGTTCCGGTGTCTTGCGAGCGATGGTGCGGTCGCCTTTCAAGGATTCGCCGATGGCACAGAACTGGCATTTGGTATCGGCATTGCCGTAGCGCACGCAGGTCTGTAGCACGGTGGTGGCCAGGACATCGTGCGAGTGCAGTTGGGCGAGCTTCCAATACGGAATGTCATCCGCCGTGTGCATCGAGTAAAAGTACGGCTGTGGCGGGAAGATATCTGCGTGCGGTCGGCAGTGGCCTGCGCCTTGGTTCTTCATTCAGCACCAGCGATACCAGCCACTGTGTCAAGGCGGCGCTGAAGTGGATTCATTCGTGTCCATCGTTGCATAACCGGCTCCATCCCCGGTCATTGTTCTGCGCAAGAAACGGCCAGCATTCGATCAGGACAGGCCGTGCCGGCTGGCGACAGTGCTTGAAGCCATGACTCCTCTTCCACCACCCAGTGCCGCCGTCTTGACCTGCCTGCGGGATGCCGCCGCACCGTCGCTGGAGGCTTTCTTTGCGCCGCGTAGCGTGGCATTGATTGGGGCTACAGATCGGGAGGGCAGTGTGGGGTGCGCAGTGCTGATGAATTTGCAATCTTTCTCAGGTAACCTTTTCCCGGTGAATCCGAAGCGCGCTTCCGTGTTGGGCCTGCGGGCCTATTCGATGCTCTCAGAGATCGAAGGTAGCATCGACCTCGTGATCATCGTCACTCCGGCATCGACAGTGCCGGTTCTGATTCGTGAATGCGTGGACAAGGGCGTGAAGGCGGTCGTGGTCATCTCGGCTGGCTTCAAGGAGATCGGGCCTGAAGGAGTTGAGCTGGAGCAGCAGATTCTGGTCGAAGCGCGCCGCAATGGCTTGCGCATCATCGGCCCGAACTGCCTGGGCATCATGGCTCCGCACGCAGGGCTGAATGCCACCTTTGCCACGGCGATGGCACAGCCCGGTCGTGTCGCCTTCCTGAGCCAAAGTGGAGCGCTGTGCACGGCCATCCTGGACTGGAGCTTCGCGCAGAACGTGAGCTTTAGCGCTTTTGTGTCGGTGGGCTCCATGCTGGATGTGGGCTGGGGCGATTTGATTTACCACTTCGGCGCTGACCCCCACACGCAGAGCATTGTCATTTACATGGAGTCCGTGGGCAATGCTGCGGCTTTCATGGAAGCCGCACGTTTAGTGTCGGCAAAGAAGCCGATTGTGGTTATTAAGGTCGGCCGCACCGCTGCAGCGGCGAAGGCAGCGGCTTCTCATACTGGCGCAATGACTGGTAGCGATGATGTGCTCGATGCGGCGTTTCGTCGTGCGGGTGTCTTGCGTGTGGACACGATCGAAGAGCTGTTCGACATGGCCGAGGTGCTGAGCAAGCAACCGCTGCCACCGGGTCCACGGCTGGCCATCGTGACCAATGCTGGCGGTCCGGGCGCACTCGCGACCGATGCCATCGAGCGGGCTGGGGGACACTTGGCCGAGCTGAGCGAGAGCACGTTGAAGGCGCTCGATGCCGCACTGCCGTCGCACTGGAGCCATGCGAACCCGGTGGATGTGCTTGGCGATGCAGATGCTGAACGTTATGCGACAGCTCTCCTCGCTGTCATGGATGATCCGCAGGTCGATGGGCTTTTGGCCGTGCTGACGCCACAGGCGATGACTCAGGCTGATGAAACAGCGGGTGCGCTGATCGCCGTCGCGCAACAAACTGCCAAGCCGGTGCTGGCCAGTTGGATGGGCGGTGATGGCGTTGCCTCCGCGCGTGATCGCCTGAACGCCGCTGGCCTGCCGACCTATGATTACCCGGACGAGGCCGCGCGGGCGTTTCAGTTCATGTGGCAGCGGCAGCAACGCCTGCGTTTGCTTCAGGAGACCAACCGAATCGCCTGTGAGCCACTGCCAGCCTTGATTGAAGCTCAGGCGCTGGTGGCCAAGCTGCAAGTTGCCGGACGAAACTTGCTAACCGAGATTGATGCGAAAGGGGTCCTCAGTGCCGCTGGTATTCCCGTGCTGGAAACACGGCTGGCGGAAAGCGAAGACGAAGCGGTGGCCGCCGCCGAGGTGCTCGGCTTTCCCGTGGTGCTGAAGCTGCATTCCAGCACGATCACGCACAAGACGGACGTGGGCGGTGTCAGGCTCCATCTTGCCGATGCGACTGCGGTGCGTGATGCTTGGAAGCGCATCCAGGCAGCCGTGCCAGCGTTGGATTTTCAAGGCGTCAGCGTGCAGCTCATGGTGGCCACGCGTGGCATCGAACTGATCGTGGGTTGCAGCATGGACGCGCAGTTTGGTCCCGTATTGTTGTTTGGTGCGGGTGGCACGCTGGTGGAGGTTTTTCAGGATCGCGCGCTGGCCCTGCCGCCGCTGTCGGCACCCTTGGTCGAGGACTGGATCTCGCAAACCAAGATTCATCGCGCTCTGAAAGGCGTGCGCGGTCAGGCACCGGTCAATATGTCTGACCTGGTGGATGCCTTGATCAAGTTGGGCGACTTGGTTTTGGCCTGTCCAGCGATTGCTGAGCTGGACATCAATCCCTTGCTGGCCTCGCCAGAGGGCGTGGTGGCGCTGGATGCGCGGATGACGTTGCGCATCACATGAGCTTTAGCAGCAACTCCCGCACCTGCGTCTGCCACTTCGCCAGGTAAGAAAAATGCGCCTGCGCCTCGGCCAGTGCCTGCCAGTCGTCGATCGTGGCGAGTGCCAGCTCCAGTGCACGCCTTCGTTCGTCCAAAGCGAAGCCGATCTGCTCCAGCTGATCGCGCAGGGCGAAGGTTTGGCGCTCCAGCAAGGCCTTCGTCAGCGCGGACTGCGTCTTCGCACGCTTTTCGATCAAGGCCTCCGCCTCGGGCCGCACCTTGCCCAGCGCCATGAAGTGCTGCATCAAGTCCTCGCTCATCGCCACCGTGCGCCACTGCTTCACCTGCGCCGGCGCGGCGATGTCAATGAGGTGCTTCAGGCGCTTGTCCGGCGCGAGCAGCAGTTCATGCGCCGCATTCAGCGCCGCGTGATCGGCGTCCGGCGCTTTGGATTGGGCGAAGTAAGCCGCCCGCACCGCTTCCTCATCCAAAGCCGCCGCGCGCGGCAGGCCCAATGTCGCAAAGGCATCCATGCTCATGCCGCGAAGCTCTCCCCGCACGAGCACGTCACCACCGCGTTCGGGTTCTTCACCTTGAAGCCGCCTTGCTGAAGGTCGTCGCTGTAGTCCAGTTCCGAACCGCTGACGAACAAGGCGCTCTTCGGGTCGATCACCACGCGCACATCGCTCGTGATGACCATGATGTCACGGTTCGCAGGGCCATCCACCAGGTCCATCTTGTATTGCAGGCCGGAGCAGCCGCCGCCTACCACGGCCACGCGCAGGGCACCGTGTTCCGCGCGGCCCTGGCGTGTCAGCAGGCCCGTCAGCTTCGTGGCGGCGTTGGGCAGCACCTTGATGAGCTTGTCGTTGCCAATCTTGTAATTGATCGCGGGGGCGTCGGTCATGATTTGAGCATAGCCGCAGATGCCGCAGTCTCAAGGCAGTCCGTTGAAAGTAGCCCAGAGGCGCCCGCAACGTGAGCGTTTGTCCCCACTTGCCCCGTTCGAGCTTCTTCGATAACCTCAGCCAACATGAAAACTCTTACCCTTCTTCTCGTCGCCTCCGTCTTGCCCGTGTCGCTGCGTGCTAATCCCGATCTGCGCGCCGCCGTGGCGCACAGTTTTGGCGAAGCCCAGGCCGCCAAAATCATCCTCGTCCAGGCCACGGCCAACGTCGCGGACCCGCAGCAGTGGACTGTGTATGCGGCGGATGCCTTCCGGCCCACGCAGCAAGTGCGCAGTGTCGTCACCCTCACCGGCGGCGCTTGGAAGGCGGAACCCGCAGGCGCAGGCAGCCTGCTGAACCGCACCCCGCCTGCCCCGCTCGACTTCAACCGCGTGAAGGTCCGCTCCACCGCCGCGCGCGACGCCGTGGCCAAAGTGGCCGCCGCCGCGAACACCAGTTTCGCCTCGACCGCCTATCAGTTGGCCACCAACGAAACAGGCTCGCCCGAGTGGGGCCTCGCGCTCAATGACAGCTCTGGCTACGAAGTCGGCTTCTGCGTGGTCAATGCCGAGTCCGGCGTGGTCACCTTCATGAGCTGGACCCCGCGCGGCGGCCAGCCCGCGACCTCTGGTTCCGATAACAACAGCTCCGGCGCGCGCGCCGCTCAAAAGATCAAAGAAAAGAGCCGCCAAGCCTGGAACTGGACCGAAAAAGCTGGCCGCGAGACTGGCAATTTCTTCAAGGAGCTGTTCAAGCGCGACCGCTGAGCGCGCGGAGAGGTGAGGAGTAGTCCGCATGGGCTCCACACGGTCTTCCGCACCGGTCCGGTCCGGACCACACCCCACGCCCAACAAAACAAAAAGCGGAGCATCCGCCTTTGCGACTGCTCCGCCTGACCTCCAGCTTCACCCGGACTCTCCGTGGGCTGCCCAATCCAGATCAGACCACGGAAATTTGTGCTTCGGGGCCACTCGGGGCCTCCAGACTGCCGTTGAGCGCCAGGATGCGCACCTTCAGCACCGCGCCGCTGGGCGGGTCCTTGATCAGGTGCTCCCCGTCGCCGCCGCTCTTCGCGTATTCGCGCCAGGCGGTGTCCACGCCGACCACCTGGATCAGGACCCGGTCGTCGTCGCTGCGCGTGCCGCGCGGGTCGGCCTCGCGGATCAGTTTCAGCGGCAGACTGTCCTCCAGGGCAGCGCAGCCGTCGGCGCAGTCCTCCGCCAGGGCGAGGACGGGTTTCTCAGCTTCAGGAATGGCATTGTTGCTCATCGTGCGTGGGGTGTGGGTGGTGGTCGGGTTAGCGTGGGTAGGGGTGGGTGGGGCGGTGTAGCCAGGGTCGCCGGGTTCCAGGAGGTAGGAATGATCGCCCCAGCCCAGGTTCGGGTTGTCCCAGGTCAGGCCGGGCATGTCCCAGGTAACGGGTTTTATCTGGGCAAGGTTGGGGGCTTAGGGAGCCTAAAGGCAGCGTTCATTCGGCCTGCCGAGCGAGCCGGGGCTATCACAGGGGGATCATGCGGGGCCAATCATGGCGGCAGCGGCGTGAGGAGGACGATGCGGACGTGGCTCGGAGCAGGGCTGAACCATCGCTGATTTCATCCCTCACTAGGTCGTTACCCGTTTGGCGAGCGGTAGTGACAAAATTTCTTATCTTTTTTAAGCCAGGGCCGTGAAGAAGCAAAAATCTGCGCCTGCTCGCCCCTTGCCCCGCGTGTCAGTTGTAGCGAAAGTCGGCACGGTAATTGCAATCCTCCTCACCGAATGTCCATCCACGTCGCCCTTCATCACCGCACTTGCTACCGTTATGACCGCCCCGTGAACTTGGGGCCTCAGGTGGTCAGGCTTCGCCCCGCGCCCCATGCCCGCACGCGCATTTTGGGTTACTCCTTGAAGGTGGAGCCGACGCCGCATTTCCTGAACTGGCAGCAGGACCCGCAGTCGAACTACCTGGGCCGTCTCGTGTTCCCTGAGAAGACCACGGAGTTCAGCGTGACGGTCGATCTGGTGGCCGAAATGTCGGTGTTCAACCCCTTCGACTTCTTCCTGGAGCCGGAGGCGGAGAAGTTCCCGTTCGAATACGATCATCAGCTCGATCACGAGCTGGAGCCCTTCCGTCGCAAGGAGACGATGACGCCCTACTTGCTAGCCTACCTGTCGGATGTGCGGCGCGACATTCTGGGCAAGTCCTACGTCTGGGATGGCAAGGGAGAGGACCCACGGATGCGGACGATCGACTTCCTGGTGGCGATCAATCAGAAGGTCTGGAAGGACATCAGCTACCTCATCCGCATGGAGCCGGGGGTGCAGGCACCGGAGGAGACGCTGACGAAGCGCAGCGGGTCCTGCCGTGATTCGGCCTGGCTGCTCTGCCAGGTGATGCGGCACTGCGGTCTGGCCACGCGCTTTGTCAGTGGTTACCTGCTGCAACTCGCGCCTGACATTAAATCCCTGGATGGCCCGAGCGGCCCTGAAAAGGACTTCACCGACCTGCACGCCTGGTGCGAGGTGTATCTGCCGGGTGCTGGCTGGATCGGGCTGGATGCCACGAGTGGCCTGCTCGCGGGCGAGGGCCACATCCCGCTGGCTTGTGCGCCTGATCCGACGAGCGCCGCGCCGATCACGGGCGGCGTGGATGATTGTTTGGTGGAGTTCGCCCACGAGATGCACATTAGCCGTGTGCACGAGTCGGTGCGCGTGACCAAGCCCTACTCCGACGAGCAGTGGGCGGAGATCGAGGCGCTCGGCCATAGCGTGGATGCGGACCTGCGGAAGCATGACGTGCGCCTGACGATGGGTGGTGAGCCCACCTTTATCTCCATCGACGACTACGATGCGCCGGAGTGGAACAGTGTGGCCCTGGGGCCGATGAAGCGCCGTCTGGCTGATGAGCTGCTGCGTCGCTTGCACCAGCGCTTTGCGCCCGGCGGCTTCCTCCATCATGGCCAGGGCAAGTGGTATCCCGGCGAGCAGCTGCCGCGCTGGTCCTTCGGTTGCTACTGGCGCCGCGACGGCGTGCCGATCTGGGACGACACCTCACTGATCGCGGATGACAACTACGACTATGGGCACAGCGAGAAGGACGCGGCGCTGTTTATTCAGGCGCTGTCTGTGGCGCTGGACATTGACCCGAAATGGGTCGTCCCCGGCTACGAAGACGCGCTCTACTACCTGTGGCGCGAGCGCCGTCTGCCGAGCAATGTGGATACCCTTGAGAACAAGCTGGATGATGCGCAGGAGCGTGCGCGCTTGGCCAAGCTGTTCTCGGACGGTCTCGAAAAGGTGGTCGGTCATGCGCTGCCGATCGAGCGGCGGTGGGCGAACGGCTGGCCCTACTGGGCGAGTGGTCCGCGCTTCTTGCGCACGGAGCGTATGTATTTGATCCCCGGTGATTCGGCGATGGGCTTCCGCCTGCCGCTGGATGGTTTGCCATGGGTGAGCAAGGGCGACTATCCGTATCTCAATGAGCCAGACCCGATGGCTGCGCGCGCGCCGTTGCCAGCCCGCGTGAAGTATGACCCGCAGCGCTTCCTGGCGGCGGGCATTGCCCCCGGTGGTGCGGGCGCAGGCTTTGGCAAAGGTGCCTTCAGCGCCAGTGGTCAGGCCATTCCGTTCGTGAAGCCGGAGTTCCGCAATCAGGACGACACCGCTCGCGAACCGAAGCCGGGTGAGTCAGCCTCCTGGGTGGTGCGCACCGCGTTGTGCGTGGAGCCGCGTGGGGGCAAGCTGCATGTCTTCATGCCGCCGGTGGAGACACTGGAGGACTACCTGGAGATCCTTGCGGCGGTCGAAAGCACCGCCAAGCATCTGGCCATGCCGGTGCTGATCGAAGGCTACACGCCGCCTTACGATCCGCGCTTGGACGTGCTGAAGGTGACGCCTGACCCCGGCGTGATCGAGGTGAATGTGCAGCCTGCGCTGAGCTGGGACGAGATGGTGCGCAACACCACGATCCTCTACGACGAAGCGCGCAGCGTGCGCCTCGGCACGGAGAAATTCATGGTCGATGGCCGCCACACCGGCACGGGCGGTGGCAATCACATTGTCATCGGTGGCAGCACACCAGCCGACAGCCCGCTGCTGCGTCGCCCGGACCTGCTGCGCAGCTTGGTCACGTATTGGCAGCATCACCCCGCGTTGTCGTATCTGTTCAGCGGTCTGTTCATTGGGCCGACGAGCCAAGCCCCGCGTATCGACGAAGCACGCAATGACTCGCTTTATGAACTGGAGGTCGCCTTCAACCAAGTGCCTGCCTTCCAGCAGGTGCCGCCGTGGTTGGTGGATCGCTTGTTCCGCAACCTCTTGATTGACGCCACGGGGAACACGCACCGCGCTGAGTTCTGCATCGACAAGCTCTACTCGCCCGACAGCGCCACGGGCCGACTTGGCCTGCTGGAGCTGCGCGCCTTTGAAATGCCGCCGCACTCGCGCATGAGCCTAACTCAGCAACTGGTGCTGCGGGCGCTGGTGGCCAAGTTCTGGCAGGAGCCCTACACCAAGCCGCTGGTGCGCTGGGGCACGGAGATCCATGACAAGTGGATGATGCCGCACTTCATCTGGCAAGACATGGGTGACGTGGTCAACGACCTGACCGCCGCTGGCTACCCGATGCAGCTCGACTGGTTCGCGCCGCACTACGAGTTCCGCTTCCCGTTCATTGGCGACCATCAGGTGCGCGACATGCAGATCGAGCTGCGGCTGGCCCTGGAACCCTGGCACGTGCTCGGGGAAGAGGGCAGTGCGGGCGGCGCGGTGCGCTACGTGGATTCGTCCGTCGAGCGCTTGCAGGTGAAGGTGCAGTCAGGGACCGACTCGCGTCACGTCCTGCATTGCAACGGCCAGCGTGTGCCCTTGCAGCCCACTGGCGTGAATGGCGAATCCGTGGCCTCGGTGCGCTATCGCGCATGGCAGCCCGGCTCCTGCCTGCACCCGACGATCGGGGTGCATGGCCCGCTGCTGTTTGATGTCATCGACACCTGGAATGATCGCTCCACAGGCGGCTGCTCGTATCACGTCAGCCACCCCGGTGGCCGCAGCTATGACACCTTCCCGGTCAATGGCTACGAAGCGGAAAGTCGCCGCTTGGCGCGCTTCTTCCGTCACGGTCACACGGGTGGCAAGGTGCAAACCCGCGAGCCCAAGGTTAGCCCCGAGTTCCCCTACACACTGGACCTGCGCGCCCCGTAACTGCCCTGCGTGCACTGCAACGTTGCTTTGCATCGTAATGAAAGGCATCATTCGGATGACATCCACGCACATCGACCTCAGCTGCTTTGCAATTCTCCCAGTCCCAGTCCGCTCCACCTCCCTTGCCGACGGCCTCCCAGCGCACGCGTTTGCTGCGCGATTACCGGGGCACGCCCGGTGCGTATGATGAGGTGCTGGACGGTGCGGGAACCATCCGCCCGCACTATCGGGCGCTGATGTCGGAGTTGGAGAAGCTGGGGGTCGATGAGTTGCATCGCCGCTGGGAAACAGGTCGCCGGTTCATTCATGAGCAAGGCGTGACCTACAATGTGTATGGCGACCCGATGGGCATGGAGCGCCCGTGGGAGCTGGACCCAGTGCCGCTGCTCATTTCAGCGGCGGAGTGGCGCAAGCTGGAGACCGCACTGGTGCAGCGCGCTCAGGTGATCAATGCCGTGCTGGCCGATTGCTACGGCGAGCAAAAGCTGATCCAGAGTGGCAAGCTGCCCCCTGCGCTGGTGCTGGCGCAGCCAGATTTTTTGCGGCCCTGCCATGGCATCAAGCCGCCCAACGACATTTACTTGAGCTGCTTTGCAGTGGACCTTGCGCGCTCGCCCGATGGGCAATGGTGGGCCATCTCGGACCGCACGCAGATCCCCACGGGCGCGGGCTACACCTTGGCGAACCGGCTGGTGACTTCGCGCGTGTTGCCGGAGGTGTTTCGGGACTGCAACGTGCAGCGGCTGGCTGGCTTCTACTCGCACCTGCGCGATTCCTTGGCGCGGCTGGCCCTGCGGCGCACCGACGATCCCCGTATCGTCGTGCTCACGCCGGGACCGCACAATGAAACCTACTTTGAGCAATCCTATCTCGCCCGCTACCTCGGCTACTCACTGGTCGAAGGGCAAGACCTGACCGTGCGCGATGGCCGTGTCTTCCTCAAGACGCTGAGCGGCTTGGAGCCGGTGGATGTGATCCTGCGCCGCGTGGACGATGACTTTTGTGACCCGCTGGAACTGCGCAATCACTCGATCCTCGGTGTGCCCGGCTTGGTCGAGGCGCTGCGCAGTGGCCATGTGGCAATCGCGAACAGTCTGGGCAGCGGCTTGCTGCAAAACCCGGCTTTCATGGCCTTCCTGCCGGGGCTCTGCCGACAGTTGATGGGGCAGGATTTGAAGCTGCCCTCGGTGGCTACGTGGTGGTGCGGGCAGAAGTCGGCCGAGCAGCAGGTGCTGAGCAATCTGGGGAGGCACTTCATCAAGCCGGCGATGCGCTCGCAGGCCAGGGGCATGTCACCGGGTGTCGAGATGACCGGTGCGGAACTCGAAGAGCTGCGCCGCCGCATCAAGTTTGAGCCGCACCATTATGTGGCGCAGGAACGCGTGGAGCTGTCCACCGCCCCGACCTGGAACGATGGCAAGTTGATCGCGCGCCCCGTCGCCATGCGCGTCTATCTCGTGGCCGGGGAGGATGGCAATTATCACGTCATGCCGGGGGGCTTGGCCCGCATTGCACCCCTGGACGGCGCGCGCATGATCTCCATGCAGCGTGGGGGATCGAGTAAGGACGTGTGGGTGCTCAATGAAAGCCCGGTGGAAGACACCACCCTGCTGCCGCGCAGCGCTGACGTCATTCAGCTCCGCCGCACCGGCAACAACCTGCCCAGCCGTGTGGCGGACAATCTTTTCTGGCTCGGACGCTACGCGGAGCGCGCGGAGTGCACCGCCCGTCTGCTACGTAGCTCGCTGATCCGGCTCAATTCGGAGAGCAGCAGCAGTGCCATCGCTCTGCTGGGGCCGTTCTTGCAGACGCTGGAGGCGCAGCACCAGCTCAAGCCGGGGCACAGTGCCGCGCTGATGCGAGCGAATGCGGAAGCGCTGGAGGCAGAGCTGCTAGACATGATCGCGAAGCCCGAGCGCAGTGGCAGCCTGCGCAACATCACCGATCAACTTCAGCGCCTGGGCATGCAGGTGCGTGACCGAACCTCGAACGATTACTGGCGCGCCTTGAGCACGCTGGACGACTGCATAGCCACAGCAGCGAATGCCAGCGAGTTCCTCATTGGCGACGCCATCGTGGTCATCAACCAAGTGCTGCTGGGCCTCGCGTCTTTGCACGGTCTGGCGAATGAAAACATGACCCGCGCCCAGGGCTGGCGGTTCATGGACATGGGTCGCCGCGTCGAGCGGGCGATCTACTCCAGCAGCTACCTGGGTCACGTGTTGCGCAGCGGTATCGCAGACAATCCGAGCGCGCTGGAGGCGGTGCTGGAGATGGCAGACAGCACCATCACCTACCGCTCGCGTTACAATCTGATGCCGCACATTGCCGCTGTGTATGACTTGGTCATGCTGGATGAGACGAACCCGCGCTCACTGGCATTTCAGTTCCGCCAACTGACCAAGCACTTCGAGAAGTTGCCCGGTGAAAACGCGGCCACGCTCAGTCAAGCTCGGCGCATCTTGGTTGAGTCGGCAGCTCGTCTGACACTGGCAGACCCCATGGAGCTGGCCAGCCGTGCCAAGCCCACGCAGACCGAGTGCGCTGCCACCCTCACCTACCTTGAAAAAGCCATGCCTCGCCTCTCAGACGCGCTGGCCATCACCTACTTCGCCCATTCGTCGATCTCACGAGCGGGTGAAGGCACCCCGTCGGCGGAATGACCTACCGCATCGTCCATCGCACCACCTATCGCTACAGCCAACCTGTCACGGTGTCTCAGCACGCTGCCCGCATGGAGCCGCGCAGCACCGCGCACCAGCAGAGCAGGGACTTCAAGCTGAGCATCAAACCTGCCCCTGCATTGCAAAGCGAGCGCACCGATTATTTTGGGAACAAGGTCTGCATGTTCAGCGTGCAAGGTTTGCACAAGGAACTGCAAGTCGTGGCCAGCAGCACCGTCACGATCCGCCGTCCCGACGAGCTGCTCTTCGCCGCCTCGCCCACGTTCGCTAACGTGCGGAAGCTT
>Ga0247832_1006841_pt1 | contig 12262 bp, 11 predicted proteins | sample LaCruzMarch2015__10_FD_192407 | JGI IMG/M metagenome (GOLD analysis project Ga0247832, IMG submission 192407) | Freshwater microbial communities from meromictic Lake La Cruz, Castile-La Mancha, Spain - LaCruzMarch2015_4m | ecosystem: Environmental > Aquatic > Freshwater > Lake | place: Spain... | reverse complement strand
CTAAATGATGTCTCTCTGACACAGCGTGGGTTTCTTTCCAGGGCATAGACGGAAGGTTCCGCCAAACGCCCCAACCTGTCACCCATGTGCCCGAACAGTTATGTCACCTATGTGGCCGGTATTTACCTATGCCGGTGCACAGTTGCCTGATGGATCGAGTCCTGCGAACTGGTGGGATGCGGCGTCGTTGTACTGCGGAGCGCGCGGTGGTCACCTAGCCACACCGACATCTGAACCGGAGAACGATTTCATTGTTGCCAATGCTGTTACCCAAATCCCGCCCCAATCTGGATTTGGCCAAGGACCCATGCTCGGAGGTCGGCTGGAAACCAACGGGTGGCAGTGGATCGATGGTGAACCGTGGAAATACTCAGGATGGTGCGGACCTGAACCGACTGGGGACGGCATTCATTTGCAGTATTGGGCGTTTTCATACCTTTGTTGGAATGACTTTCAGGGGACGACCGCAGTAACGAACACACTCATCGTTGAGTGGTCCGCCGACTGCAACTCCGACGGCATCGTCGACTACGGCCAATGCCAGAACGGCACGCTTGCCGACTACAACACCAACAACATCCCCGATTGCTGCGACCGTGGCGAGCCGTGTGTCGTTGGCAACTACCCATTTCAGTGGCGCGTGGAGGATGGCGGTAATGGCCATTGGTATCAAATCACGCAGCGCACGTACGGCACTTACGACTGGTCAGAGACAAGGGCAACGTGTCTTTCTGCTGGTGGTGATCTAGCGTCATTTGAGTCCAGTTCTGAATGGCTATTCATGCGGACTCGCTGCCGTGAGTTGCCGCCCGGCCCCGTCAATTCAGGACAACTACTGGCAGGCGGTCGCCGAGCGGCTGGCTCGTCATCGCAGTGGACATGGCTCACCGGTCAAGCGTTTTCGTACTTCGCGTGGAATGCCGGAACTCCCAATGATGGCGATGGTGCCGACATGGTTCTTTGCGTCGGGGCGGGGATCGGCAGCGCGGGTACCTTCGATGGCTGGGACGACTGGTTTACTATCGGCCTTTCTAGTGGATTCATCACCGAGTGGTCCGCCGACTGCAACAACGACAACATCGTCGACTACGGCCAAATCCTCACCGGCCAACTCGGTGACTCCAACACCAACGGCGTCCCCGATATCTGCGAACAGCCACGGTGCCAAGACGCGGACATCACCAACAACCAGATCATTGACGGCGCGGATCTTGGTGCCCTGCTCGCGTTCTGGGGGCCGGTCAACCCAGTGCTGCCACAGGCTGACGTTAATCGAGATGGTCAAGTAAACGGTGCAGACATTGGCCTCCTCCTCTCGCACTGGGGACCATGCCCCTAAACGCAGTCCCAGCCCAGCTGGCGCCTGACCTATCCTCAGCGCCACGGTGGAAACAGATCACTTCCCAAGCACCCACGCGACATGGATCGACGCGCAGTTAACAATCGCTGAGCGTGGCGACGCGGATCTGGCGCATCAGATGAATTCCAGTACGGCTGCTGCCGCGCGCGCTGCTCTGCGTCGACACCTCATGGAGCGCTACTACGACGCGCTACGAATCTATGTGCGGACAAGCGCGCTGGTTCGACTTGGCGAGCCAGAGGAAATCGTTGCGGAGTTCTTCGTCCGAGCGGTCGATGCTCCGGATTTCCTGCGTCGCTGGCGCGATTCAAAGATGCCACTGCGTCGATGGATGATGAACGCCATGGCATTTCATTGCCGAGGTGAACTGCGCGATCAGAGCCGGTCGCGTGGTCGAATAGTAGGTGGCGATGGCCTAAATACACTGAAATCAGACGCTGTTGATCCAGCGCGCGCCTTCGACCATGCGTGGGCTGTGGTGCTCGCAAACGAAGCGATGTCGATCGCCATTGCTGACGCTGATGAGCGTGGTCGGCCAAACGATGCGCTGGCATTTCGCTTGCATGTCATTGATGGGGTGTCCTATCGATCAATCGCGGCGCAGCTTTCTATGAGTGTTGCACAGGCTGAACACGCCGCGCGCCGGGTGAGCGACCGCATGCGCGAAGCCGTGCGTGAAATTTTGCGCGAAGAAGGGGTGCTTCCGCATGCGATGGATGCTGCTCTCGCTGAAGTACTGCTACTTGTTGACGAGGCTGCAGGTGAGCCATGACCGAGCATCCGAAGGTCACTGATCAAACCGCGCGCCCACATGTCGGCGCTCGGCCACTTCGTTGGTCGGCGGTGGTGGTATCACGCGGGCTGAAGGCTGGTGTGATGGATTCAACACCCCACCCACGCTCGACGCACACAGGGCTCGCGGCTGCAGTGTGTGCAATCCTTGGAGCCTCCCTGCTTGCTGTGGGGGCGGTTCTTATGAAACCAGTGGAATCTTCAGGGATTTCCCCGCGGATTGACGGTGCGAACGGCTCTATCGACCCTCACCAGGAGTCAAACATGAAGACGTTGCACCCATTCCGGACAGCAGGCGCCCTTGGCGTACTCGCTGTAACACAGATCGCACTCGTTTCCGGGGCGAGCGCGCAGGCGACCGCGGTGCAATGGAACGTGGCGGATGGTGGTAATGGGCATTGGTATCAGGTGATGGCTGCGACAACGAGCATTTCTTGGTTCGAAGCGAACGAGCGATCGGGGTCGTTGGGTGGGCACCTCGCGACTCTCACGACTACTGAAGAAAATGTATGGGTGCACGCAATCACAGTCAACGCCTCTGGCGCATGGGGATCCAACGGGCATCCATTCTGGACGTTCGGTCCATGGATCGGTGGCCATCGCGATTCTTCAGATAATCAAATCTGGGTGTGGGTAACTGGAGAACCATGGAGTTTCACTGCGTGGCACCCAAGCCAGCCGGACTCCAATGCTCAGACTGTGATTAGCTTTGGTGGCGGCGGGCCAACCGCCGCAACCTGGGCAGACACATTTACGGATGAGCCCGTCCGCTCATACATCATCGAATGGTCCGCCGACTGCAACGCTGACAGCATCGTCGATTATGGTCAGTGCCTGAACGGCACACTTCCTGATTACAACAGCAACAATGTTCCAGACTGTTGTGAGCGTGGCGAGGTGTGTGTGGCGGGCAACTACCCGGTTCAGTGGCGCGTAAATGACGGTGGCAATGGCCACTGGTATCAAGGCGTCGCCACCCAAACAGCAGTTTCGTGGACAAGCGCAAGGGCGCGTGCCATTGCTCTCGGCTCGCAACTTGCCGCGATTGGTTCGCGTGCAGAGGATGATTTCGTTGCCCGTCTCGCGCTGGAAAATCCCATGGTTTGGCCTATCACCGTTGGGTATGGACCCTGGTTGGGCGGGTATCAGGCGTCACCATCTACCGATCCGTTCGCAAACTGGGTATGGGTGACGGGGGAACCGTGGTCGTATGTCTCGGATGTTGTGCTGTTTGATAACAGTTCGCGTCCAGATGGGCAGACTGATGACTACCTTCATTACATCAACCACAGTCGGGTATGGAATGATGTCAGGAACGATGGTGACACCTACTACAGCATCGGAATACGCGCCTACATGGCGGAGTGGTCCGCTGACTGCAATAGCGACGGAATTGTCGACTATGGCCAGATCCTCACTGGCCAACTCGTCGATATGAACACCACCGGCATCCCTGATATCTGTGAACAGCCGCCGTGCCAAGACTCAGATATCACTAACAATCACGTCGTTGATGGTGCGGATCTTGGCGCCCTACTCGCGTTCTGGGGACCGGTCAACCCAGTGCTTCCACAGGCCGACATCAACCGCGACGGCGACGTGAACGGTGCCGACCTTGGCCTTCTGCTGACAAACTGGGGCCCGTGCGGACAGTAACGGTCGGTATCTGCATCAACGCATCACTGTAAAAACTCCCTCGCGGCGCAGCACCTATTGAGGCGCTGGAATCGCCGCGGGGGATTTCTCTACCGCCACAGGCGCCACAGCTGCCGGCACCTCCGCCGCCTCCCGCCCAGGCATGTCATTTCTGGCATTGTTCCCAACAAACGCCGCCACCGCCAGAATGAACGCCGCACTAATCAATCGGCCGTAACGCTTCATGAAGTGCTCAAACGATTCCTTAATGCGCGCCGAAACCCCTGGGTGCACCGTCTCCACCACCGCAGGAATCAAGCCAGGAATCAACGCAATCACTGCAAACATCACAATGCCGATCACTCGCTCGCTTGATTCTGAAACTTGCAGCGCTTCGTGACCAGCTGCGGTCACGATTGGGAAAATCTTGGGATGTAAACCATCGCAAGCAAACCCAAGGAGTCCCCAACGAATGGCTCGTTCAGTGGTTGAAACATCAATACTGCCGTCAAAGCGCTTGGTGATCGCTGGAAATTTCAACTTGCACCAATGCACGATCCGGTGCTTGAGACTTCGCTCCTCTTGCTCGGGAGTCTTCTCAATCGGCGCATTCCTGATGGCGTTCACCAACCGATACATTCCAACAACAAACAGCGCAGACGCAATGGTTGCGCGCACTGTAAACCCAACCCAAGTCCCCTGGTGATGTTCCTCCGGCATGCTGCCGTGGGTCTGCGCGAGCAAGAATCCAATGACCAGCGCAAACGCCAGACCAATGATGGTTCCAATTCCAAAGGCCCACGCGAACGTGCGCGGACGCTTCTGATCACTCGCGGCGATAAGTCCAAGAACAGTGATCTCTGGGGACAGGAGCACGGCTACTCCAAGTGATGCAAGAATGGCGTAGTAGTTGTTCATGGTGATTCGATAGTGTTTAGTAGATGTGTAACGTTGCGCGCGCTTACGACTTACTCAGGAACGCCGTGAGTTTCGCACGAGCCTCTGGTGTGTGACGCAATCGAACAAGGTGTGCGCGCTCTGCCGCAACCGCCTCGTCCCAACCGCGCGTGTAGCCGACGTGAACGCAATCAAAGCAAGCGTCGGCGTGCGGGCTTGCGGGTACTGCGGCGCGTGCTGATGCCGAAGCTGCCTCCATACGCGCGGCGTCCCGTGGCGAAATCGCCTGCCGGGGCGCGTGTTTGCCTGCAAATCGTGGCGTGGCGGATGGTGCAGCGTGCTGCGCGCGAATCCAGCGCTTCGCTTCGTCGATCATCTGTGCCTGGGTGCTTCCTGCAGGCAAGACGCACGCAAAGAGCCCCGCTGGAACGTCTGCACACTTCCATGGTGCGCCATTCGCGGTAGCAACCATGGCCGCCTTTGGGTCAATGCGCGCTGGCAACATCTGTGTTCCACCCCAACCTGGGCAAATGCACAAACCACACTCCGGTAAGCCAACCATCCACGGCTTCTCGCCTTCTGCTGGAAGTGTGCCAACAAGTGCATCGCAATGCATGGCAAGTTCAAGGCCGCCGCCAAGGGCGGCTTTGTGAATCACTGCCACACTTGGAACACCAAGCGCCGGGATTGCCGCAAATGCCGCGCCGCCGCGTTGTAGATAGGTGTGCAGCGCTGCGTCATCAAGCGCATCAATTTCCGCAAGGTCTGCGCCAGCAACAAACACGCGCGTGCTCGCAGAGGCAAGCACAAGCCCCGTACAACCATCCAGCGCAATCTGCGCGCATGCAGCACTGATCGCACCGATCAGCCATGCATCAAGCACCACCACGCCGCCACGTGGTTTCGCTGGATTTGGCTCAAGCCAAAGCGTGACAATTCCGTCGGTGTGACGATCGATTCGGAGGGGTGTGGACATCTCGGAGAGAGTACGGAAAATCAGGTGTGACGTCTCAATCTGGGTGACTGCCAACTGCCCGAACTACTTCGCGCCAAACACCTTCCGCAGCCGCTGTTGGGCCTCGTCGCCCGCAATAATCTGCGCGCTTAATTCCGCGGCTTTATCAAGCACGGCGTCATCGTTTGACCCATCAAGTTCATTGAGCCAGCGCTTGGTGGTGGCGATTGCTTCTGGACCGCCGGCGCGGAGGCGCTTGGCCAACTCAGCAACCGTCGCGTCCAGTTGATCATGGGCGCAAAGATGGGTGGCAAGACCAGCCTCAAAGCCCTGTTGCCCACTCATGGTTCCACCAGCTAGCAGCATGGCGCGAGCCCGCCCGGCGCCGATCTTCTTGATCAGCCACGGCGCCACAACGGCTGGGCAGATTCCAAGATCGACTTCTGGATATCCAACTTTGGACTCCGGATGTGTCACCGCAAAGTCAGTCACCACCATGAGTCCACAACCGCCACCAATCGCTGCACCTTGCACGCGCGTGATGGTTGGAATATGGAGACGCCGAATAATGCGGCTCACACGCGAAAGGCCGCGAAGCATTTCACCCATCGCAGCGGGGTCATCAATGACGCCACGCAGATCCATACCAGCACAGAACACTTTGCCGGCCCCGGCGAGAACAAGTACGCGAATGTCACCCTTCGGCGCGCATCGCGGAGTAATGATGTCAAGCGCGGCGCCCATAGCATCAATGAGTGCGTGACTCAGCGCGTTGGCCTTGTCACCACGATTCAAGGTGATGGTTGCTATGTGGTCATTGACCGTGAGTGCAACAAGGTCGGTGTTGGTGTTGGTCATAGGTAAATCGCAAACCTCGTCGTGTTGGTAACCGAGTGTTCTTTAAGTAGCGGATGGATGCCAAACCGTCTTTGTCTCCACAAACGCCGCTAATCGGCGAGGGTTTGTCCAACGATCGGTATCAGAAAAGTCCTCATCCTTGGAGAGAATCTGCACCCGCTTGAGATTCTCCGCAGCGCCAGCTCGCAAAGTGGCGGCGATCGATTCGTCCGCAATGGCATGCACCGAATCCACGTCGCGATGGCTTGCAATCCAGCCAGCCAATTCCTTGGCATCACCAGTGATGACATTGAGAACCCCCGCTGGAATATCCGCTGTTGGTGCTATCTCAGCGACCAAGAGCGCCGCCAGTGGGTGCTCTGTGTGCGCAACAGCCACCACCGCATTACCAGTGCATAGTGGTGGCAGCACCAGTGACATAAACCCAAGCAATGAATGTTGGTCTGCGACGCCTTGCACCGCGACACATACGCCACTTGGCTCTGGCATGCTGAAGTTGTGATACGGGCCAGCAACCGGATTGCGCGAGCCAAGCACCATTGGAAACTTGTCGCACCAACCAGCCCAACTCACGGTTCGATCAATCGATGAACTGACCTCTGTATCAGCTTTCTTCTTTGAAACGCCTGACGTGCAACGCAAAGCATCTGCCAATTCCGCGCGTCGACCTTCAAGCATCTCCGCCAGTCGATAGATGATTTGGCTCCGAAGGTATGCCGTGCTACCACTCCACCCAGGAAAGGCGCCGCGTGCTGCTTCAACTGCCTCTCGCAAATCCTTGCGGCTTGCGTGTGAGAGGTGCGCCACTAAGCCACCTTCTTTATTGAGAAGCGGCAATGTTCGTCCACTCTCGGAGCGTGGAAAGCTGCCCTTTATGAACAGTTTCCAGGTCTTCAGTACGGCCAGTCGTTCGTGATCACTCATGTTTCGAATCCTTGTAGTGGTTGTGATGATGGTTGCAAATCACCGCGTCACTCTGACAGGTATGCGGCGAGGCCTTGCATGCCACCCTCGCGTCCAAAGCCACTTTCCTTGAAGCCACCAAATGGACTGGTTGCATCAAACTGGTTGTATGTGTTGCACCACACAACGCCCGCCTGCAGGCGCCGCGCCACATCAAACATCTTGCTGCCCTTCTCTGTCCAAATTCCAGCTGCCAATCCATAGGGCGAATTGTTCGCGCGGCTGATCGCTTCTTCAGGAGTGCGGAAGCTCATCACCGCCAGCACTGGTCCAAAGATTTCTTCGCGCGCTACCACGTGGGCCGGTTGCACACCCGTCATGAATGTTGGGCGGCACCAGTAGCCCTTGGTTGGAAGTGTCTGGTGATTCGGCTGACACACCGTGCATCCCTCACGACTGCCCTCCGCGATGTAGCCCTCGATGATCGCCAATTGTTGCTTGCTATTGATAGCGCCGATATCGGTGTTCTTATCAAGTGGGTCGCCAACACGAAGTGCCTTCATGCGCATCTCTAACTTGCGCGTGACTTCAGGCAAGATTGACTCTTCTACAAAGAGTCGGCTTCCAGCACAGCACACATGGCCTTGGTTAAACCAAATCCCCTGCACGATGCCTTCGATCGCTTGGTCAATCGCCGCGTCCGCAAAGATGATGTTTGCGCTTTTTCCACCTAATTCAAGCGTCAATCTGGTGCCACGCTTGGCACATGCTTGGGCGATTTGTTTACCAACCTCGGTACTACCGGTGAAGGCGATCTTGTCAACACCTGCATGGTCAACTAGCGCCTTACCTGTTGCACCGGCGCCAGTGACAATGTTCACCACACCGGGTGGAAGGTCGCACTCCTGAAGAATTTCCGCCAAGCGCATGGCGGTCAATGATGTTGTCTCGGCTGGCTTAAGTACCACGGTGTTTCCACACGCAAGCGCTGGTGCTAATTTCCACGCCGCCATGAGTAACGGGAAGTTCCACGGAATGATCTGGCCACATACGCCAACTGGTCGCGGCTCGCGGGTGCCCGGCATGGCGTATCGAAGTTTGTCGCACCAGCCCGCATGATGAAAGAAGTGTTGAGCGGCAAGCGGAATATCAACATCGCGGCTCTCTTTGATGGGCTTGCCACCATCCATTGATTCCAGAATGGCTAACTCACGGGCGCGTTCTTGAATTCTTCGAGCAATTCGATAGAGGTACTTGGCGCGCTCACTGGCTGGGAGCTTTCCCCATGGCTTCAATGCTTTGCGCGCTGCACTCACCGCTGCATCAACATCCGCCGCATCGCCATCGGCAATGTTCGAAAGGATCGCCTCGGTGGCCGGATTGACCGTAGCGAAGCGCTTCTTGGAATGTGGCTCGATGAACTTCCCACCCACATACAGTTGGGTCTGGTCTGGAATCACCACAGGGGTTGTTTCGGGCGCTGGGCTGTATTCCCAGGTAGTTACGGGGCGGTTTCCGGTAGGTGCATCAGCCATGAATTGATCGTACTTTGCCGGCAGCGCCAACCTGTTCCTGGCTGCTGAATGTCGACGCACCACTGGAGCCCCACGTCAGTGAATCGGAGAGTCCCGATCGTGCGAATACGGCCTGGAGAATCCCATGATCATTGCCACACTTGCCTTCCTCGCTTCCGCGTTTCAACCCCTTGGCGACACCACCGCTACAGGCAAATCCACCCCAGATGCGGCGCCAACAACCACGCGACCAGAGGGTGCACCCGCTCCAGGGGCCACACTGCGTGTGCTGGGCGATGCCTCGGTCAAGCCAGTTCTTGAGAATGGCGAGTACCGCCTGCCGGAACTTGGAATGATGATCGAAGCACCACTGCCCGAGGGCTACCCAGCACCAACACCCCCAGGGATGATTGAACTGAAGACCTATCCAAGCGTTCGTCGCGCTGAGTACAGCGCCAAGGGATCGAGCAACTTTGGAATGAACGTTGGATTCTGGCCGCTCTTCAACCACATCAAGAGCCGCGAGATTGCCATGACTAGTCCGGTCGAGATGGACTACAAGCCCGCCGGTGAGCGCACTCCACTTGCACCAATGCAAGATGCGGAGGGCTCCTGGACAATGAGTTTCCTTTATCGCAAGGCTGACCTTGGCCCAACCGGCGCGGATGGTCGAATCAAGGTTGTTGATACTCCCGAGATGACTGTGCTTTCCATTGGAATGCGCGGCGCTTATGGAATGGGCACAGTGAATTCTGGAATGGACGCTCTCTCCAAGTGGCTTGCAGCACAGTCACAATGGGAGGCGATTGGAGATCCGCGCGGTTTGAATTACAACGGTCCACAAGTTTCCATGAAGAACAAGTGGAGCGAAGTGCAGATTGTTGTTCGACGTCGGTCGGCTACTTCATCACCCGCGACACCAGCCGCGCCCGTCACGCCAGTCGCACCAGCAGCCCCAGTCAATCCGCCTGCTACCGCGGCGCAACCCCACCCATGAGTGGACCGCTCGATCGCTTTGCGTAAACAATCACCGCCACGCCAATGGCAACCATGACTGCAGAAACCAGCATTGGTAGTGTGACCACCCCAATGGTGAATACTCCGCTGTCCGGCTCGCGGAACTGCTCGCTGACGTTACGCAAGATGCCGTATGCAATCAGGAATGTGCCGGTGAGCGCACCTGCATGTCGCGGTTTCCACCACACAATGACCAGCGCAAGCATGAGCAACGGGCCGTCCGTCAATGCCTGAATGAAATTGTTTGGGTAGCGCGCCGGAACAAGTGCAGCAACATCTTGCATTGCCTGGGCGTTCCCGGCGTACACCATGGCGTACAGGTGCTTTGCGGCAACGTACGCATCAGGTGTTGGTGCCAATTGCAGCGCTTCCTCGGGGTATTTGACACTCCACCATGGTGGCGTGGCTTGCATGGCGTCCGGCAGGGGCTTGCCCCATAGTTCGCCATTCACCCAATTTGCAAGTCGGCCAAACATCAACCCAGGCGGCGTCATGAATGCGGCTGTGTCAACAAGTCCAAGCGAAGAGATGCCCGCGCGGCGAGCGAACAAGACAGTTACTACCACCACACCAATGATGCCACCGTGACTTGACATGCCACCGCGGTGAATCTCTAAGACGCCCCAGAATGGAACGTCGGTCGAAAATTTCCAAAGTAGAAACTGGTCATAGAGAAACACGTGCCCCAATCGACCGCCCAAGACAACCCCGGCGATACACCAGGTCATGTAATCGCCAACAAGTTCCGGCTTCAGTTGTGTTCGCCCGGTCTTTGCCAACCAACGCAGGAGTTGCCATGCGGCAATAAACCCCATGGCGTACGAGATGCCGTACCAACGAACACCAATTGTGTCGGTAAACCGAAGCGCAAATGGACCCATCGAATGGACGATGCTCTCAGCAATGATGTGCACGCTGCGGAGTCTACGGAGGCGTACCATCGTGCGGTGCCTACTCCGACGAATGCCAACGGATTACCTGAATTTGCCCGAGCGCCAACCACTGGTGACTTGACGCCGTTCATCGCTGCACTTGTGGGTGGTCGAACACTTGAGCGTGGCGAATCACAGGCTGCATTTGAATCTCTTATGTCTGGTGAGTGCCACCCAGCGGAGATTGGTGCATTACTTGCACTGTTAGCTACGCGTGTGCCCACCGCCGACGAACTCGCCGGTGCCGCCACTGTCATGCGCGCCCATGTTGACCCTGTTGATACTGGTGTTGCAGCAGACGCGCTCTTGGACACCGCTGGTACCGGTGGAACCACAAAGCTATTCAATGTCTCCACCGCCGCAGCCATTATTGCGGCTGCAGCAGGTGCAAAGGTCGCAAAGCATGGCAACCGAAGCCGAACCGGTCGCGGTAGTGCTGAGGTGCTCATGGAGTTGGGAGTCCATGTTGATGCGGGACGCGAAACCCAGCGCCGGTGCATGGATGAAGCTGGTATTTGCTTCTGCTTTGCCATTCACCATCACCCCGCCACGCGCCATGTCATGCCTGTGCGAAAGGCCCTTGGCATTCCAACTATCTTCAATCTGCTTGGACCCCTGACTAATCCTGCTGGTGCCAAGCGGCAGATTGTTGGTGTGTATGCGCCACAATTTGTCAGACCGGTGGCTGACGCATTGGCGATGCTTGGCGCCGTGCGCGCAGTAGTGGTCCATGGAACCGACGGTCTTGATGAATGCTCCATCACCTCGCCAACCATGATTGCTGATGTACAGAACGGCGTTGTGACAGAACGACTGCTGAGCACTAGCGAACTTGGATTTCCGGTTGCCACACACGCCGACCTTGCTGCTAGTGATCTTGCGGGTGCCGCGCACTTGCTTTCAGCAATTCTGACTGGCAGCGAACGTGGTCCGCGCCGTCATATGGCGGTGGCCAATGCCGGTCTTGCCATCATGGCTGCTGGGCTTGCTGAGAACGTTTCTGTTGGCATTCAACTTGCCGAAGCAGCTATTGACTCTGGTGGCGCCGCGCAGACACTGGAGAGACTGCGGATTGCTTCACGTCACTAAACAGTCTGGTTGTTGATTTATCTGAAATCACACCTGAAATTCAGCCGTCATTTCTGGTGCGTCGCAATACCTCCGTAGCGTCCAGTGATGGATGTCAGGGGTGATGAACCGGCGCCACAGGAACGGTGGCCGCTCGCCTTTCGTTGTGCTATCGCCATGGCGGGCGGTGCAGCGATCGTGTGGAACACGCGGAGCATTGTCGATCGCCTCCCGGATGAACCAACCACTGTTGACGTTTCGTCATGGAGCTATGCGACCGTTACCGTCACCTTTGCGTTTACTGTTGCATGCGCATCGTCCGCTATGGCGC
>Ga0247832_1006838_pt1 | contig 12271 bp, 10 predicted proteins | sample LaCruzMarch2015__10_FD_192407 | JGI IMG/M metagenome (GOLD analysis project Ga0247832, IMG submission 192407) | Freshwater microbial communities from meromictic Lake La Cruz, Castile-La Mancha, Spain - LaCruzMarch2015_4m | ecosystem: Environmental > Aquatic > Freshwater > Lake | place: Spain... | reverse complement strand
CCTCTCCGATGGCATATCAAACCATGGTAATAGCAGCCGTATTGTGGCTACAACCACCAAATCTGCACCTCAGACCCTATCATACATGTCTTGCAAGAGAACGGCTACCATGGTTGTCATGCATATATAATATTTGCGCCAATATTGACGATTACATTCAAGTTGAAAGAGGAGAAGATGAGGGGGCGAACTTTCCTCCCTTTTTTCCCCTCTCCTTTTTCTTCCTTTTTCTCTTCTCCTCCCCCCTTTCTCCCCCCTTTCGGGGAGATCTAAAAGTCTTCCACCGCATGATCTAAAAGCCCGAGGAGTCAAGACCACATCATGAGAAAGATGACAGCCCTTCCTCTTCCTCAACTACTGCAGTCGCTAATTGGCTCTCATCCGCTGCGTCTTTCGATGATAGTAAGAATGACAAATTCGATTATTCCTCATCACTAGAAATGAGTGTGAGGTAAGTCGTCGCTTGGATACTCATATTCCAAATTCCTAATTCCTAATGAATGAAAGCAAGGGATATCCCCCATTCCTTATTATTTGATTAATAATGGGAGTGTTTGATGTTGACCACCACTGGGAGAATGGTGGATGACAACACAGATGCTGATTGAGTCGATTCTGATTACAATGATTCAACGCCACAAAAGCTTTGGTGATGAGCTATCACACAATCAACAATCAATTAATCTTGATCTCTAGATAGTTCTGCCACTACTCATACTCACTAAGAATGGAGTAAATAAAGGCGAGTGAGATATTATTAAACAATACGATTACGTAGAATGAAGGTTTTAGCACAGTAGGAACATCCACTGGTTATCTGAATACCACCAATAAATTAGGATTGATGTCTAGATATTATGTCTACAACCAATTATTTTGTACATTGGATAAGAACTCACCAAGCATTGTCCTTGCAAGGAAAGGGGGCTGAACAACATGGTCCTCAGTCGGATGAGGAAGGAGGATGAGATGGGCGAGCTCGGGCGAGGCACTTTTGTCTGTCTTAAGTTCAATGCCTTTTATATCAGCCATTGAGTGATTATATGGGGTGACTTTGTGGCACAAATGTTTGATGTTTGACAAGCAACTAGTTATGAAAGAGGATCAAGCAGTCCGTTGTCTGATCCGGATAATATTGTTGTGTCAGACGTTGTGAATATATTGGGTGTGTCCGAAAAGCAGGCGATGGAAATTATGAGTAGTGCGAGTAGTAATGGTAATTGTGATGGTAAGATTAATTTTGCCGACTTTCGCAGAATGATGGAAACTCAAGAGGAGGACGAGTAGATTTGGTATTATGATGTTTTGCAGTATATTTGTTTATAGGTTGATGGTTTGTGTACAAATCGGTCAATGAGATGAGGTATTTAAGCAACCTCTTAACCCCAACAAGTTCGTTTATAATAAAGTAGTAGCATTGTAAAGAATAATACTATCTAATTTGTTTTTATTCTTCAGATATTTAAATCTCATCCAAAGGATGTCTCAGTGCCTCATCAGCTGAACAACTAACAACAGCCCCTCGTGATTATCCTTTTATTCTATCCAAGAATTCCATTATCAGACCATTAACCTCATCTGGACATTCATCATGTGGACAATGACCTGCCCCATCCAACCCTACAATCCGTTTGACTGGACTACTCCCATATTCTCCATCAGGGCTGATACATACTTTAGATAAATTCTCAACACGACGTGCCGGTGTCCATGGATCATCTTTACCATACACCACCCATACTGGACAACTGTTTGGAAAGTCGACTGAACTTAATTGCTGTTCAGGCAATGGTCCAGCCGAGTAACTTAATGTATCAAACACCACATCACTTGCACCTTCTGTTAATAATGGATCAAGTAGTACAGTTACTAATTCATCATCAATAGCATCATGATTAGAATATGGTTCTTTTAATATTTGTTTTACCGTCGTGGGTGTTGCAAGCGTATGAAATAATGAATGGCCATTATTACGTAATAATTGTTGAATTTGACGTACAAGTGGCATGGAGATTGTTGATAATGGTATTTCAGCAGAATGTAATTCACGAAAGTTAGGATTCACAATAAAGCATCCGTTGTATAATGATGGTTCATCAATAATTGCTTGGAGGGATGACATGGTCCCAATCGAATTGGCCACTAGTGTCACCATCTTCTTACTCGTATTATTGTTACCGCCATCCGCCGCATTATTGTCGGAGGACGACGAAGAGGGGTGGATGACATCTCGTGTAAAGTCAACCAATTGTTCTGCCCATGTATAAAAGTTATACAAACTGCCCAGAGGATGACGCAATTCCAAGGACGATGCTAGTCGATTCCCACCTGCTGCAGTCCCCAAGGGAATGTTGGATAATGTCGGTACCGTCCTTCTTTTCTTACTACTACTACTACTACTTTGTTTCATAACGTCGTCATCTCGGTCGTAATAACAAATTGTATCGTCATTACTGAATCGTCCATTCTCGCCATTGATCGACTTGGCCAAGTCATCGTCTCTATTTGGTTTGCTCGACCAACCGCAGCCCAGTAGGTCCAAGGCGTAGACACGACAATTCGTATTCTTCGTTGAATCGGCACCCCATGTTAATAATTTACGCCAATGATCGGAATTTACAAATAGACCATGCACTAGTAGTAGTGTATGTTTGGCATTGGCTGGACCTGAGACTTGATATCGTATATCGTAGCCTCGCCAATTATATATATTGTTGGGTAAGGACGTGGCTGGCGAAATGTGTGGCATCGGGACTACTACATCGTCTGTCAATGTTGTAGTTGAAGTTGACAATGAAAACGACATTGATGGATATGCCCGCGTCGATGATAGATGATGATGAGAACGCGAGCAAGTGGTTGCTGTGAACGATGAGACTTTAGTGATTACTGCGACGATAAACACTACGCCGACCGCTCTAGCGATAATAATGGACATGGCGAGCCTCATAATATTATTAAACTGGGTTTATGAGGATTCGCATAAGCAAATATATGCTTTGAAGTAATATTGCTGACGCTACTGCCGCCAGAGTAGAGTATCGGCGTGACGATGACGTGACGAGTTCAGGGCGGAATACTCAAGAAATGCATTTTCTCACCTGATTGATAGGCTTTGGTTTTAACACTGAGAGAGTCTCTTGGGCTAAATTTACTCCATATGGGAGGATTTTGTGTTGGACTCACGTCGTCATTCACGGAAGAAACCCTGACGGATTTAACGGTCCTCATCGTCAGCAAGGGGAATCGAAGTACAACGTCTTGACGGAAGCCGGCAACATGATGAAGCGTGATAGTAGCATCGATTATTCGACGACAATCATCACTACTGCATGGAGAACTTCTTCTATTGTCCCGTCATTGTTGCTATTGCTATTATTACCAGCTGCGAATGAGGCATTCACTGCAAAGACATTGTCATCTTCGTCGTTTATACGCACCACATCGTGTCATCGACGAAGGCAGCGGAGCGGGCAGCGATTGCACTTTTCTGATTTCATTTTGGATCCTTCACCCGTGGATGAATTCTGCTCACTTGATGAGACAATTACAACTACGGAGCCTGGAGCCATCATTCATTCATCTATTTCATCATCACCATTGACAGAAGCATTGATTCTGACTACAACTGCAACATCACCACTATCTTTTTCTTCTTTTCCAACAGCATCATCATCATCAACAACAACAACAACAACAACAAATATCATTTACGATTATGATTCTACGAATGAAAATGACAATTTTGAACCATTTCATCCTGCTAATTTGAATACCTTCATTAATCTATCAGTACTAACAATCATTGTATTATACGTATTAACACAAATCCTATCAGTCGATGTAGGCATAACACGTGGCTGGACCACCACTGAAATTGCCAACCGCTTGCCATTGGATAATTGGCAGTCCTATGCCTCAACATTAGAAATGGCACCAATCCGTACCAAGGCATTAACAAGTGCATCAGTATATGCTATTGGGGATGTACTATCTCAAGGTGGATTAGGCAATATTGGTAAATTAGATCGTGGCCGAGTATTACGATCACTAATAGCAGGATTTATTGGACATGGACCCATGAGTCATGTATGGTACTACGTATCAGAAGATTTCTTTATCAATACTGTACAATTGCAACATGTTTGGTGGGACTTTATACCCAAGGTAATACTTGATCAAGCAATCTTTGGCCCGATATGGAATAATTCATATATATTATTACTTGGGATTATGCAATTACATGCTCCGCGTAGAATACTATCAGATATGAAACGTACGACAATACCATTATTACTAAGTGGATTACGTTTATGGCCATTTGTACATATAATAACCTATGGCGTGATACCCATTGAGAATAGATTGCTTTGGGTAGATGCTGTTGAAATTATTTGGGTTACTATATTGGCAAGTACAGCATCTGCTGATACTTCACAATCGTCTTCTTCTTCTACTACTGAAGAAGAAACAAAGACGGTGTTGGCAGCAGCAGCAACAACTGAGTTGTAGGCATAAGGCTCTTTGCTGGGCGCAAAGATAACAAGTGTTGGATAGAAGAAATCAATGTAACTAGTAGATGTGGAAATAAATGTGATGTCTATGTAAGAAATGGGCTTTCTAGTAGAGCTAAAGAGAAGAATACATTTTTTAAGAAACGTCTTTTGCTGCCCCCACCCTCACTCCCCCTTTTCTATTCAAAATTAGTGCTCTAGTATATGCCATTTAAAGTCGGCATGTGTATCACCACACAAAGTATGTTCACTTTGAACCTGTTTTATTTACATCTCTGTCTCTCTTCTAACCACTCCAGTCTGGGAATCAAAATTCATCGTCAATACTCAACGACAGATCAGGGATAGTATCATCATATTCATCATATGTCATGGTAATTGTTGATACACTTCCTCTCTTTGGAATGCTACTCCCTGAACTTAACATTGACAATAGTGCAAACTGTATTAGGTTAACTTCTCCTCCTCGTGGTGACAACGACGACAATGAAGAGGAAGAAGAATGAATTAGATTCATTTCATGTGGTGCATTGTCATGCGACTCTGCGTTATAATTGTTGTTGTTGTATTTTTCGATATCAGGTATGTCGTAATAGTTAGGAGTAGAAACACCATCGTTAGTAGCATTCATTGTTGACGGTGATTGGCTATTATTATTTTTATTATTATCATTATCATTCTTCTTATCATTATAAGTAAATGAATGATTCTGATCATCCTCGAATGTAACAGATCGTTTTCTGGTGGTGATGCCTTCACTCTTCTCCTTCTCAATGGCACAATGTTGTGTTGTTACTACCGTCCCACCTGTCGATGATAATTCGTTACGAATCAAAAGATCCTCAAGCTCATCATCGTCATCATCATTGGGCGACAAAGTTTCCAATAATGACGTTGTTCGACAACAACGTAGTAGGGACCAGCACATTGGTGCGGAGACTTTCGGTGTAAGATCCATGTTTGATGAGACCATGTCGCCGTTTTCAAGAAAAGTGCTCCTGCCGCAACCCGCCAAAACACACGAGAAGGGGAGTAGGAGACAAATAGAAAAGGAATGATTTACACACTGCTTTTTATGCATAACATGTCAACGCAAATATGACACATACATGATATCCATTTGATTATTTGAGAATCGAATTTAGGCATGCAATATCGAATACATGTTTTCACATTGCACACACGATAGCTCATGAGGAGTAGGACATCTTTCTCTTGATTCCCCCATTTGCACTGTCTGCCAAGATTTTAGTATCGGAAAGAGACGGAAGAATTCCCCGAATGAAACGATACATCAACGAAAATTGATGTCCTCTTATAGCAATACTGTCTTCGTCTTCCACTTTTTCCACTTTTATTCCAGCTTTGTAGCTGTATTTAGATTTGAACTTTGGGACATAGTCTCTGGCGATCCATTCCATCGCATGAGGCAACGTCGACGCTGACATGCCAACAAACACTTGAATGTTGGTGCTGCCCGAAGGAAAATGGTGAATGAGAATCTTATGACGGGCCACAACAGTTTTGTTGCGTTCGCTGTTCAACCGCAGAAGTGAAGCCACATGATCTGGGATCTCGCGCTCTCTCTCCCAGTAGGGGTCATCCTCGTCAGGGTTATCACGCAGGGCAGGGCGGGTAGACAAATCAATCTTACGCAAAATATGGTTGGATGTGTAGGTTCGTTGGATACTTGACGTGTCACAAAGGACATACGAAAGAACCCCCCAACCCTCATCATCAATGTCGTCCCTGCTGAGACCAATCACCTCGAGGGAGCATTGGGTGTGACGACGAAGCATATAGAAGAACCAGGTCCATCCTTGAGAGCTGCAGTTGCTGCCATCCATGTACAATTCCTTCAGTGAAGAGTTCATTGCTACCGATTCTGATAGCGCGCCCAAAGTATCATCATTTAGAAGAGCGTCAGTTTCACCATATTCAAGAAACCAAGCGTTACTATCGCTTGCGCGTAGGAATTCAACGGCGGAGTCGGGACATCTCAAACAAGACGCAAACGCTCGCCATCCCGCTTTTGATTTGAAGTCACAAGGATCAATCGCCCGACTCAAATTCTTGATATCGATGTAGCGAAGATGCTTCATTTGTTCGAAAACGCGAGTATCTCCACATTCGCCATCACTACTATCATTTTCTTCATCGGAGTCGTCATTGAATTCGTTTCCCGAGTTGTCATCATCGTCATCGAATTCTGCTTCGTCACTATCATCATTGTGTTCATTGGAGTCGTCGTCATTGAATTCATTTCTCGTGTGGTCATCCTCATCTTCGAATTCCGCCCCTCCCTCCATTGGGGAGGACGATACGTCGTCGCTCATGATGACAGACTTTACTCGAACAGGCTCCGTCTTGCACCGAGGTAAGTAAACACGACCATCGTCGAGGTGTATTTTTACGGTGGTGGAAGCACGGACACACCTCGCATCGAGCTCCCGCCCTTTCTTTTTTCTATTAATTCAATTTTCATTTGTGGGATCTCATTTTTTACTCCTACTCGTAGCACGGACTACTCTAGCAGCACTTATCGACAATGCTTACTCGAAGTAGACGGTCGACAGCAGCGCTGTTGTCTCCCAACAACCATGTCGATGTTGGAGTACTGGGTATTGCCGCTGGCACGAACGCAAATATGGGAGAAGACGAAGAACAACATCTTCAAAATGAGATGGAAGATAATAACGACAATGCGGGTAGCGAGGAAGATACCTACATCACTTCAGATCTGTACGATGTTCACGTAGGTCTATTCGTTGCGTGTCGCAATGGAGCGGGCAGTTGTTGTGCATCCGGTAGAGCCGACGCACTTCCGAACATTCTTGGCCTCTGCATCGACGGCATTGGAGATCAAATCCCTTTACCAATTACCGACATCCACGCTAATGCAATCAAGTCGAATCGTATTTCACAGGTAGTGCAGGATAAATCGTATCACAAAGTGTATTCTGTTGCACCGGCAAGCATTCATATTCAAAATCCAGCTTGGAAGGTAGTAGCTCCTTGCAGTAAGCTATTGCAGACAGTTGCCTACAATCTAGGGGTCAATCCGAACACACTGACAGCTGAGGTGAAGATGCTTCTATATATGGAGAAGGGCAGTCGAATTGATCGTCATTCCAATGCTCTACTTCAACAGAATAATGACACGACTGTACTAGGAGCACTTTTCGTCCAACTGCCGTCCGCGTTTACGGGAGGAAAGTTTAGCATCTTTGCTGGCGGTGGCGAAGATGAAGATGGCGATGAAATCGAAGAAATAACCACCAACTTTGATGTTGGTGCATCCTCGGGAGATTCTGCATTCTCATGCTACTTTCTTGCTCATTACAGTGACTGCGAGATCAAGTGCTCCAAGGTACTAAGTGGCATACGTTTATTGCTAGTGTACTCGCTTCACACGACAACGACAGTCCAACCAGTGCCAACAGCAAATCATGTTATTGGCTCAATGGTAAGCATAAGATTATGGGTACAAATGATGCTAATCATTGACTCGCTTCTACCAACCCTCATCTGTCTTTAATATTTATTAGTCAATGCTGAAAAGGTCATTAACGGATCTGCCTCCAGTAGATCGCTTGTTTCTCATACCATTGGTAAAGGAGTATACCGAATATTCTCTCTCAAAAGGAGTTGACGCCTTAGATTATCCTCACCGGAAACAATATGAAGCGATAAAGGCGGCAACTGGCGAAGGATGGAAGATCCGTATCATTACTGCCAAGCACTTTCGCTTCGATTTTAGCGCTTATGGCGTTTATAATAATTCGAGCTCTCATACGTCGATTCAAAAGATTTTTGACGAGGAAGGAAACGACATAACAACGGAAGAGAAGAAGTGGTTAGCCGAGACTTTGGATTTTGATTCAGCAGCTGACATGGATGGAATGGTGCTCAGTGACCCTGATGATGACATAGCCGAAATATGGGGATCAAGTGTATGCTTACATAATGATAGTACCTACGGCAGTGAAGACGAAGGCGGAACTACACATATATACGAAGCTACCTTTATTCTTGGTAAGACTGATGCATTTCTTTTATTGTACCTGTTATCATATATTTCATTGCTAACATTCGTTACTGTGTTTAGTATACGACTCGGCCTTCAATTATGAACTCCAATGTTTGAGTGGATGCCAAGGTGTGGCCGAGGTCACCAACAAGGTCGTGGCAACACGCGACAACTCCCTGCTCGAGCGATTACTAGCTGTCGTCGAAAGAAAAGACAAGAGTAGGTTTGATACTCAATCCTGTCGAAAATTGATATGTATGCTGAATCGACGACGAGGAAACATCAACAGGGATGCGTCTCTTGTCGTCAGAGTATTCTCCGGTCTCTCGTGTTCTCATGAACCCGATACTGAACTATTCAATGCGTTGCTGGATGCGGTTGGTAAATTTGGTCATGACAATCTCACGAATTGCATTTCCAAGTTTTTGTGTGATGTAGCACGCAAGGACCAGCATACGCTGGTAACGCTTCTTCGACGGGCCGACTTCGTCCTACAGCTAAATGAGCGGTTCGACAACACGTTCGATTATTTGGGGAAAGTTTTGGCTTCTTTCACCTCCTTTGGAGTTAGTTCATACTTATCCTCGCACATGGAGAATATCAATCAGACTGTTTCCATGTTGATTGTCCAGCATGGTTGGGATACTATGGCTCCAGTTGTTCAAGCTACTCTAGATTTCATGCACATACAATCTTCGTCGATGAAGTCAATTTCCGCTCGCTGCAAGCACACTCTTCTCTTGTGGAAAGTTCTGGACAAGAACCCTTACGGCTTCATGCCAGGTGCTTTAGCAGACTTTGCTTATGATTTCTCTAAGGATCTCAGCCTCGTAACAACTAGAGAATTGAAAGGAACTAATCAGAATATTCTCGTCGAAGCTCTTCGGTATATTATCGCATATGGGGATTCTGAAGCCCATAAACGTTTTGGAGAGTGGTCAGTATCGTCCAGCGAGCTCTTCACGACATTTCTATCTGCAGTGTCACCTCAATCGACGGATCTTGATTTTGAAACGCAGAGCTTTCTTTTGAGTGTCTTGAATAAGTGTCTGGTCCACAAGTCAGTGACACGTCACTACATGTGGAGGAGCTTAATTGATCCTTCTGGTAATATTACTGATGAGGCACAGAGGAACATTGCAGTACAATCAATGCATATTCGAATGATCGTGGAGAAATTTCCACACTTGCCAGCTATCGAAGATGATAACAACAGACTAACCCTTCATCACGTAATCGAGAGTACTACTGCACCATCCGATGCTGTGATGATCATTCTTGAAGCTAATCCAGCAGGTGCTTCCGTTCGCGATCCAATTACGAATCTCTACCCGTTCATGCTTGCAGGAATTAGTGACAAGATGGATGCAGCGCACAGTCTACTGCTAGCAAACCCGACTCTTGTTGCAGGTGGAATTCCAACAGCAGTGGCAGATAATAGGAAGAGAAAGCGGATTACCTCACCCGCGTACAGCCTAACAAGTCCTGCGAACAGCCCTACGAGTCCAGCGTATTCGCCTACATCACCAGATTACAGTCAGGTACACACACCAGGCTCTTACAGTCCAACGAGTCCTGATTACTCGCCGTCTCCCAAGAAAGAGGATTGATAATAATTCATAGCACACTGCACTGGAGGTATTGAGAATGGATCAGGTGCTAAATGAAGACGATTGATCCATAATTGGTATGATTGTTGTTTTTTGTATTGGACACTATTATCACTACTACTCGCCATCAATTACATGTACAAGTAATCGATCAATCTTTGCCAACAAATTCCAATCATTACGATAACTAACATTCCGTACTCTAAGTAAACAATTGACATTCCTATCTAGTAGCGTAAGACCATAATCTAATTGTTCTCTATCTATCACACCCCGTTCTCTAAATAATGGATATACCATTCCTCCCCTACTTGATGATGAAAAGGATGTAACTTCTCCAATACTCACAAATAGTACAGCCGAACGTGATGCCTTACATATTAATGTATACCGTAATGGTATGTCTAGATACTTACTTGCTAATGCGACTAATTGACATACATATCCCAATGCTGCCGATATTTGATCGTCCGATACGATTGGGGTGTGTATATCATCCGGGAATGGTAAGTTGGCAATCATATACTGTTGTTTTGGATAATTGGGTGGATGTATCACCGATGAATCATTATGGGTGACTCGTATTGGGAAGATACATCGTAATTGCATAACTAAATGTATCCTATTAGTTTCGCATCGTATTTCATTTCGGAATAAATTCACTCTTTCGGTACCCGTAGCATCCTCGGATTTGTGTATTTCATTCTCCATGGCTTGTACTTGTTCCATGATTGATCGTAATTGATTTCTTCCTTCGATAATCCGTTGCTGCTCGTCATGGTTTAGTAGTTGTTGCTCTATTTGTATTAATTGTCGTAGCATCTCAATTTTCATTGTTTTATTTGATGTTGGTATTGATTGCGGCAGCAAAGGCAGTTCATCAACTTTTGACGATACTGTTCGAACATAATCACAAGCTGTACTACAGTAACCATTAATATTGGTAGAATCTATTATTTTATCCTCCGCGACGGCATGAACAATTGCAGTAGCACTACCGTTTGCTACTACCGACGAATTGTTGTTATTATCTCCTTCTTCTTCAAGTGAATTGAATAATTTATCATGATCAATCGATGAAAAGGAACCATTGACATGATTTTTCTGTGGTATCTTATCGTAAATAATATGTTTTTGTAATAGTACATAATACAATGCCGGTAGTACACGTGTGTATCCATCATTGTAATATATTAGTATAGTATTAAGTGGGAGTGTATTTGGTATTTGTATAGCATTGTTAAAACTGTCATCCTCCTCCTCCTCTGTTTCATTATTGTCATCATTGTTACTGTCATTCATATTGTTTGGCAGATGACATAATTTAGTCGAGTCTAAAGGTATTTTTACCATTGTCGTCCATTGTCTTCGTCGTAGTCGTCGTCGTCTCTCACCACCACTGCAATCATTACTCACGCCATCATTTCCTTTTTCCACCACATTACTGTTATAACTGCTCTCATCAGTAGTAGTAGTAGTGCTTTCGTCATCATCCAATAGGACAAGGAATCTTGCATACAACTCAACGTCATCGTAGCTTTGTCGCTGTTGCACATTATCATTTTCACGGACATGTGATGATGATGATGATGATGATGAATATGAATAATATGGTAGATACGCAGAACCTCCATCCAGCTGTAGTCCTTCATCGACATGATCCCATCGTGGATGTGACGAAGGATGCATCAACGTCGAGGAGTACAAGACTTCTTCTTCTTCTTCTTCTTCTTCCACTCCTTCTACAACTTCCTCCTTGGATAACAAGAAGTCATCATTCTCATCATTGCCGTCGAGTTTTCTTCGATGCCTCCGAGCAAAAATATCCAGTCGGACCGGCCGTAACACCCTCCGTGATGCCAATGTGTACCGTTCGTCGATAATGTACGATGTTGGTTTATGCAGCAAAACCGGAGGAGACGGAGGAATGAGGGAAGAAGAATTGGTAACGTCGGATACTGTTGTTGATGTTGTATTGTGTAGTGATGATGATGATGATGATGCTGCTGCCACTTGAGGAGGGAAGAAATTACGAACGACGATTGTTACCGGTAGCGGAGGAGTAAGATGAGGCATTATATTATACTCCTGAATGATGAGGTACACAATATTATAAC
>Ga0247832_1006829_pt1 | contig 12292 bp, 11 predicted proteins | sample LaCruzMarch2015__10_FD_192407 | JGI IMG/M metagenome (GOLD analysis project Ga0247832, IMG submission 192407) | Freshwater microbial communities from meromictic Lake La Cruz, Castile-La Mancha, Spain - LaCruzMarch2015_4m | ecosystem: Environmental > Aquatic > Freshwater > Lake | place: Spain... | reverse complement strand
TACAAGCCAAGACAATATGCTATAACATATAATGAAATCCAAAGAAATATTACAGCATTCCTTATTACAGTAAACAATGGAACCCAATTTGGTAACAATGCTTATACTGCACCCAATGCACTTTTAAATGATGGAATGCTCAATGTTATGATTATTCATCGTTGTGCATGGTACAATATTCCTTCTCTTGCATTTCACTTATTTACTAAATCGATTCACAAACATCCGAATGTGGAATCTTTTATCACAAATTCAATTTCAATCCAAAGAACGGAAAATGAATTAGTAAATATTGACGGCGAAGCAATCCAAATGCAGACAGATTTAGAAATTAAAGTTAATAGTTTAAGTCTTTCTGTAATTCAATAATCGTTATTTATAGTTATTCCATTGATTTATTTGCCCTGAAAACAAGGCAATTACAAATTAATTTGAAATAATAAATAATATAAATTAAACCATTTAATAACAAGGTGGTCAACTCGGCTCATTTACAAAAATCAACTATTATGCAGCTAAGAATTAAAGGAAACATTGCTGTGAGCGATTCAGGCTTTGTTTTCGACCCAAGCACTGGTGATTCATACTCAATCAATCCTATTGGAGTAGAAATCATTCAATTGATGAAACAAACTTTAACAGAAAAAGCAATTGTTGATGCAATAGTTGAGAGGTATCAAACAGAACCTCAAACGGTTGAAAAAGACCTTTACGATTTCTGCAATCTATTAGTTAAACATCAATTAGCAGATAAAATATGAAACAGCAATTAACTGTTGCCGTTTCTGGTTTAAACAACACTGATAATCCTGGGCCCGGCATTCCTGTTATTAGAGCATTGCGAGACTGGAAAGGTAAAGACATTAGAATTATTGGAATTTCTTACGATAACCTTGAACCAGGATTGTTCATGCGCGATTTAGTTGATAAAAGCTATTCCGTTCCTTTTCCATCTGGTGGCACCGAAAATCTAATGTTACGTTTGCAGTATATTCATGAAATTGAAAAAATAGATTTCATTTTCCCAAATTTCGATGCAGAACTTTTCACATTCATGAAAATTGCACCTGAATTAGAAAAAATGGGTATAAAAACTTTCTTACCCACTGCAGACCAATTTGAAGAAAGACATAAATACCGACTATCAGAATTTGGTGAAAAATATGGTTTGTCAGTTCCATTATCTATTACAATTGGCTCTATTTCAGAAGTTCCGGCTGCGCTCAATAATTTCGAGTATCCAGTAGTTGTTAAAGGCAAATTTTATGATGCCTATATCGCTTACAATTTAGAACAAGTTTATTCCTATTTTCATAAAATACAAGCAAAATGGGGTCTTCCAATTATTCTGCAACAATTTGTATATGGAAATGAATACAATGTTGTGGCATTGGGAGATGGAAAAGGAAATACAATTGGCGCTGTGCCAATGCGCAAACAGTATATTACTGATAAAGGAAAGGCTTGGGCAGGAATTACTATAGACGAACCTCGTTTAATTGAAATGACGCACAAACTAATCGCAGCAAATAAATGGCGAGGAGGTATGGAGCTGGAATTAATAAAAGACAAAAACGGCACTTTGTATATTGTCGAAATCAATCCTAGATTTCCTGCTTGGGTTTATTTGGCAGTTGCTTCTGGTCAAAATATGCCCGCAGCTGCAATACTACTTGCTTTTGGGGAGAAAGTAGAAGCATTTAAATATTATGATATTGGAAAATTATTTGTCCGATACTCTTGGGATAATATCGTTACCCTTTCTGAATTTCAACAAATTTCCACTCTTGGAGAATTATAAAAAATAAAAAAATCTTATGGCAACTCAAACAATAGAAAAACTTCGTTACGAACGTCCAGTAATTACAAGCCTCAATGCAGGTGTTACAAATAAATTCGGAACAAAATCTTTGCACGCACCACTCAGTCATATCGACGGAGTCTCAGTAAAAGAAATCATCCAAAAATATGGCTCTCCTGTTTTTATTTTATCTGAAAGAAAAATTCGTCAGACTTACAGAGAAGCCTACAGAGCTTTTACTTCTCGGTATCCGAAAGTACAGTTTGCATGGTCTTATAAAACAAACTACATAAATGCTGTTTGCAATGTTTTTCATCAAGAAGGCTGCTGGGCAGAGGTTGTATCCATTTTTGAATACAAAAAGGCGCTTGGTAATGGTGTTCAAGGTAAAAATATCATTTTTAACGGCCCAGAGAAAACAGATGAAGATTTATTGCTCGCCATTCAAAATGATTCCCTTATTCACATTGACCACCTCGATGAATTATATCAAATTATTGAATTAACTACTAAAATTAAAAAGCGTCCAAGAGTAGCCATTCGTGTAAATATGGATACTGGTGTTTACCCAATGTGGGACAGGTTCGGGTTTAACTACGAAACGGGTCAGGCTTGGGACGCCATTAATAAAATTATCTTAACAGATAAAATGGATTTGGTGGGTTTACATTGCCATATTGGAACTTTTATGTTATCTGCAAATGCATATGCAGTTGCTGCTAATAAATTGGCAGATTTGGCGCTTGGAGTCAAATTAAAATTCAAACAAAATATAGAATACATCGATTTAGGTGGAGGATTCGCTTCTAAAAACACGCTGAAAGGTTCATTCCTTCCAGGCTCCGACACCATTCCAACTTTCGATGATTATGCAGATGCTATTTGCGGGACCTTATTAAATGCTGGTTTTACCAAGGAAAATCTTCCAATGCTTATTTTAGAAAGTGGGAGAGCATTGATAGATGAAGCTGGCTTTCTTGCAGGTTCTGTAATCGCAAATAAAAGGCTGAGTGATGGAAGACGTGCTATAGTTATGGATATGGGTGTGAATCTTTTATTTACATCTTTTTGGTACGACCATCGTATTTCTCCTGTGGAAGAATCAGGAAATCATACTGAAAATGCTGTGATTTATGGCCCACTTTGTATGAACATAGATATCGTTCGTGAAAGTGTAACTTTACCACCGCTTAAAAAAGGTGACCACGCTGTGATACATACTGTAGGAGCTTATAACATGACACAATGGATGCAATTTATTGCAATGAGACCTAATGTGGTTTTAATTGATACTGAAGGTAAAACACATATAATTAGAAATCGTGAAACTGTGGATGATTTGAATAAAATGGAAGTAATGCCCGAACATCTAAAAAAATTCAAGCTTTAATCTTTCATGGAAAAAAGCGTTTCACATAAATGGATGCTTACTTTTAGAGAATTCTCAGAAAGTGTTCTAAGTAGTTACGCACAAGTATTTTTTTCACAAAAAAAAGCACTGGCAATATTGCTGCTGGTGCTTACTTTTTTTGATTTCTATGCTGGTTTAAGTGGTTTAATTGCTGTTGTTGTTAGTTTAGTTGCAGCTAGAATTATCGGTTTACATTACGAATCTATTAAGACAGGAATTTATAGCTTTAACAGTCTTTCTGTTGGATTGTGCTTAGGTGTTTATTTCAAATTCAATATTCCATTCTTAGTTGTATTGTGCTTTGGGGCACTTCTTTGTTTATTGATTACTGTTTGGATGAGTGGATCCTTTGCCATAAAAGGTCTACCTTTTCTCAGTTTTCCTTTTATCATAACAATATGGTTGCTTTTACTGGCAACTCGTTCTTACAATGCTTTAGAACTTAGTGAAAGAGGCATTTACACTTATAATGACTTATATGCCATTGGCGGTCAAGAATTGGTAGACTGGATAATGAAGATTGAAAACTATCCTTTACCATTAGAATTAGGTGTTTACTTTAGATCGTTGGGAGCTATCTTTTTTCAATACAACCTAATTGTCGGGGTTATCGCTGCTATTGCGCTAGTAATTTATTCTAGAATTGCATTTACACTCTCTTTACTTGGATTTTACATTGGATATTATTTCTATTCATTTGTTGGAGGGAATCTCAATGAATTAACCTATAGTTTTATTGGTTTTAACTTTATCCTTAGTTCAATTGCCCTGGGTGGATTTTTCCTAATTCCTTCTATCTGGTCAGTATTATTGGTATTGTTAGTTTCTCCACTAATTGCCATTTTAAATAGCTCAATTGGAGTGGCCTTGCAAGTGGTACAATTACCACTTTATTCAATGCCTTTTAATTTAATTGTTGTTTCAATAATTTACCTGCTGAAATTGCGCATTTGGCCTCGGCATTTATTTCTAACCAGTATACAACATTATTCACCGGAGATTAATCTTTACTCATTCTCAAGCGGATTAGAGAGATTTAAAAAATCAACTTTACTTTTAATGCAGCTTCCGTTCTTTGGAAAATGGACTGTAACCCAAGGCAATGATGGAAAACATACACATAGAGGCGATTGGCGGCATGCTTTAGATTTTGAAGTACTGGATGAAGAAGGCAATAACTTTCAAAATAGTGGTTTGGAACTTAAAGATTATTATTCATGGCAAAAACCTGTTTTAGCTCCCGCCGATGGATTAATTGTGGACATACATGCAAATGTTGACGAAAATCAACCTGGAAGTGTGAATCTTGAAAATAACTGGGGAAATAGCATTGTAATTAAACACGGTGAATTTCTTTATTCACAGATTAGCCATTTGCTGCAGGGTTCTTTTAGAGTTTCTTTAGGTGACTATGTAAAAAAAGGTGATATAATTGCTTTATTAGGAAACTCAGGAAGGTCACCACAACCACATATTCATTTTCAATTACAAAGTACGCCTTATGTTGGCTCAGCTACTATTTTATGGCCAATTAGTTACTATTTAAAACAAGTAGATAATTTCCAAAAATTAATCTGTTTTGAATTACCTAAGGAAAAAGATACCATTCAAAATATTGAAATAAATCCATTATTAAAAGAAGCATTTGCTTTTATTCCTGGTCAAATATTAGAATTTAATGTGCATGAAGGAAAGAAAGAATATACAGCTAAATGGGAAGTTAAAGTTAATTTCTACAACCAAGCTTATATTTATTGCCATAATACCGGAGCATACGCGTATTTATTAAATAATGGAACTATGTTTTATTTTCTTAGTTTTCATGGGAATAGAAAATCATTATTATATCAATTTTATTTAGCAGCCTATCAAGTATTACTTGGATTTTATCCTGATATTATTTTAAAAGACCAATTGCCAATTCATACACTAAAAACGGGAATTGTTAGAGTTTTACAAGATTTTGTAGCTCCATTTTATCAGTTTTTAAAAGTGAATTACCAATTAGAATATACTGAAATTGATTCTCAGTTTAATCCTAAACTAATTAGACTTAGATCTAATGTAATTACAAGTATTTTTGGGGCACAACAAAACAGAAAATCATTTGAAATAATGCTTTTAAACGGACAAATAAATGAGTTTACGGCAAAAATGAACAATAAAAAAATTCTAGCAAGCCGCATTGAAGTTTATCAAACAGAAAATAAGTTAAATAAATAAATAAGTAATATGAAGACCTTTCAAAAATTACCCTTAGTACTAATGATATTTTTCAGTGGAATTATAGTAGCTCAAAATGATGATAAAGAAATTGCAACTTTCAAACAAAGTTATTCTTTAGAATCAAAATCAGAATTCACTAAAGCCATAGCCATTCTTAAAGATATCTATAAAGAAGATTCTTATGAAATTAACATAAGATTAGCTTGGTTATGCTACGAAGCCGGACAATTTTCACAAAGCATGACGTACTACCAAAATGCCATCTCTTTGAAACAATATTCAGTGGAAGCAAGATTAGGTTACGTATATCCTGCGGCCGCTTTAGGAAATTGGGACCAGGTTATAGCCCAATACAAAAAGATTTTAGAATTTGATGCGCAGAATTCAACTGCTAACTTTCGACTAGGAATGATTTATTACAGTAGAAAAGATTACCCTACCGCGCAAAAATATTTTGAACGCGTAGTTCATCTTTATCCTTTCGACTATGACGGAAACCACATGTTGGGTTGGAGTTATTTGCAAATGGGAAAAATGAGAGAAGCCAAAATCCTTCTTACAAAAGCACTCTTAAACAGACCAGATGACGCTTCTGCCTTAGAGGGATTGAGTTTAATAAAATAGTTAGTAAATTTTTTCAAACCATTTAACCTTTTGTTTGAAATATTGAATTAACTTTGCAGTCACTACCAAAATTTATGAAATCAAACATTAAAAGACTGCAAATTATCAGTGCTGCAAAGCTTTGTTTTGCCCAATATGGTTACGATAAAACTACGTTGGACGATATTGGAAAAAGAATGGGGCTTAATAAGTCTTCATTGTATTACTACTTTAAAAATAAGGAAGAAATTTTTACAGCTGTAGTCTTAGAAGAAGCAGATAGCATTGTAGATGGACTTCAAACAGAAATGGAGAGTAAAGTTACCCCAGAAGAGAAGATTCAATTTTACATGAAGAAACGCTTGGGTTATTACAAAAAAGTATTGAGTTTACATCAATTATCAGCAGAAAGCTTAAGGCAAATACAACCTGGTTTTCACCAATTGTATAATGACATTCTATTAAGAGAAATTGCATTTATACAGAAACAAATAATGGCTGTTGACGATAACATTCCTGAATCTCAAGCAAAAAAGATTGCTGAATTGATTATAATTTCAGCTGATGGAATTAAACATGATGAGATTCTATACAATAATCCAGATATATTTAAAGAACCAGATTACCTTAAAATAGAAAGCAGTATTGAATTTCTAATTAGTCTAATATTAAATGGTGTGCGCGCAAATTCAAATACAAGTAGTTTTGCTCTTAACTAGAAATTAATGTTGCTTAAATAAATCCGATTTCTAAACAATTACGTTCTTTTCATATTAATTAACTTATACTATGAAAAAGACAGTTCAAATTTCAATTTTTTTAATGCTTTCGGTAATTGGAACTTTACCAGCATGCAATACTAATTCAACCCCTAATCAATCTATGGACCTTACGCCTTCTCCAACCCAAAAAACTGATACTGCAATTTTAGCTGCCGGCTGTTTCTGGTGCATAGAAGCTATATTTCAAGAGTTAGAAGGAGTTGTTTCTGTAACTTCCGGATATACAGGTGGCGCCATTAAAAACCCTAGCTACAAAGAAGTTTGTATGGGTACAACTGGGCACGCAGAGGCCGCTAGAATAATCTTCGACCCATCAGTAATCACCTACGATGAACTATTAGAAGTATTCTGGAAAACTCACGACCCAACCACTTTAAATCGCCAAGGTGCTGATGCTGGAACACAATACCGTTCTGCCATTTATTACTTAGATGAAAATCAAAAACAAATTGCAGAAAAATACAAAGCAGAATTAAATACAGCTGGTGCTTTCGAGAAACCGATAGTTACAGAAATAACCGAATTTGATAATAAATTCTATGTAGCTGAAGATTATCACCAAAACTACTATAACCAAAATGGCTCACAAGGCTACTGCACCATGGTAATAAGACCTAAAGTAGAAAAGTTTCAAAAGGTGTTTAAGGATAAATTGAAGAAAGCAAAATAAGAAAGTAGTAAAACAAACAAAACCTATCAAAGCCCCTTATTATTGGGGCTTTTTTGTTTTCTACACTTATGGTTATTTTGTTTTGTTAGTAGTTTGTTTTGTACCTTTTATTACCTTTGTCGTACCTACTTCAAAATATTCATTGATGTTAGGTACAAATAGGTACAAAATACACTCTCAAAAATGGTAACAGTCAATAAAAAACAACTTGCTGGAAATAAAGAAAGAATCTTCTTAGACTTCTACCCTCCTATTCTACACCCCGAAACAGGAAAGCCAACAAGAAGGGAGTTTTTAGATTTATTTCTATACAGCGAAATCGAAAATGAAGTGCAGAAATATTTAGATAGTAACGGGAAAGAACAAAAAAAATATGTTCCTGTATTAGATAAGAAGCTTCAACCTAAAAAAGCAAAGTTAACAGTACTTGAAAAAATACATAATGAAGAAACAAGCAAACTTGCTGAGAATATAAGAGCCACGCGGCAACTTGAAATACAAGCAGGGAATTACGGTTTTTTGAAATCAACAAAAAAACAATTTGATTTCCTTTCTTTCTTAAAGGCAGAAGCAGAAAATAGAAAAGCAGAAAATAGAGGAGATAAAAACAACTGGATGAGCCTTTACAGGCATTTAATGAACTTCTCAAATGGAATTTGCACAAATGAAACTCTTACAGAGCAATTTTGTAAGGACTTCAAAGAATATATTAAAACCACCCCTCCTTTGATAAGAACAAGAAAGAAACTTGCAAATAATTCAACCGTTCATTATTTCGTTATTTTTAAGTCAGCAGTAAAAAAGGCTTATGAGCAAAATTTTCTTTCAACAAACCCTACAGAAAGAGTTAATGGAATTAAAAAAACAGATACGCAAAGAGAGTATTTAACTTATAATGAACTTCAAAACTTAGCAAAAACAGATTGCCCTTACCCTGAGTTAAAAAAAGCTGCTTTACTTTCTGCCTTAACAGGCTTAAGATACAGCGATATTGAAAAGTTGATATGGGGTGAAGTCTTTGAAGATATTGAAACTAAGAATGGTATTAAATCAATGATTTATTTCATTCGATTTACACAACAGAAAACAAAAGGAACTGAAACTTTACCAATTTCAAAACAAGCATTTGAATTAATGGGAAATAGGGGCGAAGATAATGAGAAGGTATTTAAAGACATCCATTATAGCGCATGGCAAAATTATCTTATTCTTGATTGGATAAGAAAGGCGGGAATAAACAAACATATTACGTTTCACAATTTCAGACATACATACGCAACTCTACAACTTACTTTAGGAACAGATATTTACACCGTTTCCAAAATGCTGGGACACCGTGAACTGAAAACCACACAGATATACGCCAAAATTGTGGACGACACCAAACGCAAAGCAGCCGACAAAATTAAATTAGATATGTAACCACTTAAAGCATAAAGGACAAATGAATAAACCATTTATTGAAATAGACGCTGAACATTTTACCCTTTCAGCATTTGAAACAAAACCAATTGAAGGGTATGAAGCACCAACAAATAAAGAAACAGGCGAACAGTTCCCGAATTGTTGCCCTTTTCATAAAAGCGTATTTGAAGGGGCTGAAAGTTGGTTTTTAAAATTCCCGAATTGTTGCGACCAACATAAAGCAATGGTTTCAAAATGGTGGTACAATAAGGCGAATTATTCAGGAATTGCCGAAAAGATTGTAAAACAACTTTCATACACCGAACACCATATTTCAGAACGTATAAATATTGATGACTGGTACAAAGATATTACCGATTACATTGAATACAATGTTTCAAGTTTCGGACACCCGGCAATTGGTTTGCATTTGTATTTAGGCAATGTTAAGCACTACATAAAAAACACAAATAGCGAAATACCTAAAATCAAAAGGCAGGTACTAATTGAATTTATCGAAACTTATTACAATAGCCCTATTGATATTGACAAAACAAACAAAACCGATTTGAATGTTTTATACAGCACTTACCAAAAATGGCTTAAAGTATTCCCGTTTGAAATTAGTTTTTTTTCAACCCTGAAACCACACTTTGAAAAGCAGTTACCAATATTGAACGGTAAACCTGAAACAAATATTTATTCGGGAATGGCAAAAGCAAAGATGCACACCAAAAGCAGTTTGATTGAAGCATTGATAACCTTAACGAACAACCTATTAACGCAAGTGAACGGGGTTACTCTTTATGAAAAGGGTTTGATAACCGATGCAAATAAAATCAAACTGGAACTTGTAATAAACAGCCGCAAACTGAAATTGAAACAAGGTTATAAAAACAGTTCACCGAATGAGGAAAAACGGTACAGGAAAATATTAAAGGAATGGTATAAAGATGAAAAGATATTTATTGATGAAATTACCCCTTTGCTGAAAGCCTTACCACCTCAACCGATTGTTAAGCAAAAACCTGAACTGAACGGAAAACTAATTACATTCAAAAACAGCGAAACAATTGACAAAATACATTCTGAACTAAAAGGGTATTTCCCGAATAAAGAAGCTGAATTATTGAAAGCCTTACAAGGCGAACAGTTAGGCGAAATACTTTTATTCCCTCATAACCAAAACAAGTTTGTTGAGGTTTTTAGACGGCTTAAATACAACGGCTTTTTATTAAACACCGATACAGAAACAAAAAATTGGATATGTACAACTTTTCAGTTTGTTAAAAAAGGATTTGCAGAACCCCAACCGTTTAATGAAAGTTCGGTTTGGGATAATCTTAATAAAGGCAAAGGCGAACCAACCAAAAAGGAACGAATTTGTATTACTGATTGGTTGCCGTACAAAAACCCTTTACAATTAACAAGGGAAACAGAAAACGAAAAACTATAAAAATACTATACCCCAAACGTACCCCATAGTATAAATGGGTATTGATAGGGGTATTCTTTGCTTTGTTTTTTTGCAGCAGTAATAATTTAAAACTGTTGTAAAATGATTATAGTACAATTAGACAGCGAACAATTAAGCAACTTAATACAAAGTTCAGTTCGCAAGGTTTTGAAAGAAACCCCACCCCAAACGGTTGAACCAACCGACCAACCCGAACAGCTTTTAACCATTCAGGAAGCAGCCGAATTTTTGAGCCTTACAGTACCCACAATATACAGCAAGGTATCAAAAGGCGAATTGCCTGTAATGAAGCGAAGCAAACGCCTGTATTTTTCCCGTACTGAATTACTGGAATATCTTAAAGACGGGCGTAAAAAGTCAAACGCTGAAATTGAGCAGGAAGCCAAAGCGTATTTGTCGAACAATAAAAAAGGGCTGAACAATGGAAAGTAACCAACTGAACAGCCCTAAAGTCTTTTCGCATAAAGGACAAGGCAAAAGTACGCATTTTCAGGCACAAATGAAAAGGGTATTTGCAGCCCTTTACAGGCAGCCCAAAACTATGTTAATGGTTTCTATTGAAACAGGCATTTTGAGGGCTAATATTTGCTGTTACGTTGCTGAATGGGAAAAAGAAAACCGTATTTGTATAGTACGGAAAGGCATTTGCCCAATTTCAAAACACCGTGCAGGGTTTTACACCACCAACCCCGAATTATTCCCTATTGTTGAACATTCAAATACTGTTAAGCTATGAAACTAAACCCCGTATTTGATGACCTTAACAACCCGGCTACTATCTTAAACCACGTTGAGGAACTAAAGAGCAAAAGCGAAGCAACCCCACACGCTGAAATATTACACCAACTTATTGAACAGTTTGAGCCGTTGGATTTTGAAGTATTAGCGTTTCCACAGGCTGAAAAGTTAAGGGAACAACTGGAAAAGGCAGCACCCGGAAGCGAACAGGCAAAGGATATACAAAAGCAGTTGGATAAATTAAAACTAAATACTAAACACTTATTAGTATTATCGATTGAAAACGCTGTAAAATTTGCAGAAAATAATCGTTGGGGCTTATGCAAAAACCACGATTTTATTTACCTGTACAATGGTACATTTTGGGCTGAAATTGACAAAGAAACATTCCAAAAGTTTTTAGGCGAAGCAGCTGAACAAATGGGCGTTGCTAAGTTTTCAGCACGGTTTTACCAATTTAGGGAACAGCTATTTAAACAGTTCCTTGCAACGGCATATTTACCCACACCCGAAAGCAATAAAGATACGGTACTGATTAACCTACAAAACGGAACATTTGAAATAAGCCCACAAGGGACGAAATTAAGACCGTTTGACCGTTCGGACTTCATTACCTACCAATTACCATTTGAATACAACCCACAGGCAAAAGCACCATTATTTGAAGCGTATTTAAATAAGGTATTACCCGACCCCGAACGCCAAAGGGTATTGGCTGAATATTTAGGGTTTGTATTCATTAAACACGGGAGCAATGCACTGAAAGAGGAAAAAGCCTTAATACTTTACGGTACTGGAGCAAATGGGAAAAGCGTATTTTTTGAAGTTGTAAACGCCTTATTGGGAACTGATAATGTAAGCAGTTATTCATTACAGAGCCTTACAAATGATAACGGGTATTTTCGGGCGAAGTTGGCTAATAAGTTGGTAAACTATGCAAGTGAAATAAACGGCAATTTGGAAGCCTCAATATTCAAACAATTGGTTTCAGGCGAACCCGTTGAAGCCCGTTTACCTTATGGGCAACCATTCATTTTGAAGCAGTACGCAAAACTAATTTTCAATTGTAATGAATTACCCAAAGACGTTGAACATACAAACGCCTATTTCAGACGGTTTTTAATTATTCCTTTTGATGTTACCATACCACCACACGAACAGGATAAAAACCTACATACAA
>Ga0247832_1006823_pt1 | contig 12297 bp, 10 predicted proteins | sample LaCruzMarch2015__10_FD_192407 | JGI IMG/M metagenome (GOLD analysis project Ga0247832, IMG submission 192407) | Freshwater microbial communities from meromictic Lake La Cruz, Castile-La Mancha, Spain - LaCruzMarch2015_4m | ecosystem: Environmental > Aquatic > Freshwater > Lake | place: Spain... | reverse complement strand
AGCCCTCCTGCCCTGGATTCAGCGCTTCTCGCCGTATGAGCTGGCCACGGCGGATGATCCCCCCGTGTATCTGTTCTATGACTCCGTGCCCGCCCTGGGTCAGCCGCACAAAGACCCCCCGCATTCCGCGAACTTCGGTGCCGGCCTAGCCGAGAAGCTGAAAACCCTGGGTGTGCCCTGCGAGCTGAACTATCCCGGTGCCCCCGGCGTGGCCCACCCCGACATGTTCCTGTTTTTGACCGAGCAGTTGCAGGTGGGGCTGAGGAAGTAGGCATCCCTCCCTCCGTTGGTCCACGGTGCAGGGAGATAGGGCGCTTGATCCTGTTTTTTCCCCTTGGGCAAAGGGAGACCGTTGGGTTTTTCAGAGGTGCCCGGAACGGAATATCAGTGTGCCTAGTCAATCAAATGAAAATAGGCTTGCCGAAGTTCAGTCAGTTCCGCTGAGTGTGGAGTATGGCCAATTCGAGCGAAATGACGACACCTTCCGTCCAGGTCGATACCGAGGGTGATGGAGCGGTTGTCGGACTGCTTCGTGCCTACGCAGTGGCTCGTTCAGCCTATCTCGCACGGCATGGGACTTATCCCGCGTGGCATGGGACGGTTCTGGCGCGCCATGGGGGCCATCTCGCGCACCGTGGGATTCGCCCCGCGCCGCATGGGATTCACCCCGCAGCGCGGAAGAGCGCTCTTGCGCCGCGCGGGATTCATCCCCAGAGGCGGAAAACTCATCCCGCAGCGCGCGGGATTCATCCCACGGCGTGGCAAGTCGTGCTGGCGGCCTTTGGGATTCATCCCGCAGCGCATGGGATTGACCCCGCAGCGCGGAAAGTCACCCCCACGGCGTGGCAGAACCATCCCCTGCGGCGCGGGATGGGCTTTTTTCGCCGCCTGAACCCCTTTCCCGGGCTTCGCAGCCCGGATTTAACCCGGAGGAAGCTCTAAATGGCCCGTTTCGACGACCCCACCGTCCGATATGACGCCGACTTCTTCTAAGATGAACCCGAGACGGCCCCGCCGTCGCCACCGCCACCGAAAACCAAACGCATGAAACGTCAAACTTACTACCCTAGCCGCGCCGCCGATCAGGTGGTGTGGTTGGAGAACTTCCGCAACAAACTGCCCGTTTATCAGGCCGCGCTGGGCCTGACCGCCACCCAAGTCACCGACGGGGTGGGCGATGCCCGCTGGATCATCTACGTGCTCGGCACCTGGTTGCCCGCCGTGCGCGCCTTTTCCCCGGCGTGCACCGACGCCGCGGCCAAGGTGCTCAGGGATGAGCCGAATGTGCCCCTGGTGCTGCCGACCTTCACCGCCCCCGCCTTGCCCGCCACGGTGGTGCCCAAGGACAGCGGCGCGCTGGACCGGGTCTTTGGTCTGGTGCAGCTGATCAAGGACCTGCCGCTCTACACCGAGGCAATCGGTCTGGACCTGGGCGTGGTAGGCCCGACCACGGGGGTGCCGGATCTGAATCTGGTGCAGCCAGAGCTGACGGTGAACCCGCGCGCCAGTGGCGTGGACATCGGCTGGGGCTGGGGTGGCAACAGCGCCTACCTGGACCTGATCGAAATTCAGGTGGATCGCGGCGCGGGCTTCGTGCCTCTGACCTTTGATACCACACCGGGCTACACGGACACCGCCCCGCCGCCTGCCACCCCCACACGCTGGACCTACCGCGCCATCTACCGCGTGGGCGATGCCCAAGTGGGCCTGTGGAGTGCCGAGGTGAGCGGGATCGTGGGCGGCTAGCCGAGCACGGTCTTTTCACCAAAAGACTCTGGCTATTCGGCCTCCTGTCTGCTTCTCTCCTACGTCAGCTCCATTACTGCCTATGTAACCTGATTCGATTCCTACATAACCCAATTTGCGTGCTGGCTTGCGGGCCAGCGGGGCTCCATCCAAAACCGGCAAAGTTTTCAGCCCAATCACATCGATCCAAGGGAACGCGCCCGAACGGGGCGCGGCTTGCTTGCGTCCGATGTGAGGGCGCTTGCCGGTGCCTGGATGGAGGGCGTGACAGGTTCGCGCCCTCTCTTGTGCCCAGTTCAGTTCACTCTCGGCACTTTCAATCCTCCCATGAAACTTTTTTCCCTCCTTATTGCGGCCTTATTCTTCGGTCTGCTCCAGCCTTCATTCGCAGCGGATGCAGATCATGACGGCATGGATGATGCGTGGCAGTCACTCTACAGCATCGCTCCCTTTACCGGTAGTCTGGACCCGGACAATGATGGCAGGCCGAACTTGGTGGAGGCGATCAATGCCAGCCACCCGAATGACGCCAGCAACCCCGACACAGGCTGGGGCATGGTGATTATCAGCGACAACAATCAAGACCTGCTGGACGACGGCTGGGCTGCGCAATACATGCAGAATGGGGTGCCTCTCGTGTCTTCTGATGATCAGGATGGCGACGGGCGAAAGAACCTGGAGGAAAGCATCACCGGCTCCAACCCCTGGGTGGCCGACAATCCTACCAGCAATGCAGGCAGCACGCCGGGAGTGGGCGCGGGGCTGGAGGAGTTCACACTGGCTCTGGCCCGCACCGTGCCCACGGCGCGCTACCGTTTGCAGGTGAGTGATGATTTGGTGAACTGGTCCTACGACACGACGGAAACCAGCACCTTCTGGGGCAGTGGTGCCGGGCAGTCCCTGACCGTGCCAGTGCCGGGTTTGGAGCGGCGCTTCTATCGGTATGTCATCGACTGGCCGGACACAGATGGTGAGGGACTGACGGATTGGATCGAATACTTGCTGGGTAGCAACCCCCTGGAAGCAGACAGCAACGGGAACGGCTTGGACGACTTGTTCGAGTATGAGATAGGCATCCTGGGGGGCAACGGTGGTGGAACAGGCAGCACCGGTATCACATATGCGGAGGAGCGTCCTGCGGCGGACATTCAGGTGATTCGTGAACGGCGCTATGAAGGGAACTCTAACGTTTGGCCCCGTGAGTTCATCCTCCACAGTGACGAGCGGCAACGTCTGGAAATGTATGAGTTGTTCGACCATTGGGACGGCGGACAGAACTGGACTGAGGCAGCAGGGCCTTATTTCTGGAACACCTTCGCTTTCACGGCTGTGCGCCCACTTGATGCGGGACCTCTGGAGGTTTTCTCTGCGCCCAAGCCACTACATTTCCTGGCGGTGATGAGCGGCACGGACGAAATGTTGGGCGTGCCGGTAAAACTTGCCGCTGTGGTGAAAGTCTCCTTCCCCTCGGCGACAGGGCCGGCACTCATTGAGACCACTTTGGCAGAGAGTCTGCCCACCGCGCTAGCCCTGACAGTCAATGGCAACACGCTGTCGGTGCGGCTCAGCCTCCCGCAGAATCATGCCGAATGGACCGTGGTCAATCTCTACCCCATCAACGTGGCGGTGAAGGTGATCGTGCCTGAGGAACCGCTGCCTGTGACGGTCGCCGGGGGTGAAGGTGACGCCCCCTTCGCTGACGGTGGCAGCAGCAATGGCGGACAGGCAGGTAGCTCCAGCACGTCAAGCACTGATCCTGACCCTGGGATTGTGGGGTTTGATACAAAGCCCGCCAAGGAACTGAAGGTGGCCAAGCTGGAGCACGCGCTGGATGAAGAGCACAAGATCACCGCCTACTTGGACCATGACTGCTTCTTTGTGGTGATTGAGGCGTTGGAAATACGCGGTGTCATGCACCAGAGAGGGCAGGTGAAGGTGAAGATTTCCACCCATGGCGCGACCGACTACCCAGAGCACAACGATCCGGCTGGGGAGAATGAATGGATCAGCCTGGACCCCGTCGCCAGCCGCTGGGCCACCCCGGCGCAACTGCTCGTCGCTGACAAGGGCGTAGATGACCTGCCCGCCGGGCAGGATGTGCTGCCAGAGAATCCCGACGCGCCCTACCCAGCTGACGAACAGGCCAACGACCGCACACATGTGGTGGAGCTGGGTGGCACCGTTAAAATCGGACGCATCAAAATCCTCACCGACGAGCTGCCGCTGGACATCGAACTACCGGTGAGAAAGAAACGGGAAATCTCCGTCCGGGCGGTCTGCATGGATGATCAGGACATCAACGTGAGCGGGGCCAAACACTACTTCAAGATCGCCAACGAACGCCTCGCCCAGGTCGGCGTGAAGCTGAAGGTGGACAGCATCCTGCCCATGGCCGTGCCGACCAATCTCATAACCAACAGCAGCATCATGGCAGTGATCAAGCCCACGGGGGCTACGCGCTACACGTTGGGGCCTGAAGCCAAAGCTCTGGTGGACACCTACAAGGCGAAGCTTTACGCAGGCATGAAGGCGGACGACATGGTGGTGTTCTTTTGCGAGCAGGTGAAGTATCCGGGTGATAGTCCTGTCTCAGGGCAATGTGTTCGCGGCTTGGCGACATTCTCTAGCTATGCGAACTCAATTGGCAACTTCGCCGACTCGGGGTTCGACCCGCCAACCCCTGGCTATGTGAACAAGATTTTCATTTCAGATGAGCACCGTGGCATCTTCACCACGGCTCACGAGATCATGCATTGCATCTCGGACCACGGACACTACCAAGAGAACTACAACCCAGATGATATTGGTGCGTCACATCACAAGGTTACCCATAACCTGATGCGCTTGGGAACAACGCCGACAGAAGGGATTGGCGGCACCAAGCGGCTTCATCTTTTTCAGGAAAAGCTGGTGTTCCCAACCAACTAAAAATGAGGACGTTATTCATCACCCTGCTTTTATCGCTTCCTCACTGGTGTCTATCTGCCGTTGACCCGCAAAGCCTCCAGAGTTTCGCTTCTGTTCCGCCCCAGGTAAAGCTTGCCTTCACCCATTTCTGCATGGGGCGTTATCAGCCTTTGTTTGCGAATAATGAAAAAGGTTTCGATGATTTAGCTGCGGCACCTGGGCTGATGCCAGCTCTAATCGAGTTGGCAGAAAAACTGGAGATACAGCAGGAGTGGGACGGCTTTACTCGCACTTGGGCTCTTATTGGCCGCAGAGTGGATGCGTCTCAAGAAGAGCAAGAATACGTTTATCGAAGGCTGGAAAACCTTCTCGACACGCGGGCAGGTCCGCGAGTCGTCATCAAGAATGCTGGACTGGATTTTCTTGGACATTATCCGTCCAAGAGACATGAAAATCTTTTGATCGAATACTTATCGGACACAAAGGGAAAGGGATCCATATTTGGAATCGAAGATGCCGCTGCCAGCTTGGGCAAGATAGGCACAGCAGCCAGCATTGAGCCGCTAAAGGACTACATTCGAAGGCATACTCCTCCGCCCGGCGCGAAGTGGCGCAGCCATGACATTGCAACCGCCGCGCTGGAGCAGGTGCAGGCGCGTCTGGAAGCTCAGCAGCAGCGGCAGGCGACAACCCAGATGAAGAAGTCCACGCCCCCGCAAAAAAAGACTGGTGCTGATGGAGCAATGGCGCATACCGAGAGCACCGATGACATGCCATGGAGCGCGCTCGCGCTCATGGTCTTCGCCGCTCTCGGTTTGCTGTGGTTGCTGGTGCAGGGAGGTATCAAAGCGTGGTTCTGATGCTCACTCCCACTTCCGCACGCGGCTGTCGAGTTGGAAGACTTGGCCGCTGATGGCTTCGAAGCTATCCAATTGCACGATGAAACGGGCGGCGTCGGCGAGGGGGTTCAGCTGGCCGAGGGCGTGAGCGGTAAGGATGCGGTCGCGGTGCTTCGCTAGGGTGCTGCGGGTCATTTTGGTCTCCAGGAAGCCGGGCAAGACGCAGTTGCAGCGGATGCCGCGTGCGCCGTATTCCAGGGCGAGGCTTTGGGTGAGGCCGATGAGGGCGGCTTTGCTGGCGGCGTAGTTGGCCTGGCCTTCCACGGGGTGCAGGGCGGCGTAGCTGCTGACATTGAGGATGTGGCCGGAGCGCTGCCGGACCATGAGCTTCAACGCGGCGCGGGTGCAGCGGAAGGCACCGTCCAGGTTGACGGCTTGCACGCGGTCCCACTGCGCGGTGTCCATGCGGAGGAAGGCGGTGTCGTCGATGATGCCGGCGTTGTTGATCAGCAGGTCGAGCCGGGTGAGCGGGGCGAAGTAGGCGGTGACGCTGGCGGTCTGCGTGACATCCAGCTCTGCCTTGCCGGGGGCGAGCACTTGCCAGCCGTCGGCGAGCAGGCGCTCACGCACGGCGAGGGCAAGGTCGCCCTCGCCGCCGGTGATGAGTGCCGTGCGTGCAAGTGATGTCACGCGGCATGTGTGCGCAGTGCAGGCGCGGGGTCAATCAGCGATGCCATTGAAGACGACGGCGTGCTTGTCCCAGGCGAGCCGCGCCTTGGACATCTCGGCCAGGTAGCGCAGCAGTTCATCCATGGGCACGTTGCTCATGCTTAGGGTGATGGGGGTCTTGCCCAGCTCGGGATTGCGCACGATGAAGTTGCCCTTCACTTTGCCGCCAGAGGCATTCCCCGCCATGATGGAGAGGGCTTGCAGGCTTTCGCTGAGGGTGGCTTCGGCGACGTCGAACTTGGGGATGATGACGCTGGCGTATTGCTTGCGCAGGGAGGCGTCGTCGGGCTTGTCGTTCGCATTGATGCTGGCGAGGATGGCGCGGGTCTCGAAGTGCTTGGGGTTGAGCGTCAGCACTTGGCTGAGGAGCTGCCGAGCTTGTTCGATCTGGCCTTTGTAATAGGCCTCGCGCCCTTGGTTGAACAGCGTCTGAATCTCGGAGTCCGCAGCAGAGATCGCCGCAGTGGGGATGAGAACGCACGCGAGCAAGAGCCGCGCATCTGCACAGGTGAAGATAGGTTTCATAGTGCCCACAGGTTGTTGTGTATACAGTGCACCATAAAAATGGGGGCGGGGTCAACACGGGAAAATGACGAATGGCGGAGTGACCAACGACGAAAGAAGTTCGAATGACCAATGTCCGCCGCATGGTCATCGGGATTTCGAGCTTGCTTCGTCATTCCGTTATTGGTCATTCGTCATTTCCTGTCTTGCCACTGGCAATGCGTCCGCTCCGCTCAATGGTGCCGCGCTTTATTCTTCTGCATGGAAGCTTGGTTCGTTATCTCACTGCTCATCATTGGCGTCGTGCTCTTCTCTCTGGAGAAGATCTCGGTGGACCTTGTCACTCTCATGCTGCTGGCGGCGCTGGTGCTGAGTGGCACACTGACCATGGAGCAGGCCTTTGCGGGCTTTAGCAATGATGTGATCATCCTGCTGGCCTGCATCTTCGTCATTGGCACCGCGATGCGTGACACCGGGCTGCTGGATGCGCTGGGCGATGTGTTGGTGCGCATGCTCGGTGGGCAGACGACGCGACTGACCGCGATGCTGATGACCGGCGTGAGTGCGATCAGCGCCTTCATGAACAACACGACGGTGACGGCGATGTTCCTGGGGCCGGTGATGGGGGTGGCGAAGCAGGCGAAGCTGCCGGCCTCGCGCCTGCTCATGCCGCTCGCCTTTGCCTCGATCATGGGCGGCACATGCACGCTGATCGGCACCTCCACGAATGTGGCGGTCAGTGGCTACATGAAAAAGGTGGGGCTGGAAGAGGTGGGCATGTTCGAGATCACGCCGATTGGTCTGTGTATCGTGGCCGCAGGCATGGCTTACATGCTGATCTTTGGCCTGCGTCTGCTGCCCGATCGTGGCGACACGACGGCGACGGCGCTGAGCCTGCGCGAGTATGTGGCCGAGGTGGTCATTTTGCAGGGCTCGCCGATCATTGGGCAGGAGGTGATCGAGTCCGACTTTGCCACGCTGGGCTTTCAGGTGCTCAAGGTGATCCGTGGCAAGCGTGAGCTGACGGATGTGCGTCATGCCCAGCTCCAGGAGGGGGATGTGGTCCTGGTCGCAGGTAAGGTGGAGGACCTCATTCGAGTGAAGAAGATCGAGGGCATCGACATTCGGGAAGACGCGGATCGGCGTGGTTCGGATGTGAGTCTGGACGACGCGCACATGGCCGAGGTGGTGCTGACGCCCAAGTCCTCCCTCGTTGGGCGCACGCTGCGGGAGTCCCAATTCCGCCAACGCTCGGGCTTGTCGGTGCTGGCGCTGCTGCGCGGTGATCAGTCGCTGGTGAAGCAGATTGGCGAGATCAAGCTGCACGCGGGTGACGTGCTGCTGGTGCAGGGGCCGCCAGAGCGCATTCGGAGCTACGAGGAAGAGGCGCAGATGGTGGTGATCACCAAGCATCGGCATGATTCGGGCAGCGTGAGCCGAGGCTGGTTGCTGCTGGCTTGTTTTGCGTCGGTGATCGTGATCAGCAGTGTGTGGCCGAAGGTCTTGCCTTTGCCCGTGGGCATGTTGCTGGTGGCGATTTTTGCCGTGCTCAGCAAGTGCATCAGCATCGACACCGCCTATGAAAACATCGACTGGCGGCTGCTCATCTTGATTGGCGGGATGACGGCGTTTGGCCAGGCGATGTCGGGCTCAGGGGCGGCGGAGATGCTGGCGAATTTCGTCACAGGTAGCCTGTCGAGCTTTGGCCCTCTGGCGGTGTTGGCTGGCTTTTGTTTCCTGACCCTGGTGCTCACACAACCCATGTCGAACGCTGCGGCTGCGCTGGTGGTGCTGCCGGTGGCGATCGAGGCGGCCCAGCAGTTGCACTTGAACGAGCGCACCTTCGCCATCGCAGTCATGCTTAGCGCGTCGGTCTCCATGCTGACGCCATTCGAGCCGTCCTGCATCCTGGTCTATGGGCCGGGCAAGTATCGCTTCTCTGACTTCCTGCGTGTGGGCGGTGGCATCAGCGTGGTGCTGGTGGCGGTGATTTTATTGCTGGTGCCGTATTGGTGGCCGCTGGCGAAGTGACTTTGCTGCATCCATTTGCCAGCGAATAGCGAATTGTCACAGAGCCCCAGCGGTATCGAGTTTGCGTAAAGCGCTGTCGCGTGCCAGATTTGACGCCTACCCATGGACCTCCTCCGCCTGCCAGGCCGCACTTTCCTGGATTTCCTGCACTACCTTGGACAGCTTTCGTCGTTGCTGGCTGATCTTTCCTATGCCGTGCGGCGCGGTGTGCTAAGGCTGAAACTGGTAGCACAGCAGATCGTGGCCATCGGCTATGGCTCCCAGACGGTGGTCATCGTCACGGGGGCGTTTACGGGGGCGGTGTTTACTTTCCAGACCTTTGTGAAGTTCAAGGATTTCGGTGTCGAGACCAGTGTGGGGGCCATCGTGTCGATCGCGCTCTGCCGCGAGCTGGGGCCGGTATTGGCCGGTCTGATGGTCGCTGGGCGTGTCGGCGCGTCGATGGCGGCTGACATTGGCACCATGAAGGTGACTGAGCAGATCGATGCGCTGCGCGTGATGGGCGTGGACCCGGTGGAGTATCTGGTGCTGCCGCGCTTCATTGCCATGATGATCTCCATGCCGCTGCTGATCGCGGAGAGCATCGCCTTTGGCCTGCTGGCCTCCTACCTCGTCACCGTGCATGGTTACGGAGTGCCCGCCGCTTGGTTCACCAGTCACATGACCGAGCACACGGACATGACGGACCTGAGCGTGGGCATGATCAAGGGCTTCGTCTTCGGCATCCTGATCACCTTGATCTCATGCCATCAGGGCCTCGGGGCCAAGGATGGCGCGGTCGGCGTGGGCAGCGGCACCACGCGCGCGGTGGTGATCTCCTCCCTGGCGTTGCTGATTTTCAATTTCTTCCTCTCCCTGCTACTGAACTATTTCTTTCCCATCGGTGGTGACGCATGACCCCTGATCCGAGCCATGTCTGAATCCTCATCAAGTGCCTTCATCGAACTGCGTAACGTGCATAAAAAGCTCGGTTGGCAGCAGATTCTGCGCGGGGTGGACCTGAAGGTGCATCGCGGTGAAACGCTGGCCATCATCGGCCCCAGTGGCGAAGGCAAGACGGTGATGATGAAGCACGTGATCGGGCTGATGCGGCCAGACCGGGGCGAGGTCATCGTCGAGGGCGTGCATGTGGAAAAGCTGACCGACCGGCAGATGGCGCCGATCCGCAAAAAAGTCAGCATGATGTTCCAGAACGCCGCGCTGTTCGACAGCATGACGGTGGAAGAAAACGTCGCTTTCCCGCTGGTGGAAGCCGGGGTGAAGGACCGCAAGGAAATCCGGGACCGCGTGCAGGAAGTGCTGGAAGTGGTGGACCTGGCCGAGCATGGCAAGAAGCTGCCGGTCAACCTCTCTGGCGGCATGAGAAAGCGCGCAGGCATCGCCCGTGCCATCGTCGGCCATTCCCACTGCATTCTCTACGATGAGCCCACTGCCAGTCTTGACCCCGTGGTGTCCGACGTCATCGACCAGATGATCCTGCGATTGCAGAAGCGCTTTGGCGTGACCTCCCTCGTCGTCACGCACGACATGAAAAGCATGTTCAAGATCGCCAACCGCATCGCCATGCTGAAACGCGGCGTGATCCATTTCCTCGGCACGCCGGAGGAACTGCGCAACAGCCCGGACCCCGAAGTTCAAGACTTCATCGAAGGCCGCTCCGGCATCTGCGCCTGATTGCTCCCCCCCTTACTAGTCACTGACCCCTGCATTTATGGAAGAACACGATAAGAAAACAGAACTCATGGTCGGCTTGTTCCTTTTTGTGGGCTTGCTGTTGCTAGGAGGCCTCATTCTCCAATTCGGCTCCCTCCGCGAATCTTTCAAGGACACGTATGAAATCACCGTGCCCTTCCCAGACGCCACGGGCATCAAGCAGGGCACACCCGTCGTGCTGGGCGGCTCCCGCGTTGGCAAGGTCACCCGTATGCCGGTGCTCAACGACCAATTCAATGGCGTCATCATCTCCCTGGAAGTCTATCACAACATCAAAATTCCGAAGGATGCCAAGTTCGGCATCGGCACCGCTGGCTTAATTGGCGACGCCTACATCGAGATTCGGCCCAGTGGCAAGCACACCGAGAACTACATCGAGCCCGGCACCTTCATCACTTCCGATCAAGTGTCCACCGGCAGCGGCCTCGGTGCCATGCAAGAGACCGCCAACCAAGTGGGCAAGAAGGTGGATGTCGTGCTCGATGACGTCCGCGCCGCCACCAACGAACTCAAGAGCGCGCTCCAGCGGGTGAACCAGGGAGCCTTGTCCGACAAGGTGTTGGCGAGCTTCCAGCGCAGTATGCAGCACCTGGAGTCCACTATGAAGGATGTGGATGAAGGCGTGCTCGCCGAGGAGAACAAAACCAATCTGAAAGTCGCCATCTCTGACTTGAAGGATGCCACCGCCAGCTTCAAGCGCATGGCGCTCAGCGTGGAAGGCGAAGTCAAGAAAGTGGGCGTCATCATGGATAAAGTCGACCCCGCGATCACCAAGTTCGACAAGGCTGCTACCAGCGCGGATGCTGCGTTGCAAAGCTTCAAGCAAAGCGGCGACAACCTAGCGATCTTCACCCGTGAGATGGCCAAGGGCGACGGCCTCATGAAAGCCCTGCTGCTGGACAAGGAACTACGCAACGACTTTAAAGACCTGATCTCCAACCTCAAGCGCAACGGCGTGCTCTTCTACAAAGACAGCGCCCAGAAGGCCACTACCGAAGACAGTGCCCGCAAAGCTCAAGAGCAGCATCAGCAGCCGAGCCGCAAGCCGATCTTCGGAGGGGGAAGGTAGGCACGTCCCTTCAGGCCGATCTGGCGAACGAAAGCACTGGCTGTTTTGCCTCAGCCTAGCAGGGTTTGACGCCAAGAACTTTGCAATCTGAGCACCTCTGGAGAAAACATTGACTTCCCCGACTCAACTTTTAGACTCCACCTGAATTTAAAGGACTTAAACGGGTAGAGCCGCAGAGGAGAAAGTCACATGATGAACTTCGACCAAGACGACGCACAGCGTTCACACTCAGCACTGCACTCGGAGAAAATCATCAGTGAACGGAAGATCTTCTTCCTCGACCTCAAGGAGAATGAGCGAGGCCGTTTTATCAAGATCACCGAGGATGTCAGAGGCCGACGCGACACGATCATGCTGCCCATCGACGTAGCCAATGACTTTGCCGAAGCGCTGGACCGGGTCCTGGAAGCCAACGCAAATTTGCATTGAACAGCGGTGCAAGTAGCGGCGGGCAGATGGGCCTTAGGTATCCGAACTCTGCCGCCTCTGACAGAGTCCATGCTACAACCAGCGGGCACGATTACGGATCAGGCAACTCCCGGTGTCAGCACCACCTTCAGCAAGCCATTCCCGGGCTGCGTCGCCTTGTGGAACCACTCGGCGCCTTCATTTAGCGGGGCGGTGACGCTGAGCAGGGGCAGGACCTGGATGCTGCCGTCTTCGATGCGGCGGATTGCCTCGGGGTATTCACCGGCGCAGGAGCAACTGCCTTTCAGTGTGAGCTGGCGGGTGACGACTTCTTGCAGGGGGAAGGGCGTG
>Ga0247832_1006816_pt1 | contig 12313 bp, 17 predicted proteins | sample LaCruzMarch2015__10_FD_192407 | JGI IMG/M metagenome (GOLD analysis project Ga0247832, IMG submission 192407) | Freshwater microbial communities from meromictic Lake La Cruz, Castile-La Mancha, Spain - LaCruzMarch2015_4m | ecosystem: Environmental > Aquatic > Freshwater > Lake | place: Spain... | reverse complement strand
CGAGTGTCATGTACGCTTGATCCTCCGGGGTAAGCAGGCGTACATGCATTCGACACTCGCCACTCGATATATCCAGGCGTATAAGTCATTCGACATTCGACACTCGAAAATCGACACTCAACAACGCGCGCACCGAAATATCCTCATCCACCGCTTCCCAGTGGATGCCTGTTCCCTTGCCGATAAGGCGCCATTGTTCGCGTTGGGCGGGCGTGGCCGCTACCAGGCGCGGAAACCAGGCATAAGGCACACCGATCTCGCGGCCATCGGCCAACTGTACAAAAAATTTTGTGGCCTCCAGGCGGATTGAAACGGCCTGGAGGGCGCTAATCTTCGAAGTGTTCATGCCAATCGGTTAAAAATTGTTCCTGATGGTCCAAAATGATTTTTTGAACATGTTTCTTTTCTGTTTTGGTAAACCCATCCATGTATTCCTCCGCTATCGGGTTTATCCAGTACTTGCCAGTTGCGTCTCCTTTTTCAACATGCACATGGGGCGGTTCGTTGCCCTCATTGCTATAAAAAAAGAAGCGAAAGCCAAAAAGACGAAGAATGGTTGGCACAAATCTTTATTATTAATGTACAAAAGTAGGCTGTTTTTTAGATAAATCAAAAACAAAGTCGAGTTGCTATTGTCGATTGACATATACGCCTGCTTACCCCGAAAAGATCAAGCGTACAAATCACTCGAATGTCGATTGTCGATTGTCGAATGGCTTGTACGCCTGGTTTTCACGGAGGATCAAGCGTACAAGTCATTCGACACTCGACACTCGACACTCGACAATCTCCTTATCTTTGTCCACCATGAAAGATTACCTGCAACACATCAGCATAGACCCCAACATCCGGTTTGGCAAACCTTGCATCCGAAACACCCGCATCTCTATTGGAGACATCCTGGGGTGGCTGGCTGCGGGCATGAGCATTCCGGAAATGCTGGAAGACTTTCCGGAATTGAACGAGTCGCATATCCGCGCTGCGCTTGCTTTCGCCGCAGACCGCGAAGAAAGCATACGAATTGTGACTGCCGCATGAATATGAATGCACACTAACCGGCTAAAAAGGCTTCAAGGGATTGTAAATCTTGTATTAAATGGATATTTTCCTTGGCGCAAGGGTACACAAAATCTACATCAAAACTCGCTAAGGCAATGATTCCGTTTGATTTACATGATGATAAGATTAATGCATCGTTTGGGAGCAAATTAAAGTTTTGCATATAATTAATCGAAAGCTCAATTATTTCGTCTTTTTGCGCTGATAAAGAGAAAAGCTTCAGAAAAGAGGCCGGATCGTGTTTGGCAAAAATTTCCGGAATCAAATCTTTTTCTTTTATTGCCAAGGGTGATTTGCCTCCAAAAAGAGCCAAATGGTGAAATAGGTATTCGCTGACCACAGATTGGTTAATATATAAATCTATCCCGCGATGCACCAGTAAGGCTTCCAGGATTTCTGTTTTGTTTCCTTTTCTATACTCAATAAGAATGGAACTGTCTACGAAAACCTCATTGCTCATAAACGTCGTACTTTGAGGTTCGAATGTTCGGAAACAATGCGTCTCCCTTAAACTTTTGGGCTAATTGTATTTTTTTATCTAATATGATGTTTTCAGAGGTTTTGCCAACCTCCAGAAACGCCCCTTTACCCTGAAGGTAAAGTAAATAATCCAAAAAGGCAAGAAGGTCTTCCATGAATTTTGGATCAAGTTTTTCCAGTTTCTCCTTTATTGCCGGCTCTTGCATAAACTTTTTGTTTGCAAAGTTAATCGAAATAAATCACTTTGCCAGGAAAATTTACAAAAACTCAGGATTGTCGAGTGTCGAGTGTCGAGTGGCATGTACGCTTGATCCTCCGTGAAAACCAGGCGTACAAGTCATTCGACACTCGACACTCGAAAATCTCCTTATCTATATTGGAGACATCCTGGGTTGGCTGGCTGCGGGCATGAGCATTCCGGAAATGCTGGAAGACTTTCCGGAATTGAACGAGTCGCATATTCGCGCTGCGCTTGCTTTCGCCGCAGACCACGAAGAAAGCATACGAATGGTGACTGCCGCATGAAAATTTTACCTGGAACATATACGCTTGGTTACCCCGAAAAGATCAAGCGTACATGTCATTCGACACTCGACATTCGTCACTCGTCACTCGAATCGGCCTTTTTACTACAGGCTTTCGCTCTTTTGGCCTTTTCTTCCCACGAAAGCGCTACTATGCCGCTGGTGACCACCAACTCGTCGATGTCCTCGTCATATACAATGTCCGCATCGTTGTAGTAGATACTTTCCTCCGGTATCACTATTCCGCCCATGGACAAAACCATGGCATCGCGCACGTTCACCTGCCGGGTCGTGCGTTCATCCAATACCACACCCTCCAGGGTTTCGCCCCGGTTGACCCGCTCAACGGCTTCTTTAACGGTCAGTATGTTCATCGTGCTGATTTATAATTTGATAATCAAGGTACAGATTGCGCTCCTCTTTTTGCCAACAACAAACGGCGGAGTGAGTGACCAGGCGAAACACGCCGACAACGGCAATGCTTATGTACTTCTGTTTAACCCCTCACTCCGCCGTAAGCGTTGTTATGCTAATTGTACTTTCACTTCCTCCAGGGCACTGCAGACCCGCTCGAAATCCTGATCCGTCAGGTTGGAGCCACTGGGCAAGCACAACCCGTGCTCGAACAGCCGCTCAGCCGTTTGTCCGCCGAAGTACGGCGCCTCTTCAAACACCGGCTGCAGGTGCATGGGTTTCCACAGCGGCCGCGCTTCGATGTTTTGCGCTTCGAGAGCTAAGCGAATATGCTCGCGGGTGAGGCCGTGGTTGGTGGCCGGATCAATGAGGATGCACGACAGCCAGCGGTTGCTCTGCATGCCCTCCTGCTCCTCCTGAAAACGGATGTCAAAGCCTTCGCGGCTCCATTGTTCAAATAGGATCCGGTAACGCTCGAAGTTGGCGCGCCGCGCCGCCACCCGCGCGGGCAGCACCTGCATCTGCCCGCGCCCGATGCCAGCCAACACGTTGCTGAGCCGGTAGTTGTATCCGATGTGGCTGTGCTGGTAGTGGGGTGCCGGGTCGCGCGCCTGGGTGGCTAAAAAGCGGGCTTTCTGGATGAGCGCCTCATCGTTGCCCACTAAGGCACCGCCGCTACTGGTGGTGATGATCTTGTTGCCGTTGAAGCTCAGCACGCCCAGCGTGCCCAGGGCGCCGCAACTGACACCGTTATAGTAGGAGCCCAGCGCTTCGGCGGCGTCTTCGATGATGGGCACGCCGTAGCGGTCGGCCAGGGCCCGGATTTCCTGCATACGCGCCGGCATGCCGTACAGGTGTACGGGCACGATGGCCTTGGGACGCTTGCCAGTGGCATCGAGCTGCCGAAGCGCGTCCTCCAGGGCGTTGGGATCCATGTTCCAGGTGTCCGACTCGGAGTCGATGAACACCGGCACTGCGCCCTGGTAGGCGATGGGGTTGGCGGAAGCCGAAAAGGTTTTGCTTTGGCAGATCACGTGATCGCCCGGCTGCACGTCGAGCAGGATCATGGCTAAGTGCAGGGCCGCCGTGCCCGAGCTCAGGGCCGCTGCGTGCTGCGTGCCGGTGTGCCGCGCCAGGTCTTCTTCAAACCCGTTGACGTGGGGGCCCAACGGCGCAATCCAGTTGGTGTCGAAAGCTTCTTGTACGAAGGTGAGCTCTCGGTCGCCCATGTGGGGGGAGGAGAGCCAGATTTTAGGGAGTGACATGTGGCGTGTCGAATATAGAATGAAAACGGCAGCAAAGGCCGATGAATGTTTTTATGATTCAGTTAAGCGCTAATTCCTAAAAATGTAAACCAAGGGTGCGCATGACTTCAGGCAAATCCAATATGGATATCACCTCCATGCCGGGGCGAACGGCAGCCCTTTCTGCCGTGGGTGTTACAATAAACACGGGCGGATTGCCCAAATCTTTCAACGCCTCTGTATTGCCCTTATTGATTTGAGGGCTGTTGCTGTACTTGAACTCAAAAGCCACAAAGGGCTTGTTGCCTTTCAGGAGCAATAAATCAATCTCGGCACCGGCGGCGGTGCGGTAGAAATAAGGCAACACCGACGGTTTGAGCATGCTCATCACCTGTTGCAGGCAAAATCCTTCCCAGGAAGCCCCTTTCAATACATCACCCTCCAGTTCAAGCAGTCCATGCACCCCGCGCAGGTAGTGCAAAATCCCGGAATCGCGTATGTAGAGCTTGGGCGACTTGACCAACCGCTTCTGGACATTTGGAAAATATGGTTGCAACGTCCGGAGCAAAAAGGTATGCTCAAAGAAATGCAAGTAGTTTTTTATCGTGGGCACCGACAGTTGCACAACCTGCGACAACTGCGCGTAATTCACCAGTTGACCGTGCATCGACGACAATACGCGCAGAAACAAAGCCAATTCCATCGGGGAAGCGCGCAGTTTGGTTACGCCTAATTCCCGCTCAAGGTAGGTGCGCACAAAATTGTCAATCCAGTCGAAGGCATTGTCATCGTCCGGCGCCAGAAACGCAGATGGAAAACCGCCGCGCACCCACAACGTGTTCATGTGCTCCGGTGCCACTTCGGCGATGCAAAATGGATGCATCTCTTTGTAACTGATCCGGCCTGCCAGGGACTCCGACGATTGGCTGATCAACAAATCCGATGCCGAACCCAACAACAAAAAGCGCCCGGGTGTCCTTTGCTCGTCGATCAGGGCGCGCAGGATGGGGAACAACGGCATCATTTGTTGCACCTCGTCGATGATGACCAACCGATCCCTGTATTTGGACAAGAAGTACTCCGGGTCAGACAGGCGCGTCCAGTCCGATGGCCGCTCCAAATCCAGGTAAAGGGCTTCGTCGTTCAAGGCACCTAACTGGGACAATGCGAGGGTGGTTTTGCCCACCTGCCGCGGGCCCAGGATGGCCACTGCGGGATACTGCTGTAAAGCCGACACGATATTGGAAGCCAAAAGGCGCTGGATCATTTATTTTTTCTTGCAAATGTAGAAGTGTAGTTTGTGATTTGCAAGAAAAAACTTTCGAATGACGAATGACGAATTTCGAATGTCGAATAGTCCAGCATTTGGTATTTCGGTGAAATCTTAACGTTGGCCTATTCGACATTCGCCATTAAAAGCATTCGACATTCGTAATTCGCCACTCGACATTCGAAACGTTCGACATCTTCCTTATTTTTGTACATCGATTCACCTCAAACACGCTTTAATATGAACATCGAAGCACTTAAAACACGCTTTAAGTTAATGGCCCTGTCCGTTATTCAATTTGCGCAGCAACTTCCGGACACCGTTGCCTATCGAACAGTTCGGTCTCAACTAATTCGTAGCGCTACTTCATCGGCAGCCAATTACCGCTCCGCCTGCCGAGGCAAATCCACCAAGGATTTTATTGCCAAAATGGGCATCGTCGAAGAAGAACTCGATTAAACCATGTTTTGGCTCGAACTGTTGGTCGGCATATCGGAGGAATGGCGCGAACCCATCACCCCGATATGGAAAGAAGCCAACGAACTCATTTCAATCACAATCGCTTCTAAGAAAACGGCCAGAAAAGCAACGAATGATTCGAATGGCGAATGACGAATTTCGAATGTCGAATAGTCCAGCATTTGATATTTCGGTGAAATCTTAACGTTGGCCTATTCGACATTCGCCATTAAAAGCATTCGACATTCGTAATTCGTCACTCGCCATTCGAACGGGCCAGCGCTGAATATACAAGTAAAACCATACGCTGAGCCATTCGACATTCGTCACTCGCCACTCGCCATTCGAACGGGCCAGCGCTGAATGTATAAGTAAAACCATACGCTGAGCCATTCGACATTCGTAATTCGCCACTCGCCATTCGAACGGGCCAGCGCTGAATGTATAAGTAAAACCATACGCTGAGCCATTCGACACTCGTCACTCGTCACTCGCCATTCGAACGGGCCAGCGCTGAATGTATAAGTAAAACCATACGCTGAGCCATTCGACATTCGTCACTCGCCACTCGACATTCGAACGGGCCAGCGCTGAATGTATAAGTAAAACCATACGCTGAGCCATTCGACACTCGTCACTCGCCACTCGACATTCGAACAATTCTCGCCGGGTTCCCCACCACCACCGCACCGTCCGGTACATCCGCAATCACAACGGCTCCGGCGCCCACCACGGCCCAGCGCCCGATTGTCACCTCCTGGATCACCACCGAGCCGGCGCCGATCCACGCGCCTTCGCCCACCTGCACCAGCCCGCACAGGGTGGCGTTGGGGGATACGTGCACGTAATCGCCCAGGATCACTTCGTGGTCGACCACCGCGGCGGTGTTCACGATGCAGTGGCGGCCGACGCGCGCGCCGGTGTTCAGGATGGCGCCCGCCATGATCACCGTGCCCTCGCCAATGGGTACCCCCGCGCTTCGGATCACAGTGGGATGCACTGCCGTGCCGTACCGGTACGCAGACCGGCGGTCGATGAGGCGCCGCACGCGGTTGCTGCCGATGGACAGGATGACCTCCTCGTCTGTTTCCGGCAGGGGAGGGGTCACGTTGAAACCCGGCAGTGTCTTGCCCGGCTGATCGTCCCAAAACACCAGATGGTCCACACCCAACAACCGCAGGGTGTCGGCAATGACCAGTCCATGTCCGCTGGCGCCGTAAAGAATCATATCGCTGTGCCCGTAAATTTTTCCATCGTGGCCGACCCCTGCCCGGAAATGCCCTCCGAGCGGAACACCTTGACGAGGGTCAGCCACAGAATACGGAGGTCGAGCAGGAAGGATCGGTTATCCACATACCACACGTCGTAGTCAAATTTCTGCTCCCAGCTGATGGCATTGCGGCCGTTCACCTGCGCCCAGCCGGTGATGCCGGGCCGCACCTCGTGGCGCCGGGCCTGCACGGGGCTGTACAACGGCAGGTACTCGGGCAGGAGGGGGCGGGGGCCTACGAGGCTCATATCGCCTTTTATAACATTCAGCAGTTGTGGTATCTCATCGAGAGAAGTTCGTCGGACAAAACGACCCACCGGGGTAAGCCGCTCTCTGTCGGAGAGCAATCGACCTTCCGCGTCCCGCCGGTCGTTCATGGTCTTGAACTTTATGATCGTGAATATTTTCCCGTTTTTGCCGGGCCGGCGTTGAAAAAAAAACGGTTTGCCGCTGTTGGCCACAAACAGCAGCAGTGAAACAACCAAAAAAACAGGTGACAATAAAATGAACCCCGTTGTTCCCAACAGCAGGTCAATCACCCGTTTAAACAGCATCCGGTACAGCATGTGGGGGGCTTTGGATGAGGTGCGTAAGATAACGATTGGCCAGCACTTCCCGGTCAAAATTGGCCTTGGCGTACCAGTATCCAGACATCCCTTGCGCAACCCACGTTTCCCTGGGCAGGTCCAGGTACGCCCGTATGACCTGCTCAAAGTGCGCCGGATTTTCCGGTTCTACAAACCGACCGCAGCCAGCCGCCTCCACCAAATCGCGCGACACCCCGTCGATGGCCATGAGTATGGGCCGCTGACAGGCCATGTAGTCGAAGGTCTTGTTGGAATACACCGTTTTAAACGTATCCACCTTTTTCAAAACCGAAGCACCGAAGTCGGAAGCCAGGATGTACTTGAACACCTCGGCTTTGGGCACCGGATCGACAAAACGAACGTTGGAAAGCCCCCGCTTTTGGGCTTCCCCGACCAGCATGGCCTTTTCCATGCCCCCGCCGATGAGCTGGAACAACACCTCGGGCCTGTCCCGCAACCGTTCGGCCGTCTCCAGCACCTGGATGAGGTGGTTGGCCACGCCGTGGGCGCCAACGTAGGTGATCACCACTTTGTCGTGCTGATCGTGCGCCTTGCGGAAGGCTTCCCGGTCAAACGTCTGCAACAGTTCGTCCGACAAGGAAAAATCGGCCGCGTTGGGGATAAAAATGAGCTTGTGCGCCGGAACCTGCTTCTCGGTCAACAACTTGTCCCGAAAAGCCGGGGTCAACACATTGACCAACCGGGCGTTTTTGTACAAAAAACCTTCCAGCCAAAAAGCCAGTCGGATCACCTGCTTGTTGGTGAGCACCCCCGTGTCGATGGCTGATTCGGGCCACAGGTCGCGCACTTCAAACACGTACGGAATGCGTTTGAACACCGACAGCACATACGCGGTGATGCCGACAAACAGGGGAGGGGAGGTGACTAAAATGACGTCGTACTTTTCGTTTGCCTTGAATAAACCCGCATAAATACCGGAAAAAACAAAAGAAAAATAGCCCCAGAGCCTCCCGATAAAATTGGTGTTGTACGATTCAGACACGTGGCAACGGATGACTTTGACGCCCTCCGAGTGCTGATCGATAAACGTGTACTTGCCCTTGTACTGCTCCCGCTTTTTGCCTGTCTGGTAGTGCACCATGCCTGCCAGCACGGTGATGCGGTGCCCCTGCGCTTCCCAGATGCGGGTCATTTCGTTGAACCGGGAACCGCCGGCGTCGTCTTTTTCCAAAAAGTACTGGTGAATCAGCAGTATGTGCATGTACTATCGTTTGATGCGAATGGTCGTGGTGATCAATTCGGTGTCCGTGCTGAACACCAACCTCGGCGCTTGCTCTTTCACACCGTAATACGCCGAATACCAGCCCTCTTTCCATTGTGGCGGCAGTTGGTTGCCCTGTGCATCCACCGATTGAAACGCCAGCCGCTCCGAAAACGCAGGCGCCGGACGCCAAACCTGGTGTATGGGCAGCCCCGTTTGGTGCTCCAGCCGGTCGGTGATCTCCCATTGCAGGGTATGTTTGAATTGCCGCACCCTGCGGTGGTGCGTAATGCCCCTCCCCACGTGCCCAAATGCGGAAATCACGCCGGAAAATTCCCAGTAATCGGGGGTTTCTGTCCAGCCCGCCGACAGTGCCCGGCTCCAGTAAAACCAGATGAAACGCCCGCCTTTTTGCATCTGGTCGTGATCACCCAGGGCAACGGTGTTGTGCGCTGCGGTGCCCTGAAACTGCGCGGCCAGCTCCGGCGACGTGTTGTACCGATAGGTTCCGGCGTCGCGCAGCACATTTTCGCCATCGAGCCATAGATCCAGGTGCAGGTTGTCCGCTTGTGCCGGACGGTCCCGGAAAGAACAGCAGCGGATCATCAAACCCGTCTGCTCCGTGCGGAGCCGGTAGTAACCGCCCGCGGGGTACGCAAAAGCGCCGTTTGTTGGCTCCGGACGGCCGCCGGCCCGGTCAGCAACAAGTCCATGCAGGTACCAGTGCGCCTCCTCGGATGCAGGGCTTTCCGGGTCGGGCGCCTCACCGTACACAGCGGCCTGCAGCGCCTGCAGCTGGGGCCGGAAGTCGCGGTAATCCAGCGAGGCCAGCGGGAAAAACAAAGCGCCGTCGTTGTTGCCGTAGTTCGGCAGTTCCCCGTTGCGGCCAAACTGGAAATCCCGCAGAAAGGCCAGCGTCCGGCGTGCACGCGCATACACGATGTCGCTGAAGGTTTCCCCATGCTTACGGGACAGCACAAGCGCCCAGCTCAGTAACTGCACCACCACCCGCTGGTAGTTGAACGAGTGTTGCAGAAAAGCACCGTCTTCGTAGATCTGGTAGGCTATTTCCTGCTCAAACCACCGCTTGCCCCTGTTTTTCCACTGCGCCGACCCCGGAAAAAAAGGAAACAACAGCCCGCCGAGGTAAAGCATCAGCGTTTCGGTAATGGCGTGGTTGTTCCGCACGGCAATCCTGGAGAAATGGATGTTCTGATAAACGTGATGCAGTTGCCAATACAAGGTATGCAGGATGCGCTCGAAGCGCTCCGCCGTGAGCGCCGTATGCTGCCGGTAGTAGTACAGTGCAAAGGTCCAGTTCAGGGTACGCAAACTGATCTCTTGGCTGCAACGCCAGTTCGGCCCGCAGTTGACGGGATTTCGGGCCATCCAGTCGTCGATCTCGGAAAAAATGAATTCGCCGTGATCCAGTGTATGATGGTAATCATCGCGAATCAGCGTGTAAAGCCAGGAAAAGCGGGATTTCTCCCACACGTACTTAATGTCGCCGCTTTCCGGACTGAAGTCGGCCACCTGCGTCCAATGCCGGCCAACGTCGTATCGGTATCCATTGGAGGGGTTGGTGACCCAGTCGTAGGAGGCGCCCAGGTCGACCGGAAGCGCGTTAAAAAACAACAAACGCCCGGACAGGAGGTCCCGGGCGTCGCGGCGAAGCTGCTCATTCGGTCTTCGGGGCGCCCGAATGTCCGCTTTTTCGGAAAAGTAAAAAGGGGGGGCACTTTTTCGCCAGTCCGTCAGGGATATATAAGTGCGTTGCGGTGGATTTACGGGAAACCGACGCCGGAGCAGGCTGCTCCGGCGCAACAACTCGTGCCAAGCGCGGAACGCCACATAACGACCGCCCATGTTCCGGGCGAGCTGGAAGGCCTGCCCCGGTTTCATCGCGCGGCGGCCAAATGGTTGAGGTGTTCCACTATGCGCTCGGCGGTGCGGCCGTCCCACAGATCCGGAATGGCGCCCTTTTTCCACTGGCCGGCAAACAGCTTGTCCAGGGCCGGTGCGATGGCCTTCGGGTCGGTGCCCAGCAGCTCGTTGGTGCCCACGGAGATGGTCTCCGGCCGCTCGGTATTGTCGCGCAGGGTCATGCAGGGGATGCCCATGACGGTGGTCTCTTCGGTGATGCCGCCGGAATCGGTGATCACCGCGAAGGCGCGCTCCACCAGGTAGTTGAACTCCAGGTACCCCATGGGTTCGGCGAAGTGCAGGCGCTCATGCCGGATGCCCAGGCCGTCCAGCACCCGGGCGGTGCGCGGGTGCACCGGAAAAACGAGGGGCAGGTCGCGGGAGTGGTGGATGAGCTCGTCGATCAGCGCCTTGAGCTGGGCCTCTTCGTCCACGTTGGCGGGTCGGTGCAGGGTCATCACGATGTATTGCTTTTCCTGCAAACCGAGCCCGTCCCACAGATCGGGTTTCCTGAAATGTGGCCGGTGGTGCAGCAGGGTATCGATCATGGTGTTGCCCACAAAAAAGATGCGCGCCTCCTCCACGCCGCTTTTGCGCAGGTTGTTGTTGGCTATCTCGGACGTAGTGAAAAAGTAGTTGGTGATGGCGTCGGTCACCATGCGGTTGATCTCCTCGGGCATGGTCCAGTCGCCGGAGCGGATGCCGGCCTCCACATGCGCCACCCTGATCTTCAGCTTTTGCGCGGTGATGGAACAGGCCATGGTGGAGGTCACGTCGCCCACCACCAGACACAGGTCTGAGGGCGCATCCAGGAGCACCTGCTCGTAGCCGGTCATGATGGCGGCCGTCTGCTCCGCCTGGGTGCCGCCGCCGGCCCCGAGGTTGTGGTGCGGCTCCGGAATGCCCAGCTGCTCGAAAAAGCTGCCGCTCATGTTCTGGTCGTAGTGCTGCCCGGTGTGGATGAGCCGGTATTGCAAAGGGCTGCCGGTTTTTTGCGCCTGTTCCATCGCCCGGATGATGGGCGCTATTTTCATGAAGTTGGGGCGAGCGCCGGCGATGAGGTCGATGAGCATGAGGTTATATGGATTGTTTTTTGCTTTCGCGCGATGGAACACAGGTTGAACGGATCATGACCGCCAGGACACAAACGCCGAGCTCATGTTTTTTTAACCGATAAAAACGCCTCAACCCAAACCAGCGCTTCGACCATGAGGGTAAAGGCGATCAAATTCACCACAAACTGGACATCGGCGCCCAAACCGGCCAGGGCGCCAAAAATCAGGAAAAAAGTCAGGCACAACCGTCCGAACGGCAACGGGTTTGTGCCGCGTCCAAACCCGGTGAGCCGCCACAGGAGACCGTAAAAGCCACCCAGCAGCGTAGCGCCTGACACCATGCCTACCCATCCGAAATTGAGAAACAACTCTCCGTAGGGGGTCATGTTGGCCGACCAGTGGTACGGAAGCCTGAAGGTCGTGATGGGGGCGATGCCACGCCGCTCGTCGATCTTGAACGCAAACCAGGAGCCGGTAGCATTCACGGGCTTTCCCGGCCACAGGAAGCGGGGAATCAAAATGAATTTCCAGTACCTCAGGGTCTTGCCCCACAACAATCCTTCTTTGTCGGCTAGGTACGCTACATTGGACAACTGGTTGATCGAGGAGGCGCGGGCAAGGACGCTTTCGCCATGCGCTTCACTGCGCAGGATGTCCGCCACGGGCGTGTGCAGCAGGTATGCTGCATAATCCGGCGCAAAGTGGACACCTGTAACCGGCGAAAGTGAACACTAAAATCAGGTCAAAAGCGGTCATTTTTCCGGCGCAAACTGAACACTTTTTTTCAAGTTGAATTTGGAATAAAA
>Ga0247832_1006808_pt1 | contig 12329 bp, 10 predicted proteins | sample LaCruzMarch2015__10_FD_192407 | JGI IMG/M metagenome (GOLD analysis project Ga0247832, IMG submission 192407) | Freshwater microbial communities from meromictic Lake La Cruz, Castile-La Mancha, Spain - LaCruzMarch2015_4m | ecosystem: Environmental > Aquatic > Freshwater > Lake | place: Spain... | reverse complement strand
TCGCTTGCTGCTCTAGTTTTTGCAACTGTTGATTTGATTCCGCCAGCTGAGTATTTCTCACCGTTCATGCGGGCTTCAAATTCTTTTGATCTGTCCCCTGCAAAAACCATGTGCGCATGAGAATCAACAAAGCCTGGTATTACACCCATGCCCTGCGCATCAATTACTTGATCGGTGGCGGGTGTTGATCCGGAATTTCCAACCCAGGCGATTTTTCCATCTTCAATTACCAGTGAAGCGTTTTCTAGTTCGCCGAGTATGCCGGATCCAAGACTTGGATCATTGGTGACAAGCGAGCCAATGTTGGTAATTGCTAAAGACATGTTTTTATTCGGTGTCGAGCATTGGCACATGAACGTGCTTGGCCCTTGCGACACCTTCTGCTTCCTTGTATCCGGCATCAACGTGACGAATCACTCCCATGCCAGGGTCGTTTGTCAATACTCGATTTAGTTTCTCGGCTGCAAGATCGGTTCCATCAGCAACGGAGACTTGACCGGCGTGAATGGATCTTCCGATACCAACACCGCCACCGTGGTGAATTGAAACCCAAGAAGCACCGCTTGCGATGTTGATCATTGCGTTTAGTAATGGCCAGTCGGCGATTGCGTCTGAGCCGTCAAGCATCGCTTCTGATTCACGGTAAGGAGAAGCAACCGAACCACAGTCCAAATGATCGCGTCCAATAACAATCGGAGCTGATACTTCACCCTTTTTGACAAGGTCGTTGAACACAGCTCCGGCTTTGTCGCGCTCACCGTAACCGAGCCAACAAATTCTTGCAGGAAGACCTTGGAACTGCACTCTGTCTTGAGCCATCTTGATCCAGCGGTGCAGGTGAGCATTGTCTGGGAACAGATCAAGAATTGCCTGATCGGTGCGATAGATATCTTTCTTATCTCCTGAGAGAGCAACCCAGCGGAACGGGCCCTTGCCTTCACAGAACAGTGGTCTGATGTAAGCAGGGATAAATCCTGGGAACTTGAAGGCGTCTTTGAATCCGCCCTTGCGCGCTTCGTCGCGAATTGAGTTTCCGTAGTCAAATACTTCGGCGCCTTTATTCATAAAGCCAACCATGGCCTCAACGTGCTTAGCCATTGCAGCTTCGGCGCGGATTGTGAAATCGGCTGGGTCTTTTTCGGCCATCGCTCTAGCGTCATCAACCGATACGCCTTCAGGGATGTAATAGAGCGGATCGTGAGCCGAAGTTTGATCGGTCACGATATCGATTGGAACATCGCGCTTCAACAATTCCGCAAAGATAGTTGCTGCATTACCAGCAAGTCCAACCGAGATTGCTTTCTTTTCTGCCTTGTATTTGAGCACTCGATCGATTGCATCATCAAGATTGTCGGCTAGTTCATCGAGGTAGCGGTCCTGGATTCTTCTGCGAAGACGAGACTCGTCAACATCGATAATCAAACAGGTTCCCTCGTTCATGGTCACAGCTAGTGGCTGAGCTCCACCCATACCTCCGCAACCACCGGTCAGAGTCAATGTTCCGGCCAGTGTTCCACCAAAGCGCTTGGCGGCTACCGCTGCAAATGTTTCATAGGTTCCCTGCAGGATTCCCTGGGTTCCGATATAGATCCAAGAACCTGCGGTCATCTGCCCATACATAGTCAAGCCAAGTTGCTCGAGACGTCTGAATTCCGGCCAGGTGGCCCAGTCGCCAACCAGGTTGGAGTTAGCAAGAATTACTCGAGGGGCCCATTCGTGAGTGCGGAAGACACCAACTGGCTTTCCAGATTGGACCAGCATGGTCTCGTCGTTTTCAAGGTTTGTGAGGGTCTTTACCATCGCGTCGAAGCTTGCCCAGTTGCGAGCTGCTTTACCGCTACCGCCGTAAACAATAAGTTCTTCCGGATGCTCGGCAACAGCTGGGTCTAAGTTGTTATGCAGCATTCGAAGTGCTGCTTCTTGACCCCAGCCTTTGGCTGTAAGAGTGGAGCCGGTAGCTGCGTGCAGATCCCCGCGGGTATAAGTAGTCATGTTCTTCTCCATCAACATCGATGTTTATAAAGCCCTGCTAACAGGGTAATCTCAAATCACTTACCCTTTAGCACTAATCCCGATTGGACCCCAAGTGAGCAAAGACGCTCTGTGGCCAAGCGCCGCAAGCTGGCTAGCCCCTGCCGGGGCAAGCCAGAGTGACCTTGGGCTATTTGGGGTCTTAGCCTCCGAGACTTCCATTTCGGCTACCGGAGCCAACACCACTCCGGCAGAAATTCGGGTCGCCCTTGCCAGATACTCAACTTACAGCTGGAGTCAAAACAAGGACCTTAGAGACTTATCCTTTGCAGACTTTGGCGATTCTGAAACCCCAGATTCACCGGCTGGTGAATCACAAACTATGGCACTTGCTAAAAAAGTTTCCGAAAACTCAAAGCTTTCAATTGCCCTCGGCGGCGATAATTCAATCACTTATGCCGTGATGCGCGGTGTGTTCGGCGAAGAGCTCGCTAACGCTGGATTAATCACCTTCGATGCTCATCACGATTTGCGCGATGGAGTTTCTAACGGATCTCCGGTTCGACGTTTGATTGAAGCAGGTCTTCCTGGAAACAGCGTTGTTCAAATTGGAATCAACGACTTCTCTAATTCGCCGCAGTATGCAGCAAGGGCAAAAGAATACGGTGTGCACGTAATTCCACGCTCAGCGCTTAGAAACAGAACTGCTGACTCTGTGATGGATGAAGCACTTTCGAAACTTGGCAACAAAAAGCTGCATGTTGATATCGACATGGATGTTTGTGACAGGGCATTTGTTCCAGCTTGTCCTGCCGCAGCACCTGGTGGAATTAGCGCAGATGAACTTCGTCAGTTTGCATTCCTGGTTGGAAAAACTCCTCAGGTAGTTTCGGCAGATATCACAGAGATTGACGCGATGGCTGATAGCGCCGATGGGAGAACAGTTCGACTTGGTGCATTGGCCGTTCTTGAAATAGCCAGCGGCTACCAAAGTCGCTAGCGCTTATTTGCACTAGCTTTCTGAATTAAAGAAAACTACCTTTTCTTCTGTGAAGTGAATCGGGGCGTCTGGTCCTAGTTCTCGACCCATTCCTGATTGTTTCATTCCACCGAATGGTGTTGTATACCTCAGGGACGAGTGAGAGTTCACGGAAAGATTTCCGCTTTGAACTGCCCTTGAAACTCGGATGCCGCGACCCATATCTCTTGTCCAAATCGATCCAGAGAGTCCGTACTCTGTTCCATTGGCAAGTTCGATTGCTTCTGCTTCTGTATCGAATGGATAAACGGTCACAACCGGGCCAAAGATTTCCTCCGCCATGCATTTATCGCTTGAGCTCTTTGCCACAACAACAGTTGGAGCAAACCAAAAGCCCTTCCCGGTTGGGGCGCTGCCGCGAAATGCCACGTCGGCTCCATCGAGGAAACTGCTGACGTTCTCGCGGTGCGCTTTGCTAACCAAGGGTCCAACTTCTGTTCCGCTAAGGCTTGGGTCTCCCACCTTCACTGCTTTGACCACCGGCTCCAAAGCTTCCATGAACTTTTCGTAGACAGACTTCTGAACCAAAATTCGGGATCTCGCGCAGCAGTCCTGCCCAGCATTTTCAAAGACCGCATATGGCGCGGTGGTAGCGGCCTTTACGACGTCAGCGTCTTCAAAGACGATGTTGGCGCTCTTGCCACCGAGTTCTAAAGTCACGCGCTTGATTTGATCAGCGGCACCGCGCATGATGTGTTTTCCAACCGCAGTGGATCCAGTGAAAACAATCTTTCCAACCTTCTCGTTGGAAACTAGCCGCTCCCCTACAACAGTTCCTTTTCCATTGAGAACCTGAAACAAGTTCCCGGGTAATCCCGCTTCTAGTCCCAGCTCGGCTAGGCGCATCGAGGTAAGTGGTGTCCATTCAGCAGGCTTTAGAACCACTGCATTACCCGCTGCAAGAGCAGGGGCTAAACCCCAACCTGCAATTGGCATTGGATAGTTCCAGGGTGTGATCATTCCAACCACGCCGATTGGTTCGTGGAAGGTCACTGCAATTCCGCCCGCTACCGGGATTTGCTTACCGATTAGTCGCTCTGGTGCGCCAGCGTAGTAGTTCAAAACATCTCGAACATTCTTAGCTTCGTAGTGCGCCTGATCAATAGGGTGACCAGAATTTCTAACTTCCAATTGAGCTAAGTTTTCGATGTCGGAATCAACTGCTGCCGCAAATCGCCTAAGCAACATCGCTCGATCGGCAGGAGCTAGTGCTGCCCACTTTTCCTGGGCCTTGACCGCTTTGTTGATTGCTTCATCGGTTTGTTTAGCGTCGAGGTGCTCGATGGTTTCCATCGACTCTTCTGTTGCCGGGTTGATAAGTGTGTAGCTCACTTTGGGCTCTCAGACTGTAAAGGTTGGGTTGGAGCTAGAAACTGAAAATATTTCAATTGGTGATTTGAATTCCAATTCGACAAATGTGTTGCCTGGTCAATTTAGTTTTGGGACTCACTAATGATTAGCTTTGCGCGATGAACGGCTCTGACAAGTTCTTGTTGCCTGATGCCAAGCTGCTGCGAAACATCGGAGTAGGTTCTGTTTTCGATAAGAATTCCGGTTGCAGCAGCTACTAAGTCCGCAGGAAGATTCTGAATGTGTTTGGACAACTGCTCAGGGCTCAGCGAAGCAATTAGTTTCTCGTCAGCTTGCTGCTCAAATGTGACATCAAGGTCAAATTCTTTGTCCACACTCATCCTTCCTGGAATTAACTGAGGGCCAAACTAAGTTGGCCCCCAGCTAATTGTTTTCAGATTATTCCTACGCGAAGTCCTTGATCAGTGCAGCGTTTTTGGACTTGTTAGTGGAGGACACCACGAAGCCAATAACGAAAGCAATGAATGGGGACAGCACTAGGAACCAGCCAAGTCCGCTCAATGCCCAGCCAGACTCTGGTAGCGATGGGTCGACTCCATCGGCAGCAGTTCCAGCTAGCAAGTTGAAGCGGGCCATAAGCATGTAAAGCCCTGCGATAAGAAGCACGATGGATAGTCCAGGTGCGATCTTTGAGTTCCAAAGGTTACCGCCACTGTTCTTCTGGAAGAAGGCGATTACTGCGATGGAAACCAGAATCTCAACGGCCACCACAGCGATAACTGCAACACCACTCATCCAGCTAAACAGGTTCAGGAATGGATCCAACCCAGCTGCCGCAAATGCAATGATCACTGCAGCTGCAATTACTGAGGTAAGGATTGCTCCATTTTGTGGGGCGCCAGCAGCGTTGGTTCTGCCCAACATGGAAGGCATAACGCCACCGCGGCCCATAGCAAAGAAGTACCTTGCAGCAGCATTTTGGAACGCCAATAAACCGGCGAACAAGCTGGTGACAACAAGCAGTGCCATTACCACAACGATTTCTGGTGATACATACTCCGCTGCCAAGCTGAACAAAACAGCTGAGGGATCAGCTAGTCCGCTTGAGCGCTCAACAACCTGGTCGATGATTGCGCCTGCACCCATACCAGTAACCATTGCGAAGGAAACGACAGCGAACAATCCGCTGATAATTCCGATTGCCCAGTAAGTAGCTCTAGGTACATCGCGCTTAGGGTTTTTGGACTCTTCGCCATAGATTGCTGTTGCTTCGAATCCGATAAAGGATGCGAATGCAAATGCCAATGCGATTCCAGCTGTGCCAGCAAATCCACCCGCAAACACCAGGCCTAGGTCAAATGAAGCTCCGACGTTTACGCCTTCAGGTCCACCGTTGGCAAAAATTGCAACAGCGGTCACGATTAGCGATAGCAGTTCAACTGCGAGCAGAACACCAAGAATTTTTGCTCCGATGTCAACGCTCAGAAGTGAAAGACCGGTGACTAGTAGCCAGGCAATGAGTGCCCAGACCCACCAAGCTAGATCCACACCGAACTGCGCCATGGTCAAGCCCATTGTCAATCCAAAGAATCCGTAGATTGCCAGCTGGATAGTTACGTATCCAACAATCGATGCATAGGCAGAACCGACTCCGGCATTTACGCCAAGGCCCTTTCCGACGTAGGCAAAGAATGCTCCTGCGTTAGTTACCTTGTGACTCATAGCTGCATAACCGACTGAGAAAACCAGAAGTGTTAATCCAACTGCCAGATAGGCACCTGGGGTGGCTGCTCCATTTCCTAGGAGCATTGCTACCGGAACAGCTCCGGTCATTCCTACCAGCGGGGCACTAGCTGCCACCACGAAAAATACGATTCCCGCTACGCCAAGACGGCCTTTACGTAGTGAGGTAGATGATTCTTTTGCCATGAAATATGGCTCCCTTCTTCATTGAATGGAGAATCGTTTGTGTCAAAACGATATGACTAATCTTGCCCTAATCGCCCGCCTGGTCAAGTCGCCAAGGGGATATTTCATGAAGAAAAATCTTGAAAAATGTCTCGTTTGTACCCGAATGACTCGGTACCCTATTGTCCATGAGCAAATTACGTGGATTTCTAGCCCCCAAAACCCCAACAGGCAAGAGTGCAATCATCCCAGAGATGCCTTGGCTTTACTCGGGGACCCTTCTAACGGTTGAGTACCTAACCCATCCCAAAAACGTTGCCGCCCTGCTTCCAGAGGGCGTCGAGCTAGCGGATGATCAGCCAGGGGGTGTTGCTATCATTTGGGCCGACTGGCAATCTTGTTCGACGTCAAAGGCAGAGCTGCTGGATCCAGTTCGATCGCAGTATCTCGAAACTTTCGTAGTGATTCGCTGCAAGTACAAGGACGTTACATATTCACGCTGTGTTGCAATTTGGGTCACCAAGGATTTTGCAATTGCTCGAGGTTGGTTCCAGGGCTATCCAAAGAAACTTGGAAGCATCGCAGTCACAAGAGTTTTCAACAACGGACAGGCAACACCAAAGCTTGAGCCCGGAGCCAAGCTAGGTGCCAGCGTATCTGCATATGATCACAGACTTGCAAGTGCAATTGTTACTTTGCGTCAGCCCTCTGACAGCAATGGTTTTGTCAACGGTCACAAGATGTTGCACAGTCGCTGGATGCCTTCGATTACTCCTGGTAAAGGTAACTCGTTAGACCAACTTGTTTCACTTGGTTCCAGCGATGCCGAAATTGGTGTGACCTGGAGTGGTGACGCCGAAATTGTTCTTGGAGATTCGCAGTGGGACGAGTTGGGTTCGATTCTTCCAGTAGAAAAAGTCCTCGGAGGTTACTACCGCGAACTAGGCGTCACCTTTGCAGGTGGAACTCTAGTCGCGGACTTTTCAGATCCGACTGTCTAAAGTCTTTTGACTTTAGAAATCAGACATGTACTCCTTGACTTCCCAGTCGGTCGTCTCGCGAGTGTTCGGATCAGAAACAGCTTCTTTGTAGCGCTTTACTTCATCGCGCTTCAAGATCTGGAAGACATCAACAATAGGACCGGCCAGCAAATCACGAAGCACGGTGTCGGCTTCTAGGGCATCTAGCGCAGCTTCCAAGCTCATCGGAAGTACTGGTGCCGATTCATTTTCATAAGACATGCCAGCAACTGGATCTGATGGCTTTAGCTTGCTTTGGATTCCATCTAGACCGGCGGCCAAAATTGCAGCGATCATCAGATATGGGTTTGCAGCACCATCAGCAACTCGAACTTCGAGCCTGGTTCCGGAACCGTGCTCTGGCGGGATGCGAACCATTGCTGAACGGTTATCGAAACCCCAGTTCGCGCGGTAAGGCGCGAGTGTGTCAGGGCCGAGTCTCTTGAAAGCGTTTATTGTCGGGTTGCAAATTGCGGTCAGTGCAGCAGCGTGCTTGGTGATACCGGCGATGATCTGAAGTGCAACTTCGCTTAATCCGGTTCCGCCATCGTGCATGAGGTTTTTTCCTTTGCCATCTTCTACTGAGAAGTGAAGGTGGAATCCACTTCCACCCTCATCGCTCCATGGCTTACCGCAGAAGGTTGCGTGCTGACCGGCCCTTGCTACAACTTCTTTGACTGCAGATTTGAACATCAGTGTTCTGTCCGCAGCATTTACAGCTGGTCCATGCCAGAAGTTAATCTCATACTGAGATGGACTGAATTCATGGTTACCGGCAAAAACGCCGATGTTCATCTGATCAACCATTCGAAGAAGATTTAAAAATGTGCCCTTAGGGTCAACCACAGATCCAGAGGTATAAGCCTGTCCTGTGCGCTCAATGGCTCTGTGATATTTGCCGTTCTCGTCTTTTTCTGCGATGTAAAACTCTAGCTCTGGTCCAACAACTGGGTGAAGACCAAGCTCCTTGTATTTGGCAACGACAGATTCCAATACAGTTCGCGGCGAGAGCAGGTTCTTGCTTCCATCTGGATTGTTTGCGCCTGCAGCTGCATAAGCAACTCCTGGCTCCCAAGGCAGTGGGCGCCATGATTCGGGCACAACTTGAGATATAAAGTCCTCAAGTCCATCAGAGACTACGTTGTTGCCATCTAGCACGTCACCACCGGTTGTGGTCACCCATATGCCTTGACAGAAAGCAGGACCGCCGTGACTGATGAGATCGAGCTGGGATACCAAAATATCCTTGGACCTGATAACGCCGATGATGTCCAGGTAAATGACTCTGAGTACGTCAATGTTGTTGGACTTGAGTTCTTTTTGAAGAGACTCTAGTGAGCTACCCATTTGCTACTCCTTTGTGGCAATGAATGCGGTGTTGAATCGTTTGGTATCTAATGAGATATACTAAAGCCATCCGTCGTCACTTCGGAGCCGTATTTCTAAACCTTATTACTGGGGGTGTGATTGTGAAAGCGCTATTTATTCAGCATGATCACGTCAGCCCCGTGGGCCCAGTTGGTCAAAGACTGGCCCACCACGGTTTTGAAATTGAGACCCAGCTAGTAGTACCCGAAGAAAACTTTAAATCTCCCAATGTGGCATTCAGATTTCCAAACCTAGATAACTACGACCTAATCATTCCCCTAGGGGCGCCTTGGGGCGCCTGGGACGATGACTGCATCGGGAACTGGCTTCAGCCGGAATTGGCATGGATCAAAAATGCTGTTGAATCGGGCAAGCCTGTGCTTGGCATTTGCTTCGGCGGTCAGCTAATTTCTAGAGCGCTTGGTGGTTCGGTAACCAGATCGCCTAAGGCCGAAATTGGTTGGACTTACATTTGGTCCGAAGAGCCGGACCTAGTTTCAAATGGTCCGTGGTTTCAATTTCATTACGACCAGTGGGTATTACCTGATGGCGTCAAAGAAATCGCACGCAATCCAGTTTCCTCACAAGCGTTTGTTATCAATAAATCCCTTGGTGTTCAATTCCATCCTGAACTTGATTCGGCCGGACTAAAAGGCTGGCTCGACTGGGGCGGGGACAAAAAAGTCCAACAAGATGGTCAAGATCCGATTGTCATGATGAGCCAGACGTTCGCTGAAGAAGAAGCCGCCAAGCAAAGAACGTTTTTGCTGGTTGATAACTTCCTTTCGAAAGTTGCCAAACTTATATGAGGTGAACCTTAACCGGCATTCTCTTTATTCCGTGCACGAAGTTTGACCTCAGGTAATCGATGCTTCCGGTTCGCTCTACGCGGTCAATTCGAGAAATCAGATCCTCAAACATCACGCGCATTTCAATTCGAGCTAGGGCGTTTCCTAGACACATGTGTGGTCCTCCGCGGCCAAATGTCATGTGCTCATTTGGATTTCTGGTCACATCCATTTTGTTTGGATCTTTGAACATCTCTGGGTCTTTGTTTCCCGCAGCAAACCAAGGTAATACTTTCTGGCCTTCTTTTATCTTTACGCCATTGATTTCAACGTCTTTGGTGGTGGTTCTTCTGAAGTGATAAACCGGTGATGCGAATCTCAAAAACTCCTCGACCGCCCAGGGGATAAGTGAAGGGTCTTCTTGTAAAAGAGCTAACTGATCTGGGTTGTTTATCAAGTTATTCATGGTGTGAGAGATGGTGTGACGGGTAGTTTCGTTTCCTGCAACAACAAGCAAAAGAAAGTTGGTGTTGAAGTCTCTTTCTGAAAGTGGAATTCCATCTGACGGAACGCCGTCAGCCAAAACTGAGATCAGGTCTTTCTTTCCTTTTCCGCGGCGTTGGGCAGCTAACGCCTGACCATACTCAAAGACTTCGAGTGCTGCAGGAGATCTAAAAGGAACCAGCCGATACTTTTCTGATTCTGGATCTTCCATCAAAACATCGGCTTGCTCAGGATCGGTGTTACCAATCATGCGGTTACCCCAGTCGATAAGTTGACCGGTGTCTTCGTCGGGAGCGTCTAGTATTCGAGCGAGAACGCGAATTGGAAAATCTGCACTGACGTCTTCAACGAAATCGAATTCGCCTTTAGCAAAAGCCTTGTCTAAGGTCGTCGCTGTTAGCCCTCTCAAAAACGTTTCGTATTTGCTAACCGCCTGCGGGGTGAACTCTCCTTGAAGCATTCGCCTGAGTGCTCGGTGACGCAGTCCATCTGTTTCAAGAAGTGATCTACGAGCTTGCTCTTGCTCGGCATCGACTTCTTCAAGATTTGTAAATCGCTCTGAGGTAAAGGTCTCTGAGTCTCTAAGGACTTTAACGATGTCGCTGTAACCCATGATTGACCAAAAGCCGTGGTTGGGTGCTGCTTCTTCGGAAAAGTGCGGTTTGCCTGTTGCCCTCACTTCGGCAAAGGCTTGCCAGGGGGCTCCCTTTTCAAAAAGTTCTAGGTCTGCAAAGTTATAACTCATCGTTGAGCTCTCTCTTTTTTGAGATTGTTCGGACGCTAATAATCTACACATTGCACCGAGCTTTTGATACAAATAACTAGAAAGTCAAGGGGAATACTGCTTGGGGCTCGGCTATTGTCATTGTTAGGTGCCTTACAAACGAATCGGAGATCTTGATGTCTGGAGCTCATACCCTCAGTGAGACCGAGCGACAGGTTGAAAACAAGCTCTCTGGCATGACCCTGGATTTTGACTCCATGGCTGCGATCAGCAACATCTTCCGCGCCGCCAATGCCACCAGAAACTATTTGGAGCGAACTGTCCTTGGACCCCACGAGCTTTCCTGGACTGGATTTGTGGTGCTGTGGGTGTCTTGGATTTGGGAACCTATCGAGACCCGGGTAATCGCGGAAGAAGGCGGCTTTTCTAAGGCGACCCTCACCGGCGTGCTACAAACCCTTGAGGGCAAGGGCTACCTAAAACGAGATCGCGGAACCGGCGACAAGCGTCTGGTGATTGTGACCCTAACCCCGAAGGGGAGATCTCTTATGAAGAAGCTGTTTCCTGATTTCAACACCCACGAACAACAGGTTTTGAGCGGGTTCAGCAAGGCCGAAAAGCGGGAATTGACTGTTGCCCTGAGGAAAATAACCGCCTTTACCGAGGCCCAGGACTAGGTTCTTTTCCGATCGTCAAAACTTCCTGTTGGCCTAAGGGCCGCGGGTGCCTTATTGTATTGTTAGTATCCGAACGAATTGCGAAGGGGCAATTGTGACTGACACCGTTGCACTAGCGGGCCTTACCGTAGACACCCGTCACTTCATCGGTGGCCAACGCGTTGCCTCATCTGAAACCTTCGACAATTTTTCTCCAATTGATGGAGCTTTGCTCGCCAAAATTTCAAAGGGCGGTCAGCGCGAAGCTGACCTAGCCGTTGCGGCAGCTCGCAAAGCTTTCCCCGAATGGTCCAAGCTGGGACCCAAGGGCCGCGGTGAATTACTTCATCGACTAGCAGCACTAGTCGAAGAAAATCTAGAGCAGCTAGCAAATCTCGAAACGCTAGACAATGGATCATTGCTTAGGTCTCATATTCGAGGCGTCATGCCCCGAGTTGCACTAAACCTACGCTTCTTTGCCGATTGGGCGATCAACGATCTTCACCACGAGAGCTGGGAAACTCGCGGTCACACCAACAACATCTCCTGGGATCCTTCCGGAGTTGCAGTATTGGTCACTCCCTGGAATGCACCGCTGATGCTTGCAACCTGGAAGATTGGTCCGGCTCTTGCTGCCGGAGACACTGTGATTTTGAAGCCTGCTGAGTGGACTCCGCTCTCGGCTTCCTTCTTTGCTGACCTAACATTGAAGGCTGGGATTCCAGCGGGAGTATTCAACGTTGTGCAAGGTTTTGGTGCTGAGGTTGGAAACGCTCTAGTTTCCCATCCGGATATCGCAAGAATTTCATTCACCGGTTCGGTTCCTACCGCGAAGAAGATAGCTCACGCCGCAGCCGATAACCTAATCCCGGTTTCTTTTGAACTGGGTGGAAAATCCCCAACGATTGTTTTGGAAGATGCCGACTTAGATTTGGCCGCTGAACTAGCAGTTGAGCAATACGACAACGCAGGTCAGGTATGCCTTTCTGGAACTCGCTTGCTGGTGCACGAATCAGTTGCCGATGAGTTTTCCAAAAAGTT
>Ga0247832_1006806_pt1 | contig 12330 bp, 10 predicted proteins | sample LaCruzMarch2015__10_FD_192407 | JGI IMG/M metagenome (GOLD analysis project Ga0247832, IMG submission 192407) | Freshwater microbial communities from meromictic Lake La Cruz, Castile-La Mancha, Spain - LaCruzMarch2015_4m | ecosystem: Environmental > Aquatic > Freshwater > Lake | place: Spain... | reverse complement strand
GCAGATTTCCAAGCTGAATTTTTTGCGATTCGGGCTTGAAAACGGCAGTGCTTGTTTGTGCAAATGAGGATGGAGCGCCAATCATCAACTGAGCAATGAGGCCGATGGGAGTAGCAGCGGTAAGAACGGCGCGAAGGTTGGAGAAGTTAGTGGCCACAGAAGAATCCTTGGGTAAGTGGAGTGGCGGACGAGCGGTGAGCTCGGCTCCGATGTACCCAAAGTGGCAAATCTGTGCGATGCAGTTGATGATCCATAGCAAGGATCCTTATGATTTTGCTCACAGATGTTGCGGAGCAACGAGAGTTGCTTATTTTCTGAACAACTACTTCAGCCCAGTGCCTCTTGCAGTTGGGCCCTAGCTGCAGCCAAAGCGCCTGGCAAGGCCCCTGGATCCCTACCACCGGCTTGGGCCAAATTTGGCCGGCCGCCACCACCGCCACCGCAAGCTTTTGCAACAACGCCCACGAATTTGCCGGCCTGTAAACCACGTTTGATTAGCTCAGGGCCAAAGGCTGCCACCAGTGCCACTTTTGCTGGTTCTGCTACACCAGCGAGCAAAACCGCTGCCCCATCCCCGAGCTGCTCCTGTAGTTGCTGCGCGGCGGTTTGCATTCCATCAGCGCCAATCCCATCAAGCCGGGCCACCAAAATTTGATAATCCCCAACGGTTTCGGCCTGGTTCAGCAATGCCCATGCTTTAACTAATGCCAATTCCTCCCGGGCTGCAGCTAGAGCCTTACCAGTGGCTTTTAATTCCTCCTGCAAAAGCGCAACCCGTTCCAGGATTTCAGTGGGTTGCACCTTGAAACGTTCAGTGAGCGCTTTAACCACCTCATCTCGTTGGTTTAGGTATGGCAACAGCGCTGAACCCGCCACTGCCTCGATACGGCGCACACCTGCAGCTACCCCAGCCTCGCTAATAATTTTGAACACCCCAAGTTCGGCGCTATTTGCCACATGGGTACCACCGCATAACTCCATCGACACACCCGGCACATCCACCACCCGCACCAGGTCTCCATATTTCTCACCAAACATCGCTACCGCTCCCGCTGCTTTTGCCTGCTCAATCGGCATCTCACTCACCTGCAAGCTATGGGCTGCAGTGATCCAGCTATTGATTAACGCCTCAATTTGATCCAGCTCCGATGGGGTAATGGCACGGGGCGAATGGAAATCAAAACGAAGCCGATCAAAATCCACAAGCGAACCGGCCTGGGATATGGCGGGATCCACCAACTGCTTCAGGGCCGCCTGCAGTAGGTGGGTGGCGGTGTGATTTGCCTGAGCGCAGCGCCGAAATTTGGCATCCACCTGGGCCTGCACCACATCACCCACCGCTATAGAACCGCTTTCAACCTGGCCGCTATGTACATACACATTGCGGTTGCGTGTAACCGAATTTATCGCCACTTTCACAGCAGAATTGGCGAGCAGGCCCTGATCGCCAACCTGGCCACCCCCCTCGCCGTAAAAAGGAGTGGCATCCAAAATCAACTGCACCTGATCACCAGAATTAGCCTGCTGGGCTACTGCACCATTTACCAATAACGCCAATGCAGTAGCGGTTTGGTTTAGCTGTTTGTAGCCATTGAAGGTAGTAATAGCTGAAACTGCAACCACTTGATCAATCGCAGCCTGCAAGGTGAGATCAATGCTTACCGCTGCGGCCTTGGCCCGCTCCCGTTGGGCCTGCATTGCCATTTCAAACCCGGCAAGGTCCACCTTGAGACCATGCTCTGCGGCGATCTCCTCAGTTAACTCCAAAGGAAAACCATAGGTGTCGTAGAGTTCAAAAGCCTGTTCACCACTTATCTGCAAGGGGTTAGCAGCCAACAGCTCCGCCAATAACTTCTCACCACGATCAAGGGTTTCAAGAAACCGGGTTTCCTCGCGAGCGAGCTCCACCAGGATCAACTCACGGCGCTCAAGCAATTGGGGATATGCCGCAGCCATCAATGCAATTGAGGCTTCTCCCATTGTCGCTAGAAATGGCTTTTCAATACCAAGTAGCCGTCCATGACGCACCACGCGCCGCAATAGGCGCCTAAGGATATAGCCACGGCCCAAATTGCTAGCTGTTACGCCGTCACAAATAAGTTGCGTAATTGCCCGCGAATGATCGGCGATCACCTTCAAAGAAGTTTGCCCTTTGGAATCAAGATTTTGATAGTTAATAGCTGCAAGATTTGCTGCTGTTTCAATTAATGGATAGATCAGATCAGTTTCATAGTTGTTAGGCACCTGCTGAAGAATTTGAGCCATTCGCTCAAGGCCCATGCCGGTATCGATACATGGCTTTGCAAGAGGAGTTAGCTCCCCTTCTGCGTTGCGGTTGTATTGCATAAATACCAAGTTATAAAACTCGATAAAACGGGAGTCGTCTTCTAGATCAATGCCGATGTCGCCTAGTTCTGGTTTGAAGTCGTAATAGATTTCGGAGCATGGTCCGCAAGGACCGGTGGGGCCAGAAGCCCAAAAATTATCGGCTTCATCCATACGAATGATTCGATTTGGCTTAACGCCTACCAGATCGCGCCAGATCTGCTCTGCTTCGTCGTCTTCCCTGAAAACACTAACTACCAAATTTTTTGGATCAAGCCCATACACCTCAGTACTCAGCTCCCAAGCCCATTTGATCGCCTCTTCCTTGAAATAATCAGCAAAGGAAAAATTACCGAGCATCTCAAAATATGTGTGATGCCGCGCCGTACGGCCCACATTTTCAATATCGTTTGTGCGTATGCATTTTTGGCTGCTGGTAACCCGCGCCGCAGGCCGCTGCTGCTGCCCCAAAAAAACGGGCTTGAATGGCAACATGCCAGCGATAGTGAGCAGCACCGTGGGATCTTCCGGCACCAAGGAAGCGCTTGCCATTGGTTTATGGCCTCGCTGCTCAAAAAATTTAAGAAAAGCAGCACGAATTTCACTGCCGCTGCGGGGGGTAATTGCCATTTCGAAGCATTTCAAACCTGATGCAGCCATGATCTCGCAACGGCGATTCAATTCGCTGCCAGCGCCCAGCCATAGTGATGCGCTGGGGCGCTATTTCCTATGACCCTGCTGCATGCCGCGTGGCTGCAGAATTCTGCTCTGCCTTGCCTTGCCCTTTGGGCTGATAACTGGCAGGTAGCAACACCAATCGAGCTTGATCGGCTGGAGGCACCCCCGCTCCATCCGCTTGCTTTGTCTGAACCTGAATTATCAAATTGGTTGCAGCAACAGAAATTGTTGCCAGCAGGAACGCAGCATTTGGAATTGCAATTAAGCCTGCCCACCCGCAGTAATGGCCTGCCTTTGATGGCGGGTGAGTTGCTGCCAAAACAGCTGGAATGGTGGCCTTGGCGGGTGTCTGCCCTTGTATTACCAGCTCCCTTGGCAGCCACCTGGCTGAGCAAATTACCGCTAACTGGAGGCGGCAATAATTGTCTCAGCGATGAATTGCTCTGGTGGAGCCACCTGCAGCGCTGGGTATTGAGCTTGATCGCCCGGGGGCGTTGGCTACCGGCCGTGCATACAAATCGCTCTGGCCTTGCTAGTGGCCGTTGGGAACCGTTGCTCAACCATGAAAGCGACCGCCGCCGCCTGGAAGATCTAGCTAGCCGCATGCCCGCAGCAATCCACTGCGCCAATGCTCCTGAAATAGCTGAACTGGCCTGCATGCGACCAAGTGCGCCCCGCTTGCAACTCGCGGAAATTATTGCCGTTCTGCTCGATAGCCAGCTGCGTTCAGATCAAGCAACTTATTTCAATGAAATAGAAACTCCAAAATTAGACCCCTTACTAGCTGCCTGGCAGAGCTCGTTGCATTGCAGTGCAGCCGATTTGGAGCTTGTGGAAGGGGATTGCCAACGGCTGGCTTCCGCCACTGCCCATTGGCGCGAAACAGTGGCAGGAAGGATGGCTCCAGCAAGGGCTGTATTAGAGCTGCAGGTGCCAGCGGAGGGCAGTGAGCTGTGGCAACTGCATTTCGGCCTACAAGCAGAAGCGAATCCAAGTCTGCGTCAACCCGCTGCAGCGGTGTGGGCCGCTGGGGCAGGCAAACTTCAATTGGGCGACATCAATGTGGCGGATCCAGCGGAATTATTGCTGGAGGGTTTAGGTAGGGCCTTAGTGGCTTTTGAGCCCCTCGGTCGCGGCTTAGAAACTGCCACCCCTGAGCAGATGCAATTGGCTCCAGCAGAAGCATTTGTGCTGGTGCGAACCGCTACTGCTCGCCTGCGTGATGTGGGGGTGGGAGTGGTGTTACCCGCAAGCCTCAGCGGCGGCCTAGCAAGCCGGCTCGGCCTGGCGATTAAAGCCGAATTACCAAGCGGAGCAACAGGTTTCAGCCTTGGCGAAGATCTCGAATGGAGCTGGGAGTTGATGATCGGCGGTGTAATGATCAGCCTTAAAGAGCTGGAACGGCTACAAGCAAAACGAAGTCCGTTGGTGCAACACAAGGGGGCATGGCTTGAATTAAGACCGGGTGATCTACGCAATGCCGAAAAGTTTTGCGCGCTTAACCCACCCCTAAGCCTTGATGACGCCTTAAGGCTCAGCGCAAACGAAGGGGAAAGCCTGCAGCGGCTGCCGGTGCATCAATTTCAAGCCGGTCCGCGCCTGCAAGCGGTGTTGGAGCAATACCACCAGCAAAAAGCCCCTGATCCGCTACCTGCACCGGAGGGATTTAGCGGGCAGCTACGGCCATATCAAGAACGGGGTTTGGGTTGGCTTGCTTTCTTGCATCGCTTCAACCAAGGCGCCTGCTTAGCAGACGACATGGGCTTGGGCAAAACAATTCAACTGCTGGCGTTTTTACAACACTTAAAAGCAGAAAAAGAATTGCGCCGCCCCGTATTACTGGTGGCTCCCACTTCAGTGCTCACGAATTGGAAACGGGAAGCGAGTAAATTCACCCCAAAACTAAATCTAATTGAGCACTACGGGCCAAAACGAGCAGCGACAGATGCTGCGTTAAGCAAAAGCCTAAAAGGGATAGATCTATGTTTAACAAGCTATGCCTTATTGCAAAGAGATAGCAATCTATTAAGCAATGTGGATTGGCAGGGGGTGGTAATAGACGAAGCCCAGGCAATCAAAAATGCTGCTTCAAAACAAAGCCAAGCTGCACGCCTGCTGGCAAAACCATCGCGCCAAGGGCGTTTCCGCATTGCCTTAACCGGCACACCAGTGGAAAACAGGGTTAGTGAACTGTGGGCACTAATGGATTATCTCAATCCCCGCGTGTTGGGAGAAGAGGATTTCTTTAAACAACGCTATAAGTTGCCAATTGAACGCTATGGAGATACGGCATCATTAAAGGATCTAAAATCCAGAGTTAAACCATTTATATTGCGCCGTTTAAAAACAGACAAATCAATAATTACAGATCTACCAGAAAAGCTTGAATTAAATGAATGGGTTTCCCTAAGCCCAGAACAACGCCGCTTATATACAAAAACCGTAGATGCAAGCCTGGAGGCAATCCAAAGGGCACCTCTCGGCAAGAAAAATGGCCAAGTTCTTGCTCTGCTCACACGTTTAAAACAAATCTGTAATCATCCCGCCCTAGCGCTTAAAGAAGAAACAGTAGGCGAAGGTTTTGCAAGCAGATCAGCTAAATTGCAACGGCTTGAAGAATTGCTTGAAGAGCTTTTAGAAGCCGGAGATCGAGCATTATTATTTACTCAATTTGCCGAATGGGGGCACTTATTACAAAGCCACCTGCAGCAACGCTGGCAGCAAGAAGTGCCCTTTTTGCATGGTGGTAGTAGTAAAAATGCTAGGCAAGCGATGGTGGATCGCTTTCAACTAGATCCGCGGGGTCCGCAATTATTTTTACTTTCGTTAAAAGCTGGTGGAGTTGGTTTAAATCTAACAAGAGCAAGCCATGTATTCCATATAGATCGCTGGTGGAATCCGGCTGTAGAAAATCAAGCAACAGACAGGGCCTACCGCATCGGCCAACAAAAGAAGGTGTTAGTGCATAAATTCATCACCACCGGCTCAATTGAGGAAAAAATAGATCAGATGATAAAAGAAAAAGCAAAACTTGCAGCGGATATTGTTGGCAGCGGCGAGGAATGGTTGGGTGGCTTGGAATTTACACAGTTAAGAAACCTGGTGGCCCTGGAGGAAAACTAAAATGACAAGCGGCAATAATATCACCACCCAATTAGGTAAAGATGGATTGGGAGAGCAGCCTTGGTGGGTGCTCGAGTGGATGGAATTAATTAATTCATATCGCTATAAAAAGCGCCTTGAAAGAGCTTGGATTTATGCCCGTGAAGGCAATGTAATTTCCATTAGGTTTGAAGGGCGTAGGGTACAAGCGGAGGTGCAGGGCACTGAATCAGAACCTTATAAAGTGCAATTGTGGCTTGATGTATTAACTGATGAAGATTGGGAATTTGTATTAGAAGCCCTCAGCCAAAAAGCGCGCTGGGCTTGCCAGCTATTGGCCGGGATTATGCCGCAGGATATCGAACGAGCCTTTGCCGCCAGTGGCCGCAGATTATTCCCTTTTAAATTAGAAGAAATCGGTAGTGAATGCAGCTGCCCAGACAAGGCAAATCCCTGCAAACATATCAGTGCTGTTTATTATTTGATGGGTGATCGTTTTACTGAAGATCCTTTTGTTTTATTCCAATTACGGGGCCGTAGCCGCAAGCATTTACTTCAGGCGCTAGCAGAAAAGCGCAAAATAATATTACAAAACAAGCAAGAAATTCCAGGTGCTTCTATTAATCAAGCTATTGAAAATTATGTAGATGCCGAGAAATGGTGGCAATACAATTCGCCATTAGATCCTGATTTAGTGGTGATCACGCCAGCCCTTGAAAGCAGTGGCTTAGCAGAAGCTGGTGATCTACCACTGGCAGAGGAACCGCTTTATCCACAGGCGAAACAAATATTTTTGGAACACCTGCGTGAACATAGCAATCAAAAAGCGCAAGCAGCAATGTTGCTGGCGATGGCAACAATTGCAACTCCGTGAATCAAAACCAAAACAGCCCCAGCGATCCCCCCTGGCTTAGCCCTGAAACCCTGGGGCTGGTGGCTTTATTATTACAATCACATCAAAAATATTTTGGTAGGCCTCTATTACAAGCGAAAGGCACTCGCCTTGCAGCTCAAGAGCTGTTCATACTAGACCAAGTGATTCTTTGCCATAATGGCGCAGAAGATCCATGTTTTATTTATGCAAATAGAGCTGCATTGAATTTATTTAACCGCAGCTGGTCTGAGATGGTGGGTTTGCCTTCAAGGCTTAGTGCAAGCCAACAGCAACGCTTTGATCGTGAAAAGTTTTTAGCGCAGGTAAAAGAAAAAAATTGGCTTGAGGGCTACGGAGGTGAGCGAATTAATAGCCAGGGAAAACGGTTCCAAATTCGCGGTGCAAAGCTATGGAATTTGATTGATGCCGAGTTGCATTACAGGGGCCAAGCCGCATGTTTTAGCGATTGGTGGTGGTGCGGAGAACCGAAGCCGGTAAGGAGCACCGAACCAAAAAGTTCGGTTCATACACTCCACAACAGCATTCCTTTTAACGATGCTTGATGGGTCTACTGAACTTCAACCAATGCTTACTCGCCACGCAACCCATTTCGATCTATTCGACAAACTTGAACAGCAATTAGCACAGGCCGAACGGGTACCGGCCGCTGAAGTGCGTGAAACAAATGAAGGCTTCCAGATCAGCCTTGAATTACCTGGTGTTGATCGCCAATCAATCGATGTAAAAGCAACAGAACGCAGCTTGGTGGTTACAGCCAAACGCTGCATTCCAACATTTAATTCAACGGAAGATCAAAACCAAACACCCCAACAAAGTGCACCTTTAGTGAATGAGTTCCGCTATGGCACCTGGAGCCGTAGTTTCCACTTCCCCCGTGGCATCAACCGCGACCAACTAAAAGCCAACTACAAAGATGGCTTGTTGCATATCAATGCACCAAAAGCAGAATCCAATGCTGCTGTAACTGTTGCGGTAGAGGGTTAGTTCTGCAAAGGTGGCCCAGGGCACAGCCAATCCAACCTGCAACAACCGAGACTCACAATCTCACCCATGCATGGTTTCGGATGGAACTAATACGCGTGTGCACCAGCACCGCTCCTGGGCTGCGCATTTGGCTAAATGCTTTACGTAAAGATCTGATACGCCTTGGCCACCGCGTTGAAATCATCGATAACGGAGCAGTGCATGGGGCGCTGCGGGCAAGCCATCCCAACATTGTTGGGCTGCTTTGCCTTGATGCAACGCTCCAGCCTGATAGGGAACAAGGTGGGCTCGAGCTCCTAACCCGTTTGCAATGGCATGGGGAACCAGGCACCGATGAAACTTTGCAGCAGTTTCGCGATCAGGTATCTGCATTAGTGAGCTCGATACCGGGCTTAAGTTTGCGCAACAACAGTCCCAAGCCGGCCTTAGATTCGATCTAACGCAAATCAGCCATGGAGCCAAGGCTCACAGTGCAGCAGCTCGATATTGCTGCCGATACAACCACGTTGCGATCGCTTGATTGGGATCGCAGCCGTTTTGATATTGAATTCGGCCTGCGCAACGGCACAACATACAACTCCTTTTTGTTAAGGGGAGAACGCGTTGCCCTTGTGGATTCCAGCCATGCAAAATTCCGTAATCAATGGTTACCCGCACTAAAAGAGCTTATTAATCCCTGTTTGATCGATCACCTGGTTATCTCCCACACAGAACCAGATCATTCCGGCTTAGTTGCAGATCTATTGGATTTAAACCCAAACATGGAGGTGGTGGCTTCCAAGGTGGCGATCAATTACCTCGAAAGCATGGTGCATCGCCCCTTTCGCAGCCGAGCTGTTAAAAGCGGTGATCGCCTTGATCTCGGCGCAAATGCCAACAGTGGCATTGAGCACGAACTGGAATTTTTAAGCGCTCCAAATCTGCATTGGCCAGACACAATATTTAGTTTCGACCATGGCACCGCAGTGCTTTACACCTGTGATGCTTTTGGTTTGCACTATTGCAGCGAAGCAACTTTTGATGTTGATCCAGGTGCCATAGCACCAGATTTTCGTTACTACTACGACTGCCTAATGGGCCCGAATGCCCGCAGTGTGCTGCAAGCACTAAAACGCATAGACGCGCTTCCGCCAATAAAACTAATCGCTACTGGCCACGGCCCCTTATTAAGAGATCATCTCAAATTATGGTTAAACGACTACGGCGATTGGAGCCGTGAGCGCAGCAAAGGTGATCGCTACGCAGCTGTTGTTTACGTGAGTTTATATGGATTCTGTGATCGCTTGAGCCAAGCGATTGCTAGAGGTATCAATAAAACAGATTTGCCCGTGCAATTGGTGGATCTAAGGGGTACAGAACCCCAAGAATTGGCAGCCTTAATTGGAGAGGCAGCTGCAGTGGTGCTCCCCACCCCACCAGCCAATCGCGATAGCGATTTACAAAGCAATTGGGGAACCGTTTTAGCAGCTTTACAAGCGAAACAACCAGTGGGTTTATACGACGCCTATGGCGGCAACGACGACCCGATTGATGCTATTGCTGGCCAATTGCGCGAACTTGGCCATAGCCAAGCTTTTGCAGCTCTGCGCATTCGTAGTGTGCCTGATGCTGCTGCATATCAATTGTGCGAAGAGGCTGGCACCGATTTAGGTCAATTGCTATTGCGCGATAAAGCGATAGCGGCGATGAAGGCTCTAGATGCAGATGTTGATAAAGCTCTAGGTCGCCTTAGTGGCGGCTTATATGTGGTAACAGCGCGGCAGGAAGAACGCAGTAGCGCCATGGTTGCTAGCTGGGTGAGCCAAGCGAGCTTTAACCCTCCCGGGCTAACGGTAGCTGTTGCTAAAGATCGTGCGATCGAGGCGTTATTGCAAATGGGCGATAACTTCGTAATTAATGTTTTGGCAGCTGAAAACCACCAGCCCCTACTGCGGCATTTCCTAAAGCGCTTTCCCCCCGGTGCTGATCGTTTTGAAGGTATAGCCACCTTAGATTCTGCCGCCATCGGCGGACCTGTATTAAGCGATGCTCTGGCATTTCTTGATTGCGTAGTGATGCAACGCATGGAATGCGCCGACCATTGGCTTATCTACGCCGAAGTGCGCAACGGCAACGTAGCTGATCAGCAAGCACTCACTGCAACCCATCATCGCAAAGTTGGAAACCACTACTAATGGAAGATCGCCGTGTTATTCAGATAGCGCTAGAGGAGGATTTGATCTGCCTGCGGGGGTTAAGCCCAAAGCGCTTGCGATTTGAGGTGGAGTATGGGCTGGAGCGGGGCACCTGCCACAACAGTTTTCTTCATACCAGTAGCGGTAATTGCGCAGCTGTTCTGGTGCATCCACCTGGGGATGCCTTTGCGGAGCCATTTTTAGAGCAACTAAAAGATTTAGTGCCCTTCACCAGCCCCCTCTCCGTGGTGCTAGGTGATGTGAACCCAAATCGGGTGGCCTTGCTGCAGCGCTTAGCAAAAAGCTGGCCCCAACTAAAACTGGTGGCATCTAATGCCGGCGCAAAACTGCTTAAGGAGTTATGGCACCAACAACGGCCGGGCACTGAGGAGCAAACTCCTCCACCAGCTTTAGCGCCATTGGAGGTGGTTAAACATGAACAGCTACTTGTATTACCCAATGGCCAAGAATTACTGCTATTGGCCTTGCCCACACCACGCTGGCCCGGCGGCTTAGCAGCCTTCCACCTCGCCAGTGGCCTATTGATGAGTGGTCGTTTCTTTGCCGCTCACTTTTGCACCGAAAGCTACGCCGAAATCAATTCCACCAGTAGTAGCGAAGATCGCCGCTACTACTACGACTGCCTGATGGCGCCAATGGCTAACCAGGTGGAAATAGTAGTTAACCGTTTAGAAGAATTAGCAATCCGTAGTATCGCTCCAGGCCATGGCCCCGCAATTGTGGACAGCTGGCGCAGCCTCCTGGCTGATTACCGCCGTTGGGGGGAGGTGCAACGCAAAGCGAGTATTGCTGTAACCCTTATTTATGCCAGCGCCTATGGCAATACCGCCGCTATAGCTGATGCCATTGCCCAAGGTATCGCCCGCACTGGCGTGCGCGTAAACAGCCTGAATTGCGAATTCAGCGACCCCGGGCTATTGCTAGATGGAATTAAGAATTGCAATGCCGTATTAATCGGCTCACCAACCTTGGGGGGGCATGCCCCCACCCCAATTGTTTCTGCCCTTGGCACCTTGCTTGCAGAAGGCGATCGCAGCAAACCTGTGGGGGTATTTGGCAGTTTTGGTTGGAGTGGTGAAGCGGTTGATCTGCTGGAAAGCAAACTTAGTGATGCAGGATTTAAGCAAGCCTTTGCAGCAATCCGGGTGAAATTCAAACCCGATGTTCAAACGCTTAAGCGCTGTGAAGAAACCGGCATGGCCTTGGCGAGGGAATTGCAACAGCAACAAAAACGTCAACAAAAACGCACTGCTGGCGGCCTCAGTGAAAGCCGCAGCGACCCCGCAGTTCTGGCGCTCGGCAGGGTGATCGGTTCCCTTTGTGTATTAACGGCCCGTAAAGGGGAGGGGGAGCAAAGCCTTAGTGGTGCAATGGTGGCGAGCTGGGTAAGCCAGGCAAGTTTTCAACCGCCGGGTTTCAGTGTGGCGGTAGCCCGCGATCGAGCTGTGGAAGCACTGCTGCATGTGGGCGATCGTTTTGCTTTGAACGTGCTTGCCGCAGGCCGTGAATTAACAACGATGAAGCAGTTTTTACAGCCTTTTAGCCCCGGCAGCGACCGTTTTGCTGGCCTTGAATTGCGCAACAGCCCCGCGGGGCAACCCCTACTGCCAGATGCATTGGCATGGCTAGAAGCCACTGTGCAACAACGCATGGATTGCGGCGACCACTGGGTGCTCTATGCCCAAGTAACTGGCGGTGGCCTTTTTGATGAATCGGGCTTAACAGCTCTGCACCATCGCCGCAGTGGCGCTAATTACTAACCGCTTGTATATCTGGCTTTAAAAAAAAAGCGTGTTAATTCGATGGATTTGGGTTCAAATGGGATCGGTTTGAATTGAAGGTTGTGCAAGCCCTTGAACCAGCGGTGCGATATCGCGGTTTTGTGCTGATCCCTCAGCAAGATTTCAGCTGGCTGGTGAGGCCAGAACGCAGCCCGATGCATGTGCTGCCCTTTCGCGCACCAGCATGTTCAATTTCAGATGTAAAAGCTTTGGTTGATTGGCGTTTGGCGCGGCTGGGGCGCGATCGTCGGCCGAAGCTCGATCTATTACCGCAGCAAATAAAAAGTAGTAGCTCAAGCCCAAGCCAGTTGCGTTTAGAAAATATTGCCAACAACCAACAGCAGCGCTACTGCGCTTAAGCCGCCTGGGG
>Ga0247832_1006802_pt1 | contig 12339 bp, 13 predicted proteins | sample LaCruzMarch2015__10_FD_192407 | JGI IMG/M metagenome (GOLD analysis project Ga0247832, IMG submission 192407) | Freshwater microbial communities from meromictic Lake La Cruz, Castile-La Mancha, Spain - LaCruzMarch2015_4m | ecosystem: Environmental > Aquatic > Freshwater > Lake | place: Spain... | reverse complement strand
CCATCCGGACCGCACGCTCGCGGACCTCGGGGGAGTATCTTGGTCGGACTTGCTTCTTCATAGCTCCACTTTCTCAAGAAATGGAGCCTCCGGCAAACCCGGGGCGGTTCAATACGCTTGCCCTGCGCGTATGGCCGCTTGCGCCATATCTTCTTTCAGCGCCGCGAGTTTTGGTGTGGTGCAGATCAATGCTGCAATGTCCGTCGCTGTTTCGCACGGCGCTTCGGCGATCGGGGCGGCGTTGGCTTGCGTGATGGTTGCGACGATTTTTACGCTGCCGAATAGACACAATCCGCCAATCGCAATGCCCCAAAGGTTGCGCTTGATCAGGTCGTGAAATCGCTCGGCGTTGCTTAGAATGCTCATGCCAAATTGCCCAAAGCTGTCCCCAGCTGGGCCAGTAAGGCGCGGCTGTGGGCTTAAGCCTGCAATGCACGTGCCGGAGCGTCATCGCCCAAAGAAAACCCCCGGAGCGTGGCTCCGGGGGTTTTGGACTTTAACCGTACTTGCCGCCGATTAACCAGCGCAGGAAGCGTGGTAGATGCCGTCGATCGTGGCGGCGAGCGTCTTGTCGAATTCCGCGTCGCTTTGTTGCGCTGAGAGGCCTTCGGTCAAAGCGCGCGAGAAGCTGGCGATGACGCCGGTATTTTTCGCGAGCATGGCGTTGGCGTCTTCACGGCTATAGCCGCCGGACAGCGCGACCACGCGGACGACGCGTGGATGGTCGACCAGGGACTTATATTGGTTCGGCTGGGTTGGCAGCGACAGCTTCAGCATCACTTTGTGATCGCCGGTCAGGGCGTTCAGCTGCTTGGTGATCTCAGCCAGCAGGAGGTCTTCGGCTTCGGCCTTGTCGGCGATGGTGATCGTGACTTCTGGCTCGATGATCGGCATCAGGCCATGCGAGATGATCTGGCGGCCCACGGTGAATTGTTGTTCGACGATGGCTGCGATGCCCTTTGGGTTCGCCGCGTCGATCACAGAGCGCATCTTTGTGCCGAACACGCCTTTGGCGACTGCGCGATTCAGCAACGTGTCCAGCTCGGGCATCGCTTTCATCATCTGCACGCCGTCAGCGGCCGCCTCGAGGCCTTTGTCGACCTTCAAGAAGGGTACAACGCCGCGCTTGGTCCAGAGATATTCAGCGGTTGGGACGCCGTCGATGGCGCCGTCCATGGTGCGTTCGAATAGGATGGCGCCCATGACTTTGTCGCCGTTAAAGGCAGGCGACTTGATGATGCGCGCGCGCATCTCGTGGATCAGGCCGTACATTTCTTCGTCGTTGGAATAAGCGCTTTCTTGGACGCCATAAAGGCGCAGGGCCTTCGGGGTGGAGCCGCCGGATTGGTCGAGCGCTGCGATAAAGCCGGGTTGTTCCGCGGCTTGTTTGGCCATTTGTGCGTTTGCCATATGATCCTCAGTTCTTAGGTGTCGGTGTTAGATTATCGCGGCGCGCGATGCAGGAAATGCGCCGCGTGGTGCTTTAAGCCTTGGCTGAAGCGATAAGCGCTTCCACGCCAGGCAAGGGTTTGCCTTCCATCCACTCTAGGAAAGCGCCGCCGGCGGTCGATACGAACGTGAAATCGTCCGATGCGCCAGCTTGGTTCAGGGCGGCCACGGTGTCGCCGCCGCCGCCGACTGCAATGAGCTTGCCTGCTTTGGCGCGCGCCGCCGCTTCCTTGGCGGCGGTCATGGTGCCGACGTCAAAAGGCGGAACTTCAAACACGCCCAATGGACCGTTCCAGATCAGCGTTTTGGACTCGTCCATCGCCGCGACCAGACGGGCCACCGTTTCAGGACCGGCGTCCAGGATGCGATCGTTTGGCTGAACATCCTTCAGCGTCCGGATCGTCGCCGGCGCGCCGCGCTCAACTATTTCTGCTGTCACAACATCAATTGGCAGTAAGATTTGGCATTGCTGGGCTTTGGCTTGCTCTAGGATTTCCCGGGCCGTATTCGCCATGTCCTTTTCCGCCATCGAAGCGCCGATCTCGACGCCTTGGGCGAATAAGAAGGTGTTGGCCATGCCGCCGCCAATGGCGAGCTTGTCCAGTTTGCCGACGAGGTTTTTTAGAAGATCGAGTTTGGTCGAAACCTTTGAGCCGCCGACAATGCCCAGAACGGGGCGCTGTGGGTGATCTAACGCCGCCGCCAGCGCCTTTAGTTCGCGTTCCATCTGCTTGCCGGCAAAGGCTGGCAAAGCGCGCGCCAGACCTTCGGTGGAGGCATGGGCGCGGTGGGCGCAAGAGAAGGCGTCGTTGACGTAAAGGTCGCCAAGGTCGGCCATGGCGAGAATCAAATCCTCGTCATTTTTTTCTTCGCCGGCATGAAAGCGGGTGTTTTCCAAAAGCAGGACGTCGCCGTCCTTCATCTTGGCGATGGCGGCTTGAGCCGCGTCGCCGATGCAATCGTCGGCGAACGCGACGGGCGCTTTGATGATTTCAGCCAGAGCCGGCGCCACCGGCGCCAGAGACATTTCCGGCACGCGCTTGCCTTTGGGGCGGTCGAAATGCGCGAGCAGAATGATCTTGGCGCCTTGCGCCTTTAGGACGGCGATCGTTTCTTTGGCCGCTTCGAGACGGGTCGCATCCGTAATGCGGCCGTCTTCCATCGGCACATTGAAATCGACCCGCACCAAAGCGCGCTTTCCGCGCGCATTGGCCTGTTCCAGGCGGCGGAAAGGGGTGGCGTCGGTACTCATGGCTGGCTGCTCTCTTAGATCAGCTTCGCCAGCGCGACGGCGGTGTCGCTCATGCGGTTGGAGAAGCCCCATTCATTGTCGTACCAGGACAGGATCGACACCATTTTACCTTCCATGACCTTGGTTTGGTCCATGTGGAAGACGGATGAATGCGGATCGTGGTTGAAGTCCATCGAGACGTTCGGCGCGTTGGTGTAGCCGAGGACGCCTTTCAGCGGGCCATCAGCCGCGGCCTTGATCGCGGCGTTGATTTCCTTCGCATCCGTCGCGCGCTTGGCGATGAATTTGAAGTCGACGACGGAGACGTTCGGGGTCGGCACGCGGATCGAGATGCCGTCGAGCTTGCCCTTCAGATCCGGGATCACGAGGCCGATCGCCTTCGCGGCGCCGGTCGAGGTCGGGATCATGTTCAAGGAGGCGGCGCGGCCGCGATAGAGATCCTTGTGGAGCGTGTCCAGCGTCGGCTGGTCACCCGTGTAGGAGTGGATCGTGGTCATCATGCCGTGATCGATGCCCACGGCTGCGTGCAGCACGCTGACGACGGGCGCCAGGCAATTGGTGGTGCACGAAGCGTTCGAGATGACCAGATGGTCCTTGGTCAAACCTTGGTGGTTGACGCCATAGACGACCGTGAAATCGGCATTGTCGGCCGGAGCCGAGACGATCACGCGCTTGGCGCCGGCGTCGAGGTGTGCGGCGGCCTTGTCGCGCGCGGTGAAGATGCCGGTGCATTCCATCGCGATGTCGACGCCGATATCCTTATGCGGAAGTTCGGCGGGGTTGCGGACGGCGGTGACCTTGATCTTCTTGCCGTTGATCACGATCGCATCGCCATCAACCGCCACGTCCGCCGGGAAACGGCCATGTACGCTGTCAAAGCGGAGCAAATGGGCGTTGGTTTCGACCGGGCCTAGATCGTTGATCGCGACGACTTCAATGTCCGTGCGGCCTGATTCTACGATGGCGCGCAGAACGTTGCGTCCAATCCGACCAAAACCGTTAATGGCCACCCGTACCGTCATTTTTGTATTTCTCCTGGTCAAATGCCGTGCAGCTCAAGGAATTGGTCCCGAGCGCTAAAAGTCACAAACATTAAAATCCGCGCCATCGCGCCTGCAAAAGTCAGGCCGCGTCCGGATATGTGTTCGTTTGACGGCGTTTGTTAAAGGAGGCGGCGCGCCGCGTCCACTACAGCTTCAGCGGTAATTCCGAAGCTTTCGTAGAGCTTTTCATAAGGCGCCGACCCGCCGAAACGCGACATGCCGACAAATGCGCCCTTACGGCCGATCCAGCGTTCCCAACCAAGCTTAATTGCTGCTTCGACGGCGACTTTTGGTAAATCGCCGCCAAGAACCTCGTCTTGGTAGGAAGCAGGCTGGGCCTCGAACAATTCCCAGCACGGCATTGAGACAACGCGCGCGCCAATGCCGGAAGCGGCCAATTGCTCTTGCGCCTTGAGCGCGATCTCGACCTCAGAGCCGGTGGCCAACAGCACCACCTTTTCCTCGCTTTTGGCGGGGCGGAGGACATAGGCGCCCTTGGCCGACAGATTGACGCCGCCATCTGCGGGCGAATCCGCGAGGCGAACTTGCGGCAGCTTCTGGCGGGATGCGGCGATGACGCTTGGCGTCGTCTTGGCCTCTAGCGCCGCCTGCCAGCATTCTAGCGCCTCGACCTGATCGGCGGGCCGGAACACATAAAGGTTCGGCATGGCGCGCAGCGAGGACAGATGCTCGACCGGCTGGTGGGTTGGGCCGTCTTCGCCCAGACCGATGGAATCGTGCGTCATCACATGGATCACGCGGATGCCCATCAGCGCCGCCAGACGGATCGAGGGGCGGCAATAATCCGAGAACACTAAGAAGGTGCCTGAATAGGGAATAACGCCGCCATGCAGCGCCATGCCGTTCATCGCGGCGGCCATGCCGTGCTCGCGCACGCCATAATGGATATAGCGTCCGCCCCAATTGTCTGGCGTCAGCGCTTCCATGCCTTTGGTTTTGGTGTTGTTGGAGCCGGTGAGGTCGGCTGAGCCGCCCACCATTTCCGGCACGATCGGAACGAGGGCCTCCAGGGCTTCGCCGGAGGCTTGACGGCTCGCCAAGGCGGTCGGTTTGGCCAGCATGGCCGCTTTCGCGGCGGCGGCGCGCACGCTAAAATCGGCGGGCAAATCGCCATTAAAGGCTGCGTCAAACAAAGCGGCGGTTTTAGCGCCGGCGGATTTGTGCGCCTTTTTCCATTTGGCGTGCGCCTTTTGGCCCTCTTCCGCAGCTGAGCGCCAGGTCGCCAGAACGTTTTCGGGAATGTCGAACGCCGCAAATGGCCAGTTCAGCTTTTCGCGGGCGCCGGCGATTTCCGTCGGACCCAGGGGGCTGCCATGCGTCTTGGATGAGCCTTCCAGCGTCGGCGCGCCGAACCCGATCTTGGTGCGGCAGGCGATTAAGACTGGTTTATTTGATTTTTGGGCGCGCTTGATGGCGGAAGCGATTGCGCCTTCGTCATGACCATCAATGCGATCGACCGTCCAATTCGCCGCCTTGAAGCGCGCCAGTTGGTCGCCGCTTTCAGAGACGCTCACCGGACCATCGATCGAAATCTCGTTGTCGTCCCAAAGGACGATCAGCTTGTTCAGCTTCAAATGGCCGGCCAGAGAAATCGCCTCGTGGCTGACGCCTTCCATGAGGTCGCCGTCGCCGGCCATGACGTAGGTATAGTGGTCGACGAGTTTGTCGCCGAAGCGCTGATTGGTCATACGTTCGGCCATGGCCATGCCAACCGCCGTGGCGAGACCTTGGCCCAGCGGTCCGGTCGTCGTTTCAATTCCTGTGGCGTGGCCATATTCGGGATGACCCGCCGTGATGGCGCCGAACTGGCGAAAATTCTTGATTTGCTCCAGCGTCATATCTTCATAGCCGGTCAAATAAAGAATAGAATACAATAACATGGACCCGTGGCCGCCGGAGAGCACGAAACGGTCGCGGTCCGGCCAATGCGGCGCGGATGGGTCAAACTTCAAAAACTGGGTGAACAGCACGGTGGCGACGTCGGCCATGCCCATGGGCATGCCGGGGTGCCCGGAATTGGCCGCCTGGACGGCGTCCATGGACAGAAAACGGATAGCGTTCGCCAGTTCGGAATGCGTGGCGGCCTTGGTGGAGGCGGTCAAGGCGCGGCCTTTCTCTATGCGTTAACAAATTGGAATGGGGCTTTTGGGCGAGTCCGCGCGGCTGCGCAAGCATTTGCGCCTTTCTTGCGGCCGGGAATCAGCGCGCACGGATGTGAACAACCTGCCTTTTTAAGTTTTCAGACTCGGACCGATTGATTAGCTTTCAGGTTCTGGGTGATTTTCGCCCGAACCCAATGAATCGACGACGCCATGTCCTTAATGACAGACATTCCGTCCGGTCCGTCGGCCGCTCAAGCTGCGGAAGCGCTGGATCGCGCCTTGAACGATCTGGAGATGCGTATCGACCTTTTTCTCGAGCGTCGGCGGGATGAGCGGGTGGCCGCCCGTGCGCAAGCTTTGCTGCACTCCGACCGCGGCCGCCTTGCCATGGACCTGGATCATGCCAAAGCGCGGGAGGCCGAATTGCAAGACGCCGCCGACGCCGCGTCCGCCGCTCTCGAGCAGGCCATCGCCGAGGTGCGTCAAGCGCTGGGCGCTCCATGAGCGTTGAGGCTTACGCCGCTCAGATCCATGTGAATGGCGTGGCCTATGAAGCGCCGTGCGCCCCAGGAGAGGCGGGGCGGGTCCGTGATGTCGCGCAACGGCTCGATGAGCGCGTGCAGGCGCTGGCGGCGGAACTGACGGACAAAGGCCAGCCTGAACTCTTGTTGTTGGCGGCGCTGATGCTGGAAGACGAGCGGGAAGCCGCGCGCGCTGAGGTGCGCTTTTTACGCGCCGAGCTTGAGCGCCAGCGCAGCAGCGCCGACTTGAAGACGACGCACGCGGATCAAATCCTTGCGCAGCGCCTCCTTGGCGCTGCGGAACGCATCGCCGCTATTACGGAAAAGCTCGACGGGGCCTGATTGGCCCCGCAATTTTCGCAAATCGCTCTTCCACAATTCTGCTGATGGAGACTGCATGTCCGCCGATGCCTTGTTTGCGCCGCTGACCTTCAAACACGGCCCGGCTTGGAAAAATCGTTTCGCGCTTGCGCCGATGACCAATTTGCAGAGTCTGCCAGACGGTCGTCTGGGAGAGGACGAATTCAAATGGCTGACGCTGCGCGCCGAAGGCGGCTTTGGTCTGGTGATGACGTGCGCAGCGCACGTGGCCGCGAACGGGCAGGGATTCCCGGGTCAATTGGGTGTGTTCGGCGATCAGCATCTGGAGGGGCTGACGCGCTTGGCGTCCGCCTTGCGCGCCCATGGCGCGGCGTCGTCGGTGCAATTGCATCATGCGGGCACGCGATCGCCGAAGGAAATCGTGGGGCAGCCGTTAGGGCCCTCCGACGATGCAGAGACCGGCGCGCGCGCCATGATTTTAGCCGAAGTTGAGAACGCGCGCGACGCTTATATCGCGGCGGCTGTGCGCTGCGAAAAGGCCGGGTTCGACGGCGTCGAAATGCATGGCGCGCACGGATATCTGATCGCGGAGTTTCTTTCGCCCGAATCCAATCGCCGCTCCGATCAATATGGCGGCGGCCTGGAGAACCGCGCCCGCTTCCTGCGTGAAATTCTCGCCGGCGCCCGCCTACAATGCGGCCCGGATTTTCAGATCGGTCTGCGTTTGTCGCCCGAGCGATTCGGTATGCGCTTAGGCGAGGTGCGCGATCTTGTTGGACAGATTATGCAAGAGGGCCAAGTCGATTATGTCGATATGTCTTTGTGGGATTCCGCCAAGTTTCCGGAAGACGAGGCCTTCAAATCCCGCACGCTGATGAATTGGTTCACGGATATTCCACGCTACGGCGTGCGACTGGGCGTTGCTGGCCAGATCCGCAGCGCCGCCGAAGCAAAGACTGTGATTGAAGCTGGCTGCGACTTTGCCTTTATCGGCCGCGCCGCCATGCTGAATTTCGACTTTCCAGAATTGGTGCGGCGCGATCCCGGTTTCGCCGCGCCGCCTTTGCCGGTCAATGCGGATTATTTGAAACAGCAAGGACTTGGTCCCGCTTTTATAGATTACATGCGGACTTGGGGCTACTTCGTCGCGGATTGAGCTGCATTAGCGCGCGCATTACGCGACGCTGCGAGCGCCGTGTTTCTTGCTGTGGTCGCTATATTTGATGTCGATGCACTTGATATGGGCGGAGAGCCACAAACGTAGGAACTGAAAGAATTCGTCCGAGGGTCGTCCTTGGTTGGCCTGAATTTGCGCGGCGAACCCACCATATTTTTCCAGCAAGCGCTCGTGCACGCGTTTGTGCGCAACGAAATCGGGAAACGTGATCGACTGCATGAAGGCTTCTTCGGCCTTGAAGTGACGCACGCAAAGATCGCCCAATTGCTGGACGAGCGAGACGATTGCAGGGCCGCCTTTTTCGCGTGAGTCGTAGATGCGGTTCATCACATCCAGGAGCTGTTTGTGCTCGCGGTTCATCGCATCGATCCCGATGTCGAGACTTTGATCCCAATTCATAAGAGGCATTTTTCGCTCCCTTTTCAGCGTCGTTTCTATGTTTGAAGGGAGTATCGTCCAAAATCATTTAAGGGTTGTAATTTCTCCATTTTGCGACCTGGGCGAATTGTCGCAACCTTTGGCGACGGCAAGCTTACTTTCTTAATTTTCGCCGCCTGATGGGGGAATTGTCAAAATACTAGGGCAATGAGCGTCGGGGGGAGCGCGGTTTTTTGTCGAAGCGGCGCTGAAGCACCTGGGGGATTTATGCTCGGGCTGGTTTGGTCGCGTTACACGATTTTTCATGTCATTTGGCTATCGGCGATCTTGTTCGCCGCCTTTGGGGCGCTGAACAATCCGTTATTCTATTGGCCCTTGATTGTTCTCGTCCCGCTGGCGTTGGTGGGCGTGCACGACCTGATCCAGGGGTCGCATTCCATCCTGCGCAATTACCCCGTCATCGGGCATTTGCGGTTCATCCTGGAATCGATCCGGCCCGAATTGCGGCAATATCTGATCGAGGATGAGCGCGACCCAGTACCGTTCAGCCGTGAGCAACGCGCGCTCGTCTATCAGCGTGCGAAGGGCGTGCTCGACAAGCAGCCTTTCGGCACGGTGCGGGACATGGAAGCGCCGGGGCATGGCTGGATCGCGCATTCCATGCGGCCGCTGGAGGTCAAGAATTGCGATTTTCGGATTCGCATCGGCGGACCGGATTGCCGCCAACCTTATTCGGCGTCGATCCTCAACATCTCCGGAACCAGCTTCGGCGCCGTGAGCGCCAATGCCATCATGGCTTTCAATAAAGGCGCGCAGATTGGCGGGTTCGCGCACAATACAGGCGAGGGTTCTATCAGCAAGCATCACCGCAAATATGGGGGTGATTTGATCTGGCAGATCGCGACTGGCTATTTTGGGTGCCGTACGCAAGACGGCCGTTTCGACGATGCCGCCTTTCAAAAACAGGCGCTCGACGCGCAAGTCAAAATGATCGAAATCAAACTCTCGCAAGGCGCGAAGCCCGGCCACGGCGGCGTTTTGCCCAAAGTCAAAATCACAGCGGAAATCGCGCGTGCGCGCGGCGTCTCACGGAAGACCGATTGCGTATCTCCAGCGGCCCATAAGGAATTTTCAACGCCGATCGAACTCATGAATTTCATCGCGAAACTGCGGGACTTATCCGGCGGCAAGCCGATCGGCTTAAAATTGTGCGTGGGCCATCGCTACGAATTCATGGCGCTCTTGAAGGCCATGCGCGAGACCCGTGTGTCTCCTGATTTTATCGTGATCGACGGCGCTGAGGGCGGCACGGGCGCCGCCCCGCGCGAATTGTCCAATCACGTGGGCTTGCCGATGACCGATGGGCTATATTTCGTGCATCAGGCTTTGCGCGGCGCGGGCTTGCGTGGACGCGTTGCTTTGGGCGTCTCTGGAAAAGTCGTCAGCGCCTACGATGTCTGCCGCGCCTTTGCCTTGGGCGCGAATTTCGTGATGTCGGCGCGTGGGTTTATGTTTGCCGTCGGCTGTATTCAAGGCCGGGCCTGTCACACCAATGAATGTCCGACCGGTGTGGCGACGCAGAGTTTCTGGCGCCAGCGCGCTTTGGTCGTCCGCGACAAGGCCAAACGCGTTGCAAGCTATCACCGGCACACGCTCAAAGCGGTTGGCCAAATTCTTGGCGCGGCTGGCCTGCAACATCCCGATCAATTGGGACCGCACCACCTTCATTTGCGCCAACGCACCGGGCACGCCATTCGCGCTAGCGAAGCCTATCCAGCGTTGGAGGACAATGTGCTGCTGAATGAAGGCGCGGAGGGGCTGTGGGCTGCGGAGTGGCGTCGCGCGCGCTCGGACACGTTCCTCCCACAGGATTAAGCACAGGCGAGGGGTGTTCGTGCCCCGTTCCGGTGCAAAAGGGGGCGTGCGCCCTTGCGGTATGGTGCTGGCGCCTCTACCTCTGATCGTGCGGCGGTTACTGCGGCGTGCGTGGGGTCATGATATCCCGCCGGCCGTATTCTCTCGAATCGGGAGCTGTCACTGACCTCGGGTAGGCGCTTAGCCGCCAACCCTTGGACACACGGCGCCCACCTGCGTAAGCGGGTCGACGAGGATAAAGCACCTCACGGCGTTCTGTTGCGGGGCCGTCGCACCTTCCTCGCGCGTCGTCGCCTATTGTCGGCCGAGCGCCAAGCGTGGCATATTCTGAAAATCGGAAAGTGCGAGGCTTCAGTGGATAAGTCTTTTTTGGTCATTGCCGCCTGGGATGCAAATGCATCTGTCTGGTTCGTGCAGGCGACGGACATCCCAGGGCTAAATGTTGAGGCTGACACATTGGATGCCTTTGAAAGTGTTGTTTGCGAAGTGGCCGGTGTGTTGATTCAATCTAATGTCGAGGATGCGGGCCCAGGCCCATATCGGCTGGCGATTGAAACGCGGCGCGATGTAAGTGTTGCAGCATAAGTCCACTAAATTCAGCGCGTTCTTCAATATGGTCCATGAGGCGATATTTGACTATTGCCTTTAGGGCCTTTCATCGATTCTGGTTTACCCAGTATTTCGCCTGAGAGGCTCCCGTGGCTGAAGACTTTTATCGCGATTTGGTGCGCCTACTTCGAGCCCATGGCTGTGAACTCGTCCGTCAGGGGAAGGGCAGTCATGAAATCTGGAAAAGCCCGATTTCCCTCCGTACCTTCACGGTTCCGCACCCTTGTAAGCGTCGTCATACGGCTAACGCTGCGTTGAAGGACGCCGGAATCGATGAAAAGCTATGAGCCTTCTCGTCTAGCGCTGCCGGTAGACTTTGGGTAAAAGGCGCGCTTCCTATTTAACCGGACGGGTTTGAGCGAATGGCTGGCCATTCCAAATTTAAGAACATCATGTACCGCAAAGGCGCGCAGGATAAAAAGCGCGCCCGGAATTTCACCAAGATTGCCCGGGAAATCCAGGTCGCGGTCAATCATGGCGGACCCGATCCGGCCTCGAACCCGAGCCTTTATCGCGCCATCGCCGCAGCCCGCGCCGAAAACATGCCCAAGGATAACGTCCAGCGCGCCATTGACCGGGGGACGGGCGTCAACGCCGTGGCGCTGGAAGCGGTGCGCTATGAAGGCTTCGGCCCGGCCGGCATTGGCGTCATCGTCGAATGCCTGACCGACAATCGCAATCGGACTGCGTCCGATGTGCGCTCCACCTTCTCAAAGCTCGGCGGCAATCTTGCGACGACGAACGCGGTGACCTCCGGCTTCTCGCACGTTGGTGAAATCCGCTACCCAGCCAAAGCTGCAAGTGAAGACGCGATGATGGAAGCCGCGATTGACGCTGGCGCGGAAGATTGCGCGCTGGAAGACGCAGGCGAGGATGAAGGCGAACAGCACGTCATCATTTGCGGTTTCTCCGACTTGTCGAGCGTCTCCGATCAACTCCAAGCCAAGTTCGGCGACGCAGCGTCCGTGAAGATTATCTGGAAACCGCAAAACACCATTCCGGTCGAAGGCGACGCAGCGGCCACGCTGATGAAAATCCTTTCGACTCTCGACGAACTGGACGACGTGCAGAATGTGTTTTCGAACTTCGAACTCTCGGAAGAGGAAATGGCGAAGCTGACGGCGTGAGGCTTTTTCCGCCTTCCGTCGTGCAGCGCACGTTCGATTGGCTCAAGCTGCAGAATGCCTTGACGCTTGCGGGCTTTGCCGCCGCTGCGCTTCTCGTGCTCGCATTTGTCAATATCGCCGATGAAATGGCTGAAGGCGAAACGCACGGGCTAGATCGCGCTATTTTGTTGGCGCTACGTATGCCCGGTCAACCCACTCATCCGATCGGCGGTCCGTTCGTCGAACTGACGATGATCGAATTGACGAGCTTCGGCGACAATGCGGTTTTGTTCGTCATGACCGGCGCGGCGGCGCTTTATCTTTGGCTGGCGGGTAAGCGCCATTTGACGCTGCTTGCTCTTGGCGCCAGTATTTCCGGCGCGATGCTCACCACTTTGTTGAAGGGCTTTTTCGATCGCCCGCGTCCGGATTTTGTGGCGCACATCGTCGATGCGACGAGCGCCAGTTTTCCCAGTGGCCATGCG
>Ga0247832_1006801_pt1 | contig 12341 bp, 13 predicted proteins | sample LaCruzMarch2015__10_FD_192407 | JGI IMG/M metagenome (GOLD analysis project Ga0247832, IMG submission 192407) | Freshwater microbial communities from meromictic Lake La Cruz, Castile-La Mancha, Spain - LaCruzMarch2015_4m | ecosystem: Environmental > Aquatic > Freshwater > Lake | place: Spain... | reverse complement strand
CATTTTTTGCCGATACTTGACCCATGCAAGACCATTACAGAACTTTAGGACTACTTTCGACCGCCGATGACGTGGTGATTAAAGCTGCTTTCAAAGCCCTTGCCCAAAAATACCACCCTGATAAATACAAGGGAGACAGTGGACATGGGCAAAAGGTCATGACAGAACTTAATGCGGCATACGCTGCGTTAAAGACCAAAACGCTGAGGCAGGCATACGATGCGAAATTGTCTGCGTATGCTGAAAAACACGCCAAGCAAAGCCCACCGCCCACCAAAAACGAAATTCACAAAGGGCTGGTTCAAAAAATTAAAAAAAATGGGCTCGACGAAATGGGAGTCATCACACTTTTTGAAGAACTGTTCAACTGCAAAATCAATGTCAAAACAGGATGGATAAATTCCTACAGCACTGTCTTTGAAAAAGATGTAGTCACTTTAGATTTTGTTGGAATGAAGACAAAAATTATTGAGCATTTAGAGAATTAATGTATGGCATCAAATTACCCCTTTGAACATCTTCGCGCAAAACCGAACGAAATAGAGTTATTTAAAAAGCTCCTGCCCCACGTCACCAAGGAAATGCCTGAATTCTTCAGAACGATGGAAATAGCCAATAGAAGTATTGATCAAAAAAACATGTTTGGAAATCCACTAGGGATTCGGCAAGATCTAGGTTTTGAAAATGCTTTAAAAGTTTTGCTCATTGCTTGTTTTAATGACGGCTTATTGGTTGAAGGCGATACAGCAATAAAATCGATAGACGTGTTCAGAACGCTTACTCTCAAGTGGTACACATTTGGCAATAAATTAAGCTGCTGTCTTTACTTTGGTTATTTCGCTTACACATGCCATACACATGCTCTTGCACTATTTAACGAACACTTAAAACAAAGCGAGTTTTTAGCGGGCGGTGCAAAAAGTCGGTTGCAAGCCCCCGATATTGCTGAGCTTCTTGCCCCCACCCATTCCAAGGCTTGGTTTAAAACATCGAACGGACTAGGCGATAAATTGCATCCCATAGCTGTATCAGATGCGGATGTCACTAAAACTGGCTTGCCGCGCCCAGGCTACCAAGTGCACTTTAGAAATTCAAACCAGTTTGATTTGCGGGCGCCTACGTTTATTGAAATGAACCAAGTAGAAACGCCAGTGATTCGCGACGCGAAAGTGATCGTGTCTTGTCCAACATGTTTGCAAAAATGCAGAGGCAATTTGTTCAAACAAATTGAAATAACCTGCCCCAGCTGTAAAACAACTTGGAAGCAGTTCACTTCCTAAAATCAATGTCTGCGCACTGGAAGTTGCATAACGCTTTGGTTTTGTTTAATCCGGCGCCTGTTACAGGATAGTTAAAGCGTATGTGAAGATTTATGTTTCGTTACTTGCATAATTAGTTTTGAATTTCCTGCAATTTGAAGAAATTTTCTTCAAATTGCAGGTTTTTATATGTTTAACCAAACACAGACATCATGCCAAAAATTGTTTTATTTGAAAACGCAAACAACACTTCAGGCACCACGATAGAAGCCAAGATCGGGCAAAGCCTGATGAAGGCCGCAGTAGGCGCCAATATTGAAGGTGTAGCCGCAGACTGCGGTGGCACATTGACATGCGCCACTTGCCACGTAATGGTGCGCGAACCGTGGCTTAGCCAATTACCTCCCATCACCGACGATGAAGACGGCATGTTAGATTTCGCGGCTTGTGCGCGTCAAGCCAATAGCCGCTTGTCTTGTCAAATTACGCTGACCGATGCGATGGATGGCATGCAGGTGGATTTACCTGCCAGCCAATATTGATTTATTTGGTTAGTGGCTTTTCCATAGCTTGTGCATTGGTAGTCTTGCCTTGTTCACGCAATTTATTTACTGCGCCCTGTAGATCACGCGTCTCTCGGTTTTGACTAAGCTTGGATTTGCCTTCGAAACGCTCAATGGCAATCTCTATTCCCACAATCGCTTTGAGCATTCCGTCGATGTAATCAGGTGCTGAATCGCCCATCTTCCAGGGCTTAGGTTCTTGTGCTTCATGTGTGCGTGTTAGACGCGCAACCACCCCACGCATAAATTTCTCATCATCACGCACTGTCAATCTACCGAACACGTGAACTACCTCGTAATTCCATGTGGGCACTTGGCGATGGGTTTCGTGCTTGCTGGGATACCAATTGGGAGAGATATAGGTCTCATCACCTCGGAAAATCACCATCACATCAGCGCCCTGCAAACATTGTTCCCACAAAGGATTGGCGCGTGCCACATGCCCTGTCAAAACGCCCATCTTGCCGGCGGACGGATCCAACTCAAAAGGGATGTGATTGGCGTCTAGCCCGCTCGTTGAAGATGTCACTAACACGCCCAAGGGGTGCTCTCCCATAATGCGATGCAGCACTTGGGGGTCGTTTATAGCGAAATATGGAGGGATGTACATCGAAATAGATTGCAATGTATTGGGATTTCTATGAACTATACCTACCTTGCTTTACACAATGACAGATGCTTCACATAACAAATGTCCCAGCATAGTAGTGAGCAGTAAATCATCGGCAAAGGCGTCTTCTAATTTTTGCATCTGTTGCGCTTCCAAAGCATCAAACGCAATCAAATTCTGGGTGGTCCAGGCTAGAGCTGCAGCCATAGATTTTTGCTTACCCAACTCTGGTGAATAGTCCATTTTCTTAAAAACACTTTTGCGATAGTCTTCATCCGCAGCAATGTGTTGAGCAGATAACAGGGTATTGATTTCATCAGCAAGCGTGCGTTGCGTCTGATTATGCGAATTTGCAAATACGCGCGATGCCTCAACCCACTCGTTCACTTGCGTAGGCGAGTAGACCAGTGGTGTATGTTGCGAATGGGTCTTAAGTGTTTCGATAAACGCGTCTAGGAGTTGTGCATCATGTCCATACGCCAACATTAAAAATTGAACCGTTTGCCTCCAGAGTGCATCCACATATTCGCCTCGACAAAACAAGGGGCCTGGCAATCGATGCAAAGCCATATGGTGAATTTTGTCCAGCACGGAGCGGGCCTTGTTTTCTCCATAAAAAGTACCGAAGTCACCATTCTTTTTTTCGACATGGTGAACTATGCGCAATGCAAACTCAGGGCCATACAACTGGTCGCGATCTGCGCTGACAGTAATTTTGAGAGGCATAGGGTCTGTTGCATCAGCCCCAGCGGTATGCCTGAGTGCTGATAGAAGAATATGCTGCTTAACTGGTAGCGGCATATCAAAGGGCTCTAACCACTCTTGGCCAAGTACAAAACTTATTTGTGCATGTAATTGGCTTTGCAAAGGCTCGCCATAAATCCGTTCTTCAGGCCAACGGCCATGGTCGTGCAAGAGAGCCCCCAGCACTCCGACGCGCTCCCAGCCCTCTACGCGCTCTGCGTGTATGTAAGCCAGCGCAGCAGCAGGCACTTTGTACATGGCATGCCTTGCATCGTGCGCCGGTTGTGCTTTTTGTGCGTGGATAGCCATTTGCTTCCATAAAGCATCACAAGCTAGACGAAGAACATCTTGCCCCTCTGATGACCCATACCAAGCGTTGAGTTCTTGTGTTTTTTTGTTCGTAAAAGAATACGGAACAGTTTCAATAAAAGCTTGACTTCTTTGCTTTAAGAATACCGGCAAGACTTCAGACAAATCTTCGGGCAATGCGCCATGAAAGAAGAATTGCCGCCAGTGTTTCGTACTTTGAAGAAGTTGATCCGTATACATGAATGGACAATATCTTAGCAACGAATACGTAGAGTGATATCAGGCCGCAGGGCTTCAGGCACGCTGATGCTTCCATCTGCTTATCGGAGTGCACGATTTACACCATCTCAACTTTGTCAAATTGGTGTTGACGAATCAAGCCGCGCGTATCGCGCCCGGCAAAGCCTTCTTCTTATCTAAAACAAGGTGTTGAGTTTGTTAGCCTAAGTCATATTCACGCGCTAGCGATGGAGAGCGTATCAGTTGACTTGGCGGAGAAGGAGGGATTCGAACCCTCGGTAGGGTCGCCCCTACGCCTGATTTCGAGTCAGGTACATTCGACCACTCTGCCACTTCTCCGCGTGAAATACTGATTTAGAGATGATTCTAGCAATCACTATTAAATAGGGCTGATTTCGTGAAAGCCCTTCACTTGCAGCGCGTAGCGCTACACGCTACAATGGCCTTATGATTAGAAGCTTCAAATACAGAGGCGTTGAGCGCTTCTTCATATCAGGCTCACGCGCTGGCATTCAAGCTGCTCACGCTCCGCGCCTAGCTCGGCAGCTGTCTGCATTGAATGCCTCCAACCGACCTGAAGACATGAACCGTCCTGGCTGGAGCTGGCATGCTCTTAAGGGCGGTCTGGCTGGACACTGGTCTGTCAGTGTCAACGGCAACTGGCGTTTGACATTTGCTTTTGTTAACGGCGATGCCATCCTGGTTGATTATCAGGATTACCACTGAGGAAACTATGAGTTTGATGTTCAATCCCCCCCACCCTGGTCTTACCTTGAGGGACGATGTCCTGCCTGCATTGAATCTGCAGGTCGGCGAAGCTGCTGCCCAACTGGGTGTCGACCGCACCACCTTATCCAAGGTACTCAATGGAAGAGCCGCAATCAGCCCCGCGATGGCGCTGCGAATCGAGCGTTGGTTGGGGCGCGATCACGGCGGGGCCGCTGAAGTGTGGCTAGCCCAGCAGGCTGCATATGACCTGTGGCAGGCACGGGCGGCAGTGAAGGCTAGTAAGGCACTTTCTAGCATCAAAGCCCTGCGCTTTCAAACTGCCTAGCCAGTCTGAAACATATACGAGTAAGAGATGAAACCCAGCCAAAAGCGCGTTAAGCACGCAGCTCTGAAACACCACCCATATAAGGTCGCAACGCTTCAGGCACGCAGATGCTTCCATCTGCTTGCTGGTAGTTTTCTAAAAGAGCCACCAATGTGCGTCCCACTGCTAAACCTGAACCATTGAGGGTGTGTACGAGTTCATTTTTACCTTGTGCATTTTTAAAACGCGCTTGCAAGCGGCGCGCTTGAAAAGCCTCGCAATTAGAAACAGAGCTGATTTCGCGATAGGTATTTTGCGCAGGCAACCACACTTCTAAATCATGGGTTTTGCTTGCACCAAAACCCATATCGCCTGTGCACAAGGCCATCACGCGGTAAGGCAGTTTTAGCTTTTGCAAAATAGCTTCCGCATGTGCAGTCATGTCTTGCAAGGCTTGCTCGCTGTGATCAGGGTGCACGATTTGCACCATCTCCACTTTGTCAAACTGGTGTTGACGAATCAAGCCCCGCGTATCGCGCCCTGCACTGCCAGCCTCTGATCTAAAACAAGGTGTGTGCGCTGTCAACTTGAGTGGCAAATCACTTTCTGCCAACACCACATCACGGACAAAATTGGTTAGCGTGACTTCGCTGGTGGGTATTAAATACAGCGCATGGTTGTCTGTGGACTCGCCTTCTTGGCCGCCTTTTTTGGCAGCGAATAAATCTTCTTCAAACTTGGGTAACTGACCTGTGCCGTGTAGCGTATCGCCATTGACGATGTAAGGGGTGTAACACTCGGTGTAGCCATGTTCTTGCGTTTGCACATCGAGCATGAATTGCGCGAGTGCACGGTGCAAGCGGGCAATTTGGCCTTTCATTACCGTAAAGCGAGAGCCAGAGAGTTTCACACCCATGTCGAAATCCAAACCTAGTGGCTCGCCTAAATCTACGTGGTCTTTGGGGGTAAAGGCTAAAGGTTGTGGATCTTTACCCGTGGCGCTCCAACGACGCAACTCCACATTGCCATGTTCGTCGGCACCTACAGGCACACTCTCATTGGGTAAATTTGGAACTGCAAGCAGTAGAGTTTGTAAATCTGCTTGCAAGATATCAAGACGCGCAGCAGATTGCTCGAGTTCGGTTTTGATATCTGCTACTTGTGCCATTTCAGCATCGGCACTTTCACCTTTTGATTTGCGAATACCAATCTGTTTGGACACAGTATTGCGTATCGATTGCAATTCCTCAGTACGAGTCTGCAATGTTTTGCGCTCGTTCTCTAACGTTTGGAATGCTTCAACATTCAAAAAAACTTGTGGCGACTTACGGGTTTCAAGTCGGGCAATGACTTGGGGCAAGTCGCGACGCAGTAGGTTGATGTCTAGCATGAGAACTTAAGAAATAAAAATTTAAGCAACGGCCGGATGGAACACACGAATGCGTGACGCAATTTTGCTTTTCAATGTTCGAGAAGCAATACGCATATCGTATTCAGATTGCAAATTCATCCAAAAGCGAGGCTCCATCTTAAAAAACAAACCCAGACGCAATGCAGTGTCTGCCGTGATGGGCCGCGCGCCATTTACCACATCGCTAATGCGACTTGGCGACACATCAATGTCAGCAGCCAGCTGACGCGCAGATATACCCATAGGCTTCATAAAGTCTTCCAACAAAATTTCACCGGGGTGTATTTCTTCTAATAATTTGGCCATTTTGTTACCTCCTGTTAGTGGTAGTCAACAATTTCAACCTGGTATGCGCCATCTGGACGCCAGATGAAGCAAATTCTCCATTGGTCATTGATACGAATACTGTATTGACCTGCACGATTTCCTTTTAACAGTTCTAGCTGGTTACCTGGAGGTATTTTTAAACTAGCCAGATCGGTCGATGCATGCAGCTGCAACAATTTTCGTCTTGCGACTCGTTCAATATTCTTAAATCGTGCAACCACCTTGCTTTCAAAAAGCGCCTCGGTATTGGAGCAAGAAAATGAGTGAATCACAGTTCATTATATTCCGCTATACAGAATCTGTAAATCAGTATCTAAATATTACTTCAATCCTTTAGGCAAGGGAAATTTAATTGTTTCTTGAATTCCATCCAAGGTTCGTACCGACACAGCACCCAAGGCGCGCATACGACTGATGACCTCTTGCACCAAGATGTCGGGCGCTGATGCGCCAGCCGTAAGACCTACACGGGTTTTACTTTCGAACCATTCAGGTTGCAGCTCTGCGGCAGTGTCGACCATATAGCTCTCGGCGCCATAACGTTGCGCCACATCACGCAGTCGGTTGCTATTAGAACTGGTGGGGCTGCCCACGACAATGACCAAGTCGACTTCCGCACTCAAAACTTTCACCGCATCTTGGCGGTTTTGGGTTGCATAGCAAATGTCTTGCATTTTGGGACGCCGGATATTTGGAAAACGCGCCACTACAGCCTCTGTAATTTCAGCTGCGTCATCGACGCTCAAGGTGGTTTGGGTCACAACGGCAAGGCGATCGGTTTGTTTAGGTTGAATGTGGGCAACATCTGCCACATCTTCCACCAAATAAATACCATCTACCAATTGCCCCATCGTGCCTTCTACTTCAGGGTGGCCTTTGTGACCGATCATCACAAACTCATAACCTTCTTTGTGTAACTTGGCCACTTCTACATGCACCTTAGTCACCAAAGGACAGGTGGCATCGAAAACCGTAAAACCTCGACGCGCTGCTTCTGCCTCCACCGACTTGGGAACACCATGCGCACTAAAAACCAAAGTGGCGCCAGCAGGCACATCATTCAAGTCTTCTATGAATATTGCGCCACGGCCTTTGAGGTCATCCACCACATAGGTGTTGTGAACGATTTCATGGCGCACATACACAGGCGCACCAAATTTCAAAAGTGCACGGTCCACGATTTCAATCGCTCTGTCTACTCCGGCACAAAACCCACGGGGTTCAGCCAATACGATTTCTTGAAGGGTATGCATACTTGTTCTACAAAATTCCAATCACTTGAACTTCAAACGTGACAGCCCTACCAGCTAGCGGATGGTTGAAGTCAAACAAGACTGAATCATCCGTTACTTGCTGAATAGCCCCTGCGAAAGAACCTTGGCCAGTGGGTGCAGGAAACAGAACCACATCACCAACAGCATATTGCGCATCTGTTTCGCCCATTTCGTGGAGCAATTTTTTACTGACCCATTGCTGCATGTCAGGATTGCGCTCACCAAAGGCTTCGCCTGCTGCCAACTCAAAGGTAGTGTGAGCGCCTTCTTCGAGGCCCAGCAAACGTTGCTCAACTGCTGGCGACAAGGCACCGGCTCCAATAGACAAAGTGGCGGGCTTACCAGAAAACGTATTGATCACGTCACCTTGCGGTCCCGAAAGTCGGTAGTGCAAGGTTAAAAAAGATCCGTGGCCGATGGTAGGGTGATGGGTTGAAACTGACATGACGTAATGGATTGACAGAATGCCTATTGTAGAAAGCTCCAGCTCACATGAAAGACACGGTATCGATCCAGCAATTACCGCCAGATATGCGGCCACGCGAGAAAATTTTGGCGCTCGGGCCCGCGTCCTTGACCGACACCGAGTTGTTGGCCTTATTACTGCGCACAGGCGTTGCTGGAAAACCTGTATTTGATTTGGCACGAGACCTCTTGCGAGGGTTCAGAGGATTTGCAGGTCTGATCCACGCCAATGCACAAGAGTTAAAAAGCTTCAAAGGTATGGGCGGCACTGCGAAGCGGGCACAATTGCTAGCAGTTCTTGAGATTTCGCGACGCGCGTTGACGCAAGAGATGCGAGAGAACGAGGTGATGCACTCGCCCGCTGTGGTCAAGCAATATTTACAACTCGAGTTAGCCCAACTCAAACATGAGGTGTTTGCCGTGCTTTTTTTAGATGCCCAAAATCGCTTGCTGTCCTACCAGCCGATGTTTCGTGGCTCGCTGTCCCAAGCCATGGTGTATCCACGCGAAGTGGCGAAAACCGCGCTCACTCTCGGCGCCAATGGTGTAGTGCTGGCACATAACCATCCCAGTGGTTCCATACGCCCATCCAAAGAAGATATGGAACTCACCAAAACCATGCAAGAAGCCTTGGGAGTCATTGACGTCACCGTACGCGACCACATCATCGTGGCTCAAGGTAAATATTTGTCGATGGCAGAGGAAGGCTTGATATGAAGTCCAAGTCTTTGCAAGATCTTGATGCCATGCGTAAAAAATTAGCAGATAACGCCAAGGCAAAAGAACAAGCTGAACAAGCACGTATCGCCGCGGAAAAGCGCGCTGAGGCTGAACGTAATTTATTTACGCGCGCAGTAGGCAAAGTAGCACCCATCGCTAACCAAGAACGCGTGTGGTCGCCACCCCAACGCCCCACCCCTCGGCCTTTACAGCAAGACTTAGACGATGAGGCCGTGATGCACGAGAGCATGAGCGACGAGTTTGATGTCAGCACACTGCTAGACGCTGACGATCAACTGAGTTTTAGACGCCCCGGCATTGGTACCGATGTCACACGCAAACTACGCAAAGGCGAATGGAGCATCCAAGGGCAGATTGATTTACATGGTTTGCGTAGCGACGAAGCGCGCAATGCCATGGGGCAATTTATCCGCGATGCCAAACGTATGGGGTGGCGCTGTGTGCGCGTGGTGCACGGCAAAGGTTTGGGCTCACCGGGTAAAGAGCCTGTTTTGAAATCGAAAGTGCAACGCTGGCTGGTACAAAAAAATGAGGTGTTGGCTTTTGTACAAGCCAAGCCTTCTGATGGAGGGGGTGGTGCGCTAGTGGTGCTTCTAGGTCCAAGCTGAACAATACACAGCGTAAATTAATTAGCTCAAACTAGTTAATCGCTAATTTTTGACAACAGATTGCCCTTGCTTTTTAAACCGACTGCGCTTGCCGCAAAGTCTGAACAACGGGTCGGCTTAGCACCTCGCGCAAACCCCACCAACCTGCTGCCAAGGCTAGCAATGCGCCGACCACAGCACCGATCAAAGGAACCCAAGGACTAGGGCTCCAACTAAATTCAAACGCATAGCGCGCCAAACCCCAACCCATCGCAACTGCCACACTGGTTGATAGAAATCCAGCCAACGCACCCACACCGGCTAACTCAGCACGTTGCACCTTTGCCAACAAACGGTTCGATGCACCCAAGGCACGCAACACCGCATATTCACGCGCCCGTTCTTCGCGCGTTGCTGTGACTGCGGCAAACAACACCACTAAGCCAGTAGCCAGCGTGAATAAGAATAAAAACTCCACCGCTCCCACCACTTGTTCCAGAACGCCCTGCACTTGTTTTAGTGCTGCACCCATATCAACATTGGTCACATTGGGGAACTGCTTGAGTAAGTTGTTGTCAAACCCCTGAATTTCTGGCGCACGAAACGCTGCAATGTAGGTAGTGGGTACATCGTCCATTTGGCCGCGTGGAATGATGACAAAGAAGTTCACGCGCATCGATGACCAATCGACATGCCTGATGGAGGTGATGCGCGATTCATACAAAAGGCCTGCGATATCAAAGCGCAATACATCACCCAGTTTCAGGCCAAGGGTTTTGGCCAGTAACTCGTCTACGCTCATCGCGTTAGGTTCTTCGGGTTGCCACTCGCCAGCAACGATGGGGTTATTCACTGGTAGTGTGTCGCTGTAAGTCAAATTGAATTCTCGGTCAACGAAGCGCTTGGCGCGCTCCTCTGCATAGTCTTCGGCGCTAACACCTTGGCTATTCACCGCAACCAAACGTCCGCGCATCATGGGGTACCAATCGAAGTTACTTACATTCGCTTGTTTTAATGTGTCTAAAAACGCTTGCGATTGCGCCGGTTGGATATTGATCACGAAACGATTGGGCGCATTGGCTGGCGTTGCGTTGCGCCAACTGCTGATTAAATCGGTTCGTAACAATACCAACAACGCCAAAGCCAACAAACCAACGGCCAAAGCACTGACCTGTACCATGGCGTACGCAGGCCGCGCGCTAATTTGCCGAGTGGCCAACATCAACCAAGCCGGTGATTTGCCCTCGGTCACGCAGCTGCGCAATAACTTCACCGCCAACCAAGCCATGCCAGCAAACACCAACACCGCGCCAGCAAAACCACCGACCACCATCAAGCCCAACTTCAAGTCTCGGCTGGCTACTACCAACAAAACGGCAAAGCCCAATAAGCCCATAGCACTTACAACCCAAGTGACTGCTTTTGGCTCACCCATTTCACGACGCATGACGCGCAAGGCAGGCACGCTTGCTAGTTGCAACACGGGCGGCAATCCAAAGGCTAACAACAAGGTCAGTCCCGTCGCCAATCCATAGACAACAGGCCACCAAGTTGCGGCAGGTAAGGCGGTTTCTACCAAGCCAGCGAGTAATTGAACAAACACAAAATGCACGCAGAAACCCAATAACAAACCGATAACACTGGCAAACAAGCCCACGCACACAAACTCAGCGCAATAAGACATTGCAATTTGTTTTTGACGCAAGCCTAAAACTCGCAACATCGCACAGTCGTCCAAATGCTTGGAAGCAAATGACCGAGCAGCCAACGCAACAGCGACAGCGCTGAGCAAGGCTGCCAACAAAGCGACCAGATTTAAAAACTTGCCCGCACGGTCTAAGGTCTGGCGCATTTCAGGGCGCCCAGTAGCCAAGGACTCCACCCGCACACCACGTACTTGCGGTAGCTTGACATGCTCTTGCGCCCACGTAACGTAACGCTCCACAGTTTCTGGCTCACCCACCACAGCAAAACGCCACGTGATACGACTGGCGGGTTGCACCAAGCCAGTAGCGTCTAAATCTGCACGGTGCATCATCACGCGAGGCGCGAAATTCATAAAACCTGCGCCGCGATCCGGCTCTTGCAATAACACACCGCCAACAGTCAAGCGCTTATCCCCGAGCCAAAGATATGCACCTACTTGTAAACCTAAGGCGTCTAAGGCGCTGGCTTCTGCCCATACCTCACCCGGTTGGGGGATTTTTTGTAAGTGACTTTTTTTCTTAGAAGTAGTTTTAATTTCTTGCGTAATGGGCTTTTTGTTGCCCTGCGCAGCATGGGCTGATTCAGAACCAACAGTATTGGCAACAGTCGTTGCATATTTAAGTTGTCCACGCAAAGGGTAACCATCGTCTACAACTTTCAGTGCGATCAATCGACTTTTGCCAGCACTACTGTCTTCTCCAGAAGTTTCTCCACGCGCCATCGTAGGAAAACTCAAGGTGGTGACAGTTTCTAAACCTAGATTTTTGGCTTGCTTGATAAATGCATTCGGTGTTGGCTGGTCGCTCACCACAACCGCATCTCCTCCTAGCAACTGCCCGGCATCTCGCAACAAACCTGCATTCATTCGGTCCGCCAAAAAGCTGACCGAACTCAAAGATGCAACGCCTAATGCGACCGCAAATACCAACAAGCGTAGCTCGCCTGCACGCGCGTCACGCCACAGCGTGCGCCATGCAAGACGCCACCAACTAGCGGCATGTGGTGTTGTTTGTAGGTCAGCCATAACTTTCTTGGGTTGGGGTTGGGGTTGGGGTTGGGGTTGTGGTTGGG
>Ga0247832_1006800_pt1 | contig 12344 bp, 34 predicted proteins | sample LaCruzMarch2015__10_FD_192407 | JGI IMG/M metagenome (GOLD analysis project Ga0247832, IMG submission 192407) | Freshwater microbial communities from meromictic Lake La Cruz, Castile-La Mancha, Spain - LaCruzMarch2015_4m | ecosystem: Environmental > Aquatic > Freshwater > Lake | place: Spain... | reverse complement strand
AATGTAGTCAATATAATTACTGATAATACAATCCAGAAGATGTATTTAGCATAATCTTTGTTACTCATTTGTTTCTCTCTTTGTTTTTTCAATAATTTCATCCCCCTGCCCCCAACTTTTTTGATATTTATTTTGATTCACTACGTTCATATTGTAAAGACGTTTTTAATGCTTGTCAAATCCAGTTGCCAGAGACATTGAATTTTTAAATTATTTGTAACACAATTGTAACATAACATCTCACATATTGAGATATATATCTAATTCCCTGCGATCTGAAAATTTTTATATTTTGCAGATATTCCCATTTTGAAGAAAATCTGAATATTTTGTTAATGTGTATGATGCGTGTTTTTTAGAATGAGCCCACCTTTTATTAGTGAGCCCATATCTAATATTTTAGTTTTGACAACTAAATTTATTTTAGTTTTTTAAAAGTCATCATCATCAAAATAGTTTTCTATTTCTTGGTCACTCTCACACATAATGCAATAGTTTATTTCCCAAGCCGTCAATTTATCATCACAAGTAATGCACTTGTTCTTGGTAATGTTTTCAAATGCTAGTTCAGTCATTTTGGTTCTCTTTCTTTGTAGGTAGTTTTACTTTAGCAGGGAGGTCTGACAATTTTTATAGATCAAATTCTTCAATGACTACCGCCCCGATAGCAGACACTGCACCGATAAAGGCAGTAGCGATCATAACGTTTCCAGTCATACCATTCAAGCCAATGACTAGTAATTGCAATTCAAGCAATAGGGCAGGTAATGAGAATAGGGCAACTACTGTTAGAACATCTCTTAGGTGGAAGAAGAACATTTTTTCTCTTTCTGTTAGTGTTGAGATTTATTTGCTCTATCTCTAGAGGCTCACTCTCAACCTTGCTTATAGTTATAACTTACACTACCCCCCTGACAATTTCAAGCCCAAATGACCATTTTTAGATGAACAGTAGGTGAACAATAATTAACAGGTTATCCACAGCTGCCGCGCCCCACGCTGTCGGGCGTGTCGTTATGTATGATCTAAAATGCCCCTGAACTTTTATTCAAATTCAGAGTACTCATCAGGCTCACACAAAATACAGTATGTGTTTTCCCACGATGTTAATTTGTCATCACACTCAATACATTTTGTATTGGTGATGTTTTCAATTAGTAATTCATTCATAATGAATCCTTTCGTTATTTGTTGAGATTTATTTGCTAGGCTCATTCGGTTTCCCGACTTATTTGCTAGGCTCACTCTCAACCTTTCTTATGTCTTTAGACTAGCAGATACCCCTGACAATTTCTACCTGAATCTCACTATTTGAGACAATATTTTTGTGATGTACATCATAGAACAGATGTTCGAACGAAGCCGCGCCCCTGTGGATAACTTTTGTTACGATTGTTAAGAAATGCCCTGGAATCCTGTGGATAACTTGTGAATTATTATTTACCCAATGTTAACCTAAGACACGCCCTGAAATACCAAAAATGTCAGACCCCTAGTGTATGCTGAAAGCATAAGATAAACGAAAGGTAGTCAAAATGGCTTACACTAAAATCAAGAATGCAAGACTTCTAGTAGATGCAGTAAACGACCTTGAGCGTACCCTAAAGTATGACCCAACCAATCAGAGAATGATTGACTACTACAATCGCCAGATTGAAATACTGACTAGGCGTGTCTACGGGTAAAACTGTCAGACCCTTATGCTAGACTAAATCCAACAAACAAAAAAGAAAGGTCGTCACAAAATGACTACACTAAACACTAAAGACTTTCTAGAGTCTTACAAGGCTTTAAATAATGCTAAGTACCCGTCACTAAACACAAATGAAATTCTTGTGCTTAACACAATTCTAACCGTTTCCATTGAATGGTCAAAGTCACTTGATGAAGTGCAAGAATTGCTAGACAAGAAAACCAAAGAACAAAAACTTGAATTAGAGTTTTTTGAAAATGCAAAGGCAGGAAAATAAAATGATGACACGCAAAGACTACATAGCAACCGCAAAGATTTTTAATTCTTATGCAGAAGCAGGACAAGACAACATTTTAATTTCCTCACTTGTAAAAAGTATCGCAGAAGATTTTGCAGACTTATTTGCAAGCGATAACCCAAACTTTGATGAGCAAAAGTTTTTAGATGCGGTAGGTGTGTAATGAGATTCGTTCACAATAAAATTGACGGAACTTTTATTCTTGGAATTAGTTTCTCAAATTACTTTAATAAAAAAACTGGTAACAAAAATACTTCCCTGATTTTTGATTTAGGTTCTCATTCGTTTGCAATTATTTTTAGAGGTGAATACTAAATGAATAGTTTTTATTCTTGGATTTTAATTTTATCCCTTGCAAGTTTAGTTTATTTGCTTGTAGAAAAATTTACAGACTAGCCAGCTGCGATACGCCCGACAGCGTGGGCGCGGCTCTGTGGATAACCCTTGTTACGATAGTTAAGAAATACCCTGAAATTGCCTGGAAAATTTTTATAAAAATAATGTCTAATAGTTTTGTTTTTGTCAGGGGTGTGTGCTAGTATCAGAGATACCTACTAGAAATGAGATAGACATGAACTACGAAAATACCTACCGCCAAATTGTTAAGAGTGCTAAGGCATCACAGATCGAACAAGCAACCCAATGGTATGCAGATGCTGAAGCCGTTGCTCATGAGATTGTAGACATTTACAAGACACGAGGCATGGATGTATCGCTTGAGCAAGCGGCTAGTATTGTGTCAGCGTTCTCACCTCGTCAGCGTTGGTCAACTAACGTTCGTCAGGCACTTAGATTCGCTCATGGCGATGACACCATGCGTTGCCTACCTAACAATCTTAAAATGGCTCAACGTGCTTTAGAAATTGGTTTCGATGCACTTAATGGAAAGAAAACAAATTCATTTGCTCGTAACATTGCAGGTGATGAAAATGCAATCACGATTGACATTTGGATGATGCGTTCAGCAGGTCTGACAAAAGACAGCCCTAACAAAACAGACTACACTCAACTATCTGAGGCTGTTGAAAAAATTGCTCAAGAAACTGCAATGACACCTCGCACTATTCAAGCACTAATCTGGGTTGTGTATAGGGGGAGTGCAGCCTAGCACACCAGGCTCAGCTAAAAAGGAGCCGCGCCCCGCCGTCCACAGCCTGTTAAGAAGATGTGGAAATCCCCCTAAAATTGTGGATAACTTTGTTATATATTTGTTACCTAAGACACGCCTTTAGATACCAAAATTGTCAGACCACTCTGATAAGGTGAAACCATAATCAACGAAAGGATTTCAAAATGAAATCATTAAACATCAAAGACTACTTAGAGTCTTGCAGGGCTATGCATCAGGCACAGACCCCATCACTGTCTACAACAGAGTATGCATCACTAGCAGGTATCCTATCTGCTTGCATTGAATTTGAAATGTCAATTGAAAAAATTCAAACACGTTTAGATTTTCTAACACAAGAAAACATTTCCCGAACCACCCCATTCCTAGTAAAGGTTGATGCGTAATGACTGAATTTATTTGTTGCTTCTGCGAGCAAGAAATGTTTGCTGAGCAGGTTGTGTGTTGTGATACCTATAAGGGTAAAATGACTGTTGATGAATTTGAAAGAGTGTATGGATACACTTTTGAATCCCCTGACTTTGAGGAGGCTATCTAATGACTGAATTGTTATTTGAGAATGTAACCAAGCTAAGATGCGAATCTTGTAATGATAAACTTACCCCTTGGGAAAATAAAATTTGTATCCTATGCGACTCAGATTCAGAATCAGAATTTGAATTTGATGATGACTTTGACGAATGAGGTCAGCTAGGAGCCGCGCCCCGTTTTCCACAGGTTGTTAAGAAGTTGTGGATATCCCCCTGGAAAAATTTCGTTATCATTCTGTTATCTAATTTGGCAGAAATTGTCAGACCCCTGTGATAAGGTGTAACCATAGTCAAAAGAAAGGGGTACAAAATGTACTCACTAGAAGTAGCAAGTCTTCTTATTGGTCAGCAATACCGTTCAAGTCGTGGCTTCAATGGTGAAATTGTAATGGCTGAAAAGCGTGAAGATACTAAGAGCGATAATGCTTATCTAATCTATGTTCGTGAAAACGGATTCCCTTACTACTGGTATTCAACTATTGAGGTGGTTGCATAATGAGAGTCTATGAAATTGCTAAGCAGTTAGACATTCCTTCAAAAGATGTCAAGATGTATTTAGAATACATTGGTCAACCCGTCAAAAGTGCATCGTCAAGCGTTGAGCCAATGTTTGGAGAAATCGTTGTAAAGCGTATTAACGAGTCGTTCAAGGACTTTGTGCCTTATTGGGTGCACCCACCATTCTAAACTGTCAGACCTATCTGATAAACTAATTAAACTACCTACAGAAAAGAGAAACACAATGGGACTAATGACTACACTCGCAATTGGCGAACTAGAATTAACACTTGAAGGTCAGGTTGGAATTCATTTGCGTACCAACCTTTATCCACCAGTTCCACTTTCAATGGTGCAACCTTGCGTAGATGCTATTAACGCAGTTTGGAATGAAGACTACTTTGCAGAAATAGAATTGCCAGAGGGCGTTCTATGGCGTGGTAGTAACTATGCACCTGCTTCAGCAATTGTTGAGGGTTATCGTCTTGACGGCTTCGTAATGGAAGATGACTGGGAGGACTAATGAAATTCATAGCAACCCCTGAACAATTGAGGGCACGTCTTGAGTTGCGTAGGAGTAATGCTTCTACGCCTCACAAGAATAAAAAGAAATACACACGCAAGAAAAAACACGTTGGCAAATCTACCTTTTGGGATTAGAATGATAAAATTTCTGTTTCTATTATTTCTAGCAAGTTTATTTTTTCTACCAGCCTTAGCATTCCTTGATGCAATCAAATGGAAGAAAAATTCTCATTCAGAATTTGTAAATAGTTCTAGGTGGACTGACGGCAGGTAGGGGCAGCTGGGAGCCGCGCCCCCTGTGGATAACTTTATTTAAGGGAGTTAAGAAAATCTTCTGGATCCTCTGGAAAATTGTCAGACCTATATGATATGGTATAACCATACCTACAAACGAAAGGGACACTATGTTCACTTTGACTAATCCAATGAAAGTAATGAATGAGCGTTATGTAGTTACATCATTACCTTGCCCTGCCTGTAAAGAAACTGAAACTGTTTCTATTTCTTCTGCCCAATTATTTGCATATCATCAAGGTGGCTATGCCCAAGATGTATTGAAAGACTATGATGCAGGTACTCGTGAAAGATTCATTTCTGGTATGTGTGGGGATTGCTGGAGTGCTATGTTTGCAGACTTTGATGATGAATAATTGTCAGACCCTTGTGATAAGATAAATCTAACCTACTAAGAAATGAGAAATAAATGTCAGATACAGACTTAATCAAGAATTTATTCGAGGGTGTTATTGATGACAATGCCCTTGCAAAATTGTCTAAAGAAGAATTAGACGCAATCAACAAAATGCTAACGGAAGCAGGTTACTAAAATGGGTGCAAGAATTAATTTCGTATTTGATGACGGTACAGAATCATTAGTTGCCCTTTATTCCCATTGGGGTGAAGATACTTGGCAAGATGATTTAGCAGGTGCATTAGACCATGCTAAGCCTAGACATGGTGACCATTCATACTTTACTCGTATGGTTATTTCACATTTGATTCACCCACACGTTTTAGATGAAACAGGTTTTGGTATCTATGCAATTAACCGTTCAGAAATTAACAACAATTTTGATAAGACAGTTGTATTAGATTTAGTAAATAATCTAGTTACTGATTTAGACAACAGCGATAATTCAATTCCATTTTATTCGGAGGTAATGGCGTAATGGGAAAAATGAAAACAATTGAAATGATTCTAATGGAAAACCACCCTGACGGAATCTATAATGAAGATGATGTATGGGAAGCAATTGCAGAAGCAAACGGTATGGACTATTCAGAAATAGCGGATGGAGACTTAGCAGAATGGCTATAAAATTATTTAGCAGAAAACCAGAAGTAATTGAAGAAGATACATTTACTAAGTTAGATAGAATGATGAGTGAAATGGCATCTACTGAAATTTATATTGAATACCTTGAACTAAGGGAAGCGTGGTAGGAGCTGGGGAGCCGCGCCCCAAGATCCCACATTTGTCAAGCCTTAAGAATGTGATCTAAATCACCCTGGAATTATCAGAATGGATTTGATTTTGTCATACCTTTCTGGTATAGTATTACTATAACAACAACGGGAAACAATTTCCACAAAAGAAAAGAGAAGCAAATGGCAAAGACAATCGCCCCAACTGTTGGCTCACAGTTCACAACCGCAAAGAGCAAAGTAACTGGCACTGTTCAGGAAGTCGTAAAGAACGCTAACGGCTCAATGCGTATCCGTCTTGATGTAAATGGTCAAGACCGCTGGACTACCGCTAAGTAGTTCTATCTGACTTGGGTGGGGTGTTTATTCACTGTTTTCGCCCCACCCATAAAATTCAGGTCTTGCACTAGGTAAGAATACCACAACTGGAGTGCGGTGCGTGGGTCGCCTGAAAAACTGTCATACCTCTCTGCTAAGATAAATCTACCTACAAAAGAAAGAAGAACACAATGGGATTAGACATGTACCTTCGTGCCAATCAATACGTTTCTCGTAATGACTGGACTCGTGATGAGAATGGTAATTTGAAAGACCAAATTAATCCACTATTCAATGAAATAGTTGAACGTCTTGAAATGAAAGATGTAATTGACAACACTGGCTTTGCTGGTATCTCTGTTGATTTACCAATGGGTTACTGGCGTAAGGCTAATCAAATTCATAACTGGTTTGTTCAAAATGTTCAAGACGGTAATGATAATTGCAATACATACTGGGTAACTCGTAAGCAACTTGAAAAACTAAAAGCAACTTGTGAAGAAGTTCTTGCACATAAAGAATTAGCAGAAGACTTATTGCCAACTGCTTCAGGTTTTTTCTTTGGTTCAGCAACTTATGATGAATACTACTATGGTGATTTGCAAGACACCATTGGTATCATTACTAGATGCCTTGATAGTAAGTTCGACTATTTTGAGTATCAAGCCTCTTGGTAAGATAACTCAATTAATTAAAAGGTAGCCAATACCGCCAGGTTATTGGTGATTGAATGATAGAGATCTAAATCCTGGCACACACCTGGTCTGGTGGCTCAGTTGGTTAGAGCACCGCCCTGTCACGGCGGAGGTCGTGGGTTCAAGTCCCATCCAGATCGCAAAGCTGAGCCGCGCCCCCTGTGGACAACTTATTTAAGAAGTTTAAGAAATCCCCCTGAAAATGTCAGACCCCTATGCTATGATGTAATCATACAGGATAGCGGAATACGACTCACGAAAGTGGAAAGAGGCAAATGGGTGAGAGACCCATTTATCCTGTAACCTACTAGAAGAAAGAATAACTAATGCCAAACTGGGTATTTAATTCACTTGTTGTATCTGGCGAAAAGTCAGAATTAGATAAAATGGTTGCACAATTAAATCAACCTTTTGAAAAGCATTTCCCTGATTCAAATTGGAATAAAGAAACAGAAACTTGGGACAATACTCCTGCTGTTCAAGTCTATGATAATCCTGTCTTTGCTTTTTGGAACATTGTAAAACCAACAGACCTTAGTGCTTACTATGAAGAAGAAGTATTAAAGAAAAAAACTCTTGCCCCCGAAGAATTTATGACAGAGTTTGTTCGCTCTATGAGAGACGACCAAGACTGGTATCACTGGAACTGTCGTAACTGGGGAACTAAGTGGGATGTAGCAGTTGTCAATGACAACGAGTATCCTAACACTATTAAAACTGTTAATGATGATGGTTCTATCCTTTACCAGTTTGAAACCGCTTGGTCTCCTGTTGGTGAGGTTCTAATGAAACTATCAGAGATGTATCCTACTCTTGAGTTTGACTATGAGTATGAGGAAGAGACTGGATGGGGTGGCAGTTGCACATTCTTAGGTGGAGAAGACATAGCCTGTGATGAGTATGAATCCCCAATGTCTCACGCTGACTACAAGGACAGAGACAAGGAATGTATCTGTGAGTATGGAGACCCTGAAAACGGGTATGAAGATTGCCCTGTGGATACCACTAAATTTAAGTGGGATTCAGAACTAGAGGAATGGGTAGAATTGTCAGACCTCTCTGATACACTAGTTTCAACAAACAACCTACAAGGAGAATAATCGTGGACTTTCCACTTCCAGCAACAGTAACACCAATGACAGAGCAAGTAGCAGTAACACCAGCGTATGACCCAAAGGCAACTATCTTGGTACGCAAGGGTTACTACTATGGCTCACCTTCAGATGCAAAGTTTGACCTAGAAAATGCAGACGACATTTCCAGAACTTACTGGAGACTAGAAGCACTACAAGAAACTAACAACCGTAAATCACGAGCACAAGACAAGTTAAAAGATTATCTTGTTGAGAACTTTGATGAGATTGGTGAAGAACACGCAACTGAAATTGCAAACATCTTTGGCATTGACTTAACCAAAGAAGTTGAAGTTGAATTCAATGTAATAATCAAGGCAACAATCTCCATTCCAGTTAATGAAGATGTGTCTGACTTAAGTGTCTATGACTTTGACATCACAATCGAATCAAATGAATCCAAGTATGAGATTCAAGATTTTGAAGCAGACATTGATTCAATAGATGAAAGATACTAGGTTTCCTAGTAGGTAGGAATAGTCCTGGGCATTGACAATAAACTGCCCCCTTTCAAAGCTTGATCCGCGCCCCGTTATCAAATCGTTATTTAAGAGGTTAAGAAAATGCCCCTGAACTCTCTGATAAGATTAGGAAATGTCAGACCTCTGTGCTATAGTAAGACTATTAAACAATCTACCCCCTAGGAGAAAAAAATGGCTTATGCAGTCGAAGTTATAAATGGTGTTGGCTCTATGTACTCATTCAGAGAACCTGCTTGGCATGGTCTTGGAACTGTTGTTACAGAAGAACACACCACAAGTGAAGTCATGGACATAGCAAACTTATCAAACTGGAATGTACGTCTTGAAGATGTGCAACTGCCTGAAGATTACACATCAAGCAAATCTAACTTTCTTGTTGTTCGTGACCACCCAGAAGACGGACACCCAGATGTTCTAGCAGTTGTTGGTGAACGATACCAAACTTTACAGAATGAAGAACTGTTTGCTTTTGCAGATAATCTTCTTGACGATGCTCGTTGGGAAACAGCAGGTTCATTGAAGAATGGTCGTGTTGTATTTGGTTCTCTTGCACTAGAACGTGAAACTGTTCTTGACCCTAATGGTGTTGCAGATGTTGTTAAGTCATACCTGCTTGTGAACACATCACATGACGGTTCTCTTGCTGTTCGTGCATCAGTAACACCTGTTCGTGTTGTGTGTGCTAATACTCTTGACATGGCTCTTCGTGGTGTTAAGCAGTCTTTCAAGATGCGACACACATCAACACTTGAGGGTCGTATTATGGCTGCACGAGAAGCACTAGGTCTTGCAAACACTTACATGGATGCTTTTGACAAAATGGCTCAAGAACTTATTGAAAAGGAAATCACAAAAGATACTTTTAATAAGATTGTTGAAAAGGCTTATCCAATGCCAAAGAAAGATTCAAAGGGTGCTATGACTAAGTGGGAAACCAAAATTGAATTGCTTGATGAGATTTTTGCATCAGACACAAATTCAATGATTAACAATACCGCTTGGGGTGCTTTCAACACATTGACTGAAAGACTTGACTGGTATCGCTCTGCCCGTAATGGCAACAACGAGGGAATCCTTGCAAGTGCATCAGGCTTTGACCCTGTTATCACAGCAGAGAAAAATAAACTTCTTTCCATTGTGAAAGAAATTGCTTTCGCTTAGTAGGTAGTGAAAATTTCCTGAGCAAGAATTAAAACTGCTCACTCCTACAGCCACGGAGAATAAATAAAGGGGACACTCCTAAGCACCATACCCAGAGTCTAAACTGCTCACCAGCTTTCAAACCGCGCCACCTAATTAACTTATCAGATCATTTATGACGCATTAAGAAATCGTCTGGAATTACCTGGACAAAAATGTCAGACCCGTGTGGTAGGATACAAAGTATCAACCTACAAAAGGACAATAATGACAGTAATGATTGATACACATAATCCTTTGCTAGAAAGATTAGCATTTGAGATAGCAGACCTACATAATTGTGGTGGTATTGAATTAGAACAATGGGATACTGCTTATCAATTTGTAAAGCATTTCTATAACACAGAAGAACAAGTTAAAATTATAATTGGGAGTAAAAAGTAATGCAGATAAAAATTACACATTCTTTTATCTATGATACAGAAGATAGTGACTTTAGACAAGAGTTTCAAGAGTATCAAGGAGATCACCCTATGACTTTTGATGCCCTGCAAGAATTTATCATTGATAGATTTATTAACCCCAACTTTGACAATAATGGAATTACAGTTATGGAGATAGTGTAATGTATGAATACAATGTAGAGTTTGTATTAGAGGCTATGGTAATTATTACTAGTGTTTCTTTTGATGAGCCAGACTTATCTGATGAGTTTATTATTGAAGAAGCAAGACAGCACTTAATTAGTTATTACAAGATTGACCCCGAAGTTTTGTATCTACAAGATGTAAATGTATTTGAGAGGAACAACTAATGTATTTAACAGGAACATTCCAAGGAACCTTTGAGTCCCAATGGTCTATGAAGATAGATCAAAAAGATTGGGAAGCGTATGTAGCAGAGAACCCAGAGTTTGACAATGATGATGCTTGGAATCATTTTAAGAACCTTGGCTACTATGATGAGTGTGACGACTCTGTTGATTTAGAACAGACAATGATTTCTTTGGAGTATCACGGATTAGAGGTGGCAGTTAACTAATGTTAATGGACAAAGTAAAATGCTGTATGTGTGAAGAAGAGTCTATTGTAGAACGTTGGGCTGATGATTGCCCTATGTGTAATAAAACTGGTTATCTTATGGACATAGAACAGGACATAGAAGTATGAGTAAGCAATACCATTGGGTAGTTGTATATGACGAGGACTGGGGAGCTTTCATGGTAGATGATGCAGAACCACTACTTGACGAAGATAGATTAGTTTATGATAAAAGCCTAGGAAAGTTTTACAACATGGCTATGGGTTCACAAGAAGAAAAAGAATACCAGAGGCTAGAAGAAATCTTGGCTTATCAAATAACAAGACTTGACATACCAAAGAAAGTATAGTAGGATACGGACTATGAAACTAAAAGACTTAGAAGAACTAATTAATTTATCAAGTGTAACAATTGAATACACACAAACAATCCCTACCAATAAGCAAATGCCAGAGTTTTATGTATATCAAGAAGGTGCAGAGAGTTATGCACAGATTACATACCTTGACCGTGTAGTAGACATTGAACGTAATGGTGAGATGTATCTATCTATTCCTGATTTAATTAATGGTGAACTAAATGAAGATTATCAAAACATTGTCAGATACTCTGATCAATTAGAGGACGCTGGTATTAGCGATGATATTCAATTGACACAGTTTATTAAAACTATTAGTAATAGTGGATATCAGGTTTATCACAACAATCCTTGGTGGGAAGTGTTTGCACACAATGAGGATATGGGAGAAATCTACGACACATTCTACGAAGCAGTAGACGCAGGTATTGATTACATCACAGACGATAGCAATTGGGAAGACTAATGGATACAGCAATTAATAGATTTATTATACATACAATAGCCAACCTAGAGAGGGCTTTGGAAAAGAATGATCCACAACTAACGTGGGCTGTCTTGAAAAATCTATCAAGTGTGATAGAATCCTATGTGGAGGCGATTGAACATGAACTTGAACTCGTATAGTTCCTATGACTTTGTTATTCCCAATTGTTTAGAACCTGGGGATATCATTCAATGGCAAGAAAAGATCTACACAGTTAATAACTTTGACCTGCTATCTGATGGTTTTATTATATTTGCCATAGATGAAATGGAAGAAGAAGTAGAACTATTAATACCAGATAACACAGTACTATCATTAATGGAAGAACAATAGATTTGACAACCCCTGTCAAAAATGGTAAGATAATTACAAGGTAACTCTTAAGGAGAGAACAATGACAAGAGAGCAAATGCGTACTCTAAAGAAGCAACGTTTCACATCACTTGAAAAGTGGGGAGACACAGAACGTGTAGTAATTCGTGACGGTCTAGGACATTTTATCCACAACGTCAACTTGACATCACTACGCCGCAATAAGGTAGTAAAGTCCCGTTAAGGCTGGCTAGGGGGCAGGGAGAGTCCTTGCCCCTTT
>Ga0247832_1006798_pt1 | contig 12347 bp, 4 predicted proteins | sample LaCruzMarch2015__10_FD_192407 | JGI IMG/M metagenome (GOLD analysis project Ga0247832, IMG submission 192407) | Freshwater microbial communities from meromictic Lake La Cruz, Castile-La Mancha, Spain - LaCruzMarch2015_4m | ecosystem: Environmental > Aquatic > Freshwater > Lake | place: Spain... | reverse complement strand
CTATAGTGTAAAACAGTTCTTTAGTACCTATACTGGCACGGTCAGCGAAACATATTACTATTATTGGGTAAAAAACAAAGCTGTAGTACCCGTATCTATGTCTGACAGAACACGATCAGCTGCAGAAGTTGCAGGACTAATCGCTAATCCCAGCGGATCTGGCGTAGCGTATGTTGCATTTATAGACACTGATAAGTTTGTGACATATAATTTCAATTCAGTTATACCATCAGATACAGCACTGTTGAACTTTCAGTTGAGAAACAATCTAGAATCTCAGGTGCCTGTACACAGCGAATATCAGCTGTTAACAGAAGCAGTAGCAGACAGTTTACCGTCGATGAAATTAGAAAACAAATGGATCGACAGTTTAGTGGGCTCTGATATAGTTGGCAATAGAGTTCCCGACACTGATCTTTCGGCTAAACAGAAATATGGTATCAATTATCGTCCTCGACAGACCATGTTTGTTGATCGTGTGCTAGCATTGAAAATTACCATAGACTATATCAACAACATTCTTGAAAAAGAAATGTTTGCAGACACTATTGATTTCACAAATCTCAACAAAGTAGACAGTGAGCCTAGTGCTGTGTTGAACATTTTTGATGTTACTGTAGACAACGATCAAGATCTACAGACACTGGGAACAGTGAGAATCAAACAGGCGATATTACGTGGTAATTTAATCAACGGCGAACTAGATACCATTGATATTATAGATCCTGGATTCGGGTATAAACCCAAAGCAGCTATACTGGGAACATCGCCGCAACTGTATGAAGGCCCTCCGGTAACTATCAGCGGTGATGGCATCAAGGCCTCTGCGGTTTGTAGGATTGACGGCCAAGGAAGAATAGCACAGGTGATATTGACCAATAGAGGTAAAAAATACAGCACTATAAATGTTCAAGTGAGATATTTCTCAGTATTGGTAAAAAATGACGCTACCCTTAATAATTTTTGGAGCATATATGCTTGGGATAACCTCCGCAGAGTATTTTTCCGCAGCCAGTCTCAGGCCTTCGATACTACTAGATATTGGTCTAGGATAAATTGGACCAAATCGGGATATGATTCGAACCTCAGAATAATCAGAGAATATCACAGCATCTACGATGAAATCAATACCAAAGTCAATGTAGGTGATATCATAAAAATCAAAGAATACACATCCGGCGGATGGGCGGTGTTTGAGAAAATTGCAGATATTGGGGAAACGTTTCTTGATAGATATAATATAATCAGTAGAGAAAATGGCACCATTAAATTAGATTCATCATTGTATGATACTACGATCACTGGTGTAGGATTTGATAACACGCAGTCATTTGACACCACAACATATGACATAGAAAACGCTAACGAACTACGAAATATTTTTGCTGCTGTTAAAAATGATATTTTTGTTGGCGATTATGCAGTAGAATGGAACAAATTATTTTTCACATCAATCAGACAGGTGTTAAGTGAACAGCAGTATGTTGATTGGGTGTTTAAAACTAGTTTTCTAAATGCAACACATAATGTGGGATCTTTTGAACAAAAGCTAAATTATAAGAATGATAATCTAGTCAGCTTCCAAGATTATATCGATGAAGTTAAACCTTATAGAACCAAAGTTCGTGAATACGTCAGCAGATATGATACCTTAGAAAATTATGCACAATCTACTGCGGATTTTGATCTTCCACCTGCATACTCTGTTGTAGATGGCAGAGTAGTCCCTATTACATCTACTCGATCAGAACTAGATGTATATCCGTGGAAGTGGTGGACTGACAATCGAGGTTATTCAGTAACGGCTATACAATTATATGTCAATGGAACACAATATTCAACCCCGCCTAGGGTATTGATCGAAGGTGACGGCACCGGAGCTACTGCACAGGCATTTATCGCCAACGGTAAAGTATCCGGCATCCGTATGCTGACCACAGGCACCGGTTATACCCGGACCCCTACGGTGACATTAGTTGGCGGCAATCCTACTACTGCTGTCCAAGCTAAAGCCGCAGCAGTAATTGGTGATACCAAAGTTAGAACCTTTGATGTAGCTATGAAATTTGATAGATTAAACACTGCGGGAATTTATCAATCGTTGCTGCAGACTCAGACTTTTACAGCCAGCGGAACCACGGCTGTGTTTGTTCTTGGATATGCTCCTACTAGAGATAAAACTCGAATCTCTGTATTGAAAAATGATCAGGTAGTCCTAGCCAGCGAATATACGGTGAGTTTATATTATCAGGCCACTGACAGCTATTCTTTATTACGGGGCAAGTTGATATTTAACCAGGCTCCAGTTGCAGGAGATGTGATATCAGTCATATATGATAAAAATGTCACACTTTTCGATGCGGTGAACAGGATTAATCAATCGTATACTCCTACGTCGGGTATGGTCGGTAAAGAGTTAAATCAGTTAATGACCGGCATTGATTTTGGCGGAGTTCAAATACAAGGTACTACATTTGATGTCACTGGTGGCTGGGATGCCCTGCCTTGGTTCACAGATAACTGGGATTCGGTTGAAACTAGTTCGGACTATTATTTCATAGTCGACGGCATAAGATCTTTTGTTGATTCTACAGCGATATATTTAAAAAATGAAATAGTAGAAGTTAATGGAATTTTATACAAAGCATTGAAAAACAGTGTTGACACCGTTGGAAACATTATTATTCCGGGTATATCAGAGGATTGGCAGTTGTTCTGGGAAATATTCACGGTGAGACTGCCGTATGTTCCTGCTGACGGACAACAGCTCAATGTGTATATCAAGCGCAAAAACACCAATGTCACTGTGCGGGTTGACGACGAATTTTACGCAGCCAACAATGATTCTAGTACAGGAGTAAATCCTTCTGCAGAAATGCCAACATTCGTAGGCAACGGTGTCACTGATGGAATTCAAATAGGTCAATATTTGTTGGTCAACAATGAAGATACATTGATTTTCCGACCTATAGAAAGTGACGGTAGTGTTTCTATCACAGATGACAATATTTTAGATACTAACCTTAGTGGCGGTTCCCTGTCAGCAATAAGCGGTGCTTATGTAACAGCCACCGGAACAACCGCAGAAGAAATTGCTATCACAGGCGGAAAATTTATCGAACCCGATCATGTTCCGGCCCCTGAAGAAAACGTACCAGGTCAAGTATTAGAGAGTGTTTCTATTAAAGTTTACAATAATTCGGTGCTCAGTGATGCTCCTTTGCAATCTAAAATAACTGTGGCCAACGGCATTAACACCAGTTATCCCATAGGTCAGACTATACTAGAATCTAAATCTGTATTTGTATATGTGAATAATGTGCCTAAGATTTTGAATACAGACTATGCTATAGAGCAACAAGATCAAACTGTAACATTTGTCACAGCTCCTGCAGACGGATTAGTGGTAGAAATTTTATCAATCGGCATAGGCGGCCTGGGAATTTTAGATTATCAAACCTACACAGCAGATGGCAATACAGGATTATTTTTAACTAGTGCCAATTACGATAATACATCTCAAGTATTTGTCACAGTGAATGGTCTAGCGGTTGATGTGGGATTTCGCAACAGCACAGATGTAGTAGACGCTGTTGGCAGAACATTGATAGATTTTGGCATCTTTCCATCGGCAGGCGATGTGATAAAAATTGTCTGCTTTGAAGCTGCCGCTGACACTGACAGCACAGGAGTATCTATAGTACAAGTAAATTCTCAAACTGTATATTTTGAAGGTAGTACACGTAGCTTTGATATAGACGGATTCACAGAGTTAGCTCGTGGGTCAGCTGTGAGTTCTATGATTGTTGAAGTTAACGATACTGTGCTGAAAGGACCAGACACATTATTTGCTGTATACGATGGCACCAATAATGTTTTTATACTGGGTCAAGATCCGTTGGAGTCTGGAGGAAGTATACTTCCGTCTAACATCGATGTCTACATTAACGGCACATTAAAAACATATGTTAGAGATTGGGTGTTTGATGGTCCTACAAAAGTATTAACAGTCAGTGCTGAATCGTTGGTGATTGGGGACAATATCAAAATTGAAAATGATACACGGTCAGAATACGCAATACAAGGCAACAGTCTAATAATTGATTCTACAGTGAATTTAAACTATACAGGCGATTCTACCAGTTCTAAAATAGATATCACATGGTTCAACGAATATCCATCGTTGGATATCATCGCAGATCAGACAACGGGCGGTAAAGTGCAATATCAATTGTCTAGACCTCCATTATCTGCCAGCTATGTCTGGGTTTATAAAAATGGTCAACGTCTTCGACAGGAAAAGGACTATTATGTGTCTCTGCCTCGAGCTGTGGTTTATTTAAAAATAGCATCGACGTTAAATGATGATATTAAAATTCTAAATTTCAGCAGAAATGCATTTAGCCTGCCAGTAGCTTATGAGATTCACAAAGACATGTTGAATGTATATCACTATAATAGATATGCCAAAGGCACAGTGAAATTACAGAAAATTTTGAATTATTATGACAGTGAAATGCAAGTAGACGATGCCACAGGTCTCAGCGATCCGATCAGCTCAAGAAATGTTCCGGGGGTGATATCGATCGCCGGAGAACGCATTGAATACATGACCAAAAATGGTAACACATTAGGACAGTTGCGTAGAGGCAGTCAAGGCACAGCCATTGCTGATAGTTATGCAGTTGACACCGCGGTAGTTGATGTGGGATATTCAGAAATCATACCGTACAATGAAAATCAAGAACGTACAGATTTTGTCAGTGATGGTAGCACACAATTAATAGGCCCGTTGACATACATTCCTAGTGTCGGTGTTAGAAATACATGGTACAGAGATACCATACCTTCTACATATGGACCGTGTGATCAGCTAGAAGTGTTTGCAGGCGGCCGCAGATTGCGTAAAGATCCGCAGAGTGTTTGGATAGAAGCCAACGGTGCTTACAGCCCAGAAGCTGATCAACTACAAGAAGCTGAATTCAGTGTAGACGGCGCTACAGCTTTTATAAGACTCACAACTGCATTACCTGCAGGTACACGAGTGAGTGTGCTAAGACGACAGGGAAAAACTTGGTATGAAAGGGGTGATATCACTGCTAGCAAGGGTATACCGTTGCCGGATAACGACACTGCAATAGCTAGATTCATTAGCGAAAAGACCACGGCGCTACCTGAATAAATATATGATGATGGAAACACAAGAGAATAATATGCCAAAAAATCCAGATACAGTACTACAGAACTCTGAAAACAAACCCAATGAAACCGGTGGATTTCATTTCGAAGGGCATATCAAAATACATGATCCTGAGACCAAACAAGTGTTTATAGACAAACGCAACGCCATTCATTATGAAAACATGAGCGTGGCCATGGTAAACAGTCTCAGTAACCAAGGATACGGCACAGTATATCAAATGATTTTTGGCACAGGCGGAACCACAGTAGATCCCACGGGGCTTATCACATATCTCACCCCTAACACAGTGGGAGTAAATTCCAGCCTATATAATAAAACCTATCAAAAAGTAGTGGATCAGAATGCCACGGAAAATCAAGATCCAGTGAGAAATAAGATGGAAATCCGCCACATCAGCGGCGCAACCTACAGTGATATTTTGATCACCTGCCTGTTGGATTATGGCGAACCTTTAGGCCAAGAAGCATTCGACAACAGTGTCGATATGAACGGTGAATTTGTGTTTGATGAATTAGGATTACAGAGCCTAGGCCCTAATGGCACAGCAGGGAAATTGCTCACACATGTGATATTCCATCCTGTGCAAAAATCATTGAATAGACTATTGCAGATTGACTACACTATACGTGTGCAAAGCCTAACTGGCTTCACTGAGGTATAATCATGCCATATATAGTTAACTTCACTGATAAAGAAAACAAAAGTCCACTGACAGTGTTTGACAACACATCCAGCACAGATACCACATTGACATTTCCTGGACGCAATGTAACTGGTTACGGACAGATCATTGCAGAGAATTTTTTAAACCTATTAGAAAATTTTTCATCACCTAACGAACCAGTGAATCCCATAGAGGGTCAGCTATGGTATGACAGTGTCAACGGCACCATGATGCTGTGGGACAACACTGACTGGAAAGCAGCATCTGGTATACAAAAAGGTGTCAGCCAACCTGCAGTTGAGGACAGCAAAGTAGGTGAATTATGGGTTGATACCACTAACCAACAGTTGCGAATATTCACAGGTACTAGATGGATTTTAGTAGGTCCAGTTGAAAGCACGGTAGATGGTTTGCGTTACGGTCCGGTTGTTGAAAGAGTAGCCGATTCCGATAATATCAATAGGTTTATTTTGATATTTTACATAGCTGATATCCCAGTGATAGTTTTCAGCAAGGACAGCTTTACTCCTAAGACTATCATTCCAGGATTTAACATAGTTCGAGCAGGGATCAACATCAATGCTCCTGCAACCAGTCCCGAGATAGCGAATTTTGTTGGCGGATTTTTGCCCACACTCAATGGCACAGCTCGCAATGCACTGGCATTATCAGTGGGCGGCATCGAAGTTGAAGCTGGAAGATTTCTAAGAACTGATGTTATAAACACTACAGATTTTGGATTAAATGTAAGAAACAACAACGGTATTACCCTGGGTATAGACGGTGCGTTTAGTTTGTCTGCTTCAGCTACTGCGGCTAAAATTTATAATTCTGCAGCCGGTAGTTCTATAGACATACAAACTAATAGAAACGGCATACCTTCCACAATCATTAAGGTGGTTGACAATAGAGTAGGCATTAATCAAGCTAATCCCGCTCAAACACTAGATGTAGACGGCAGTGCAGTATTTTCCGGATCGTTAATAGTCAACAACACAACTGAAAGCACCAATTTCAGCAACGGCAGTATCAGAACCACAGGCGGTATGGCCATCACTAGGAATCTCATAGTAGGCAGTGGTATAGACGTTACTGGAATCTTGCAAACTAATACTATACAACCAAAAACAACCAACATTTATGATTTAGGCACACCTCTTAAAAGATTTAATAATGTACGTGCTAAAACAATCACGGCAGATATTATTCAAGGTGTATTAGATGGTAACATCAGCGGAAACGCTAACACTGCCACGGCACTATCTACTATAACCAGTTTTCAACTTGCAGGAGATGTTGTGTCACCTGCTGTGCAATTTGACGGACAGATTGGCACTGCAACTAAAATATTTAATTGTACATTGAGTTCGAATATTATCTCATCTAAATCCATTCCCTCTCCAAACAAAAGCAAAAAGGGAGATTTTGTATTAACCTATAGACCCAGTGAAGAGGCACTGGCTAGTTCTGGCTTGCTCAAACAGACCAGAGAAGCTTTCATGGCAGACCTTGCAGTGCCCATAGGAGCTATACTTCCATATGCAGGAACCACTGCACCGGATGGATATTTGTTCTGTGATGGCTCTGAAATTGAAAGAACTAAGTTTGGAGATCTGTTTGATATCATAGGCGTATTTTATAACGGTGCTGCAGCATTAGTCGGTGTTAATACTTTTAGATTGCCTGATCTCCGAGGCAGATTCGCCCTGGGCAAAGATAACATGGACAATGCCGGAACCATTCCTGTGCTTACAGGTGGATATGTAGATGCTGGTGGTGGAACAGCAGGCAGGGTAGCTGACGTGCAGGCAACTGTGGTTGCAGGATCCGCCGGACAGAGTTCGGTGAGCTTAACACTGGCTAACCTACCAGAGCACAGTCACACACTGCGGACAGCTACACAAGACTATTCTGCAGTTGCAGTAACAAGTACTCTTGACCCGCTGGCTACATCTGGACTAGGACCAACAGCACCTGGACAGGCACAGTATCTCAAGGATTCGGGCGGAGTAAAAAAACCAGTGGGAGTTACACTTGGCACTGCTGTGGGTCTGATGAATCCTTTTTTGACTATAAATTATATAATCAGATCCGGACCTCCGGCTTTCTAAACGGAAATCACAAATGGCATATCAGATTAACAAAACAGACGGTACTATAGTAGCAACGGTTGCTGACGGACAAATAGACAATTTATCTACTGATCTCACATTGATTGGAAAAAACTACAGTGGTTTTGGTGAGGCATTTAACGAAAATCTTATAAAATTGTTGGAAAATTTTTCCAACACCACCCCACCATTAAACCCTATCAAAGGACAATTATGGTTTGATGCCAGCGAATCAAAACTTAAAATATATAACGGTTTTAATTTTGTACCTGTCAGTTCAGCAACGATATCTGGCACGCAACCATCAACATTGGCCATAGGTGATCTTTGGTTTGACAACACTGCACAACAGTTGTATTTCTTTGATGGAACCACAGCGATACTATTGGCACCGGCTTACAGTACCATACAAGGATTGAGTGGATTAAAAGTTGATAGTATTTTAGACACACTTAATCAAACCAAAATTATAACCTCGCTGTACAACAATGGTATACTGTTGGGTATTTTTGCCAAAGACAGCTTTACTCCCAAGATAGAAATCATAGGATTTTCTGGGAGCATACAACCAGGATTTAACGCAGGCACATTAGCAGGATTGAAATTCGCAGTGACCTGCACCAACAGTGAAAGGCTCGGTGGCGTCCTGGCTACTACATATGTGAGAACAGACACTGCTAATTCTATCAACGGACAGATCCAGATAACCACAGATCTAGGATTAGTGGTGGGATCAGCAGGTCAAGCCAATCTGTTTGTTAATAGCGGAGATATATTTATTTCCAATGCTGCTACTGATAAGAATTTTTTATTGAACGTGCGTAAAGGTATTAATCAAGAAAACGCCATAATCATCAATGCTGCTGCTAGAACCATAGATCTTTATCCAACTTTCACCAACAGTGTGATAACCACTGGAGGCAATCTTGTGGTAACAGGAGATCTCACAGTTGAAGGAACAACTACTACATTAAACACCAGTGTGTTCACAGTAGAAGACAAAAATGTTATAATTGCCAACGTAGTCAGTCCTACCAACACTACAGCCGACGGTGCAGGCATAACAATTAAAGGCAGTACAGATAAAACTATTGCTTACTCAAATGCCAGTAATTGGTTAGATGTATCAGAAACATTGAATTTAGCAGCTGGTAAAGCTTTATACATAGGCGGTACCAAAGTCATAGATGGCAACAGTCTAGGATCTGCTATTACCAGCATTCCAGGCGTGAGTTCATTTGGTACACAAACAGTAGTAAACATCGGACCTGGTGCTCCGGCAGTGACAGAAATGAGATTGGAAAATCATAGAATTTCAACAGTTTCGTCTAATTTTGATATTGAATTATACCCAGACGGAACCGGTAATGTGGCGCTGATAGGTTCTCCAAAAATCACCGGCATGGCCGACCCAATATCTGCACAAGATGCCGCTACTAAAGAATACACTGACAACAGGATAGAATCAAGACCAGTGATTCTCAGTATCGATCTATCTGATGGTAAATCCAATACTTATATAATTACTAATATATTAAACAATCTTGCTCCTGTAGGTGAATATCGCTCAGGCACATATGCAAGACTATTGTGTAACTTGATCAGTAACAATTCACAAAGTCTAGATATTAATGCTCTACCCCCTGCATTTTCAACTGCATCGTTTCAGACCGACGGTCTCGGCGCTACCGGTTTAGCATTGACAAACATCAGTTTTCCTACAGCTACTATTTCAGCATCCGGTGTATCTGTTACAAGAATTATCAAACTGTTTCAAATAGTAGGCGGTGTGTGGGCATGGCAGTCTGACACAGTGTTGCCACCATAAAAGAACTAGGAGCGAATTAAATGTCGTATATTATCAATCGATTCAACGGCACACAGTTAGTGGTATTAGACGATGGTACCATAGATACTTCCACCAGTCTCGGCTTGGTAGGTAGAAATTATGTGGGTTATGGTGAAACACAGAATGAAAATTTTGTATTTCTATTAGAAAACTTTGCCAACCCAGCTCCACCTTCGAGACCACTTACAGGTCAAATTTGGTTTAACACCACAGACGACACTGTCTATGCCTATGATAGCACACAATGGAATCCCATCGGCTCAGCCACAGTCAGTGTCACTGAACCGCCTAACACCAATGCAGGTGCCTTATGGTTAAAAACTCCAATTAATCAACTTTTTATCTATACTGGTACCGGATGGCGATTGATAGGCCCCGAGTCGGTTGAAGGATTTGCCTCTACCAAAGCAAGATCGGCAACTATAAATGATATCAACGGTGTGGTTCGACCTGTGATTTTTTTAGAAACCAACGGTGTTGCTTTGGCCATATGCACCGACGTAGCTTTCACAATTAACAGTGGTAATAGTATTGCAGGGTTTGAAAATAATTTACAGGTCGGTATAAATTTATCTACCACAGCAAAAATCAACGGCAGCGTCACGGGCAATGCAGCCACAGCTACTCAATTACAGACCGCAAGATTAATCAACGGTGTACCATTTACCGGCGATGTAAACATCACTGTCAAAAGTTCTACTACAAATTATCTTAAAAAAGGTACCTACATTCTCGGGCCAGATTTTGATGGCAGTTCAGAAATCACATGGAGTGTGGATGCAACATCATCTAACAGCATAGGCAAGGTAGTTGCCAGAAACTCCCAAGGAGGTTTTTCAGCTGGTGTTATCACTGCAGATCTTGTGGGCAATGTCACAGGTAATGTCACAGCTTCAACAGGAATCAGTACATTCAACACTGTGCAGGCTAATCAATTTGTCGGAGCCCAACTCTCCGGTAATGCATCTACAGCTACACGATTAGCTACAGCAAGAACTATCAACGGTGTAAATTTTGATGGCACAAATAATATCACTGTAGCAGCGGCCGCAACTACTCTTACTGGTACGACTCTAAACAGCGGTGTGACACTTTCGTCCCTTAATCAAGTAGGAACATTAAATTCGTTGAGTGTAGCAGACACAGGTGTCATTGTTGGCAGCGGCAGTACTCTGAGAGTGTTCGTAGACGCAGCTACTCCTACTATTAGGTCAAACACAGGTTTACTGAATTTTGATATGGGCGCCGGAGGTCCTGATATATTTTTTATTAATTCTCAAGCTTCTTTGGGATTAGGCGGACCAAATGCTCCTGCGGTCATAGGTAATAACACTACTAATCTTGGAATAAATGGATATCCATTTGCCGGCGTGTATGCCACGAACTTTTTTGGTAATGCTACATCGGCCACTACTGCTGTAACTGCTACTAATATAGTTGGCGGCGGTGCAGGCGCAATTCCATTTCAAACTGACGCTGGTACAACATCAATGTTGGGACTTGGCACAGCTGGGTATGTGTTGACTGCACAGGCAGGCACAATCGCATGGGCGCAGGTCAGCAGAGAATCTTTGCGCAAAGGTTCATTCCTCACTCTGGTCAATACCAACACCAGTGGGGCTGTAGCCAGTTACGATGGAATAGTAGATTCCACAATAGCCGTGGATGCCACTGCTGCCAACACAGCCAGCAAAGTAGTAGCACGTGATGCCAGCGGAAATTTTAGTGCAGGAACTATTACTGCAACGTTATCAGGCGCAGCCAGTTCCAACGTGCTGAAATCCGGCGATATAATGTCAGGATTTTTAACTTTACATTCTAATCCCAGCACTAATTTACATGCAGCCACAAAACAATATGTTGATTCAGCTGTCAGTGGAGCTCAGTATTACGACACGTTTTCTACAGGTTCTCAAAGTCCTTTACCGACGCAGTTTCCGGCTCAAACAATCAGAGGATTTTCAGCGTATTCTAGCACAGACTTTCCGGGCGCCTACTACGGCGGCGTCACAGTTACAGGACCGAGTGGAGTATATTCTGGACAAATTGCTTTCAATTGGAATTCCGAAGAAGCTGCTCCTACAGGATTATATTTCAGAGTCAACGATGATACCAGTAACACATCTGCGTGGAGCGCATGGAGACAGCTGGCAACCACCGCACAAATAACCAATTACACCATTATCTCTGGAGCGAGTTACAGCATAGCTGGATTTACCAACCAGGTAGGATCATTCAACGATGGTGCCAACTATTTTGATGTGTTTCCTCCTGGAGGAAAAACCATGGGGAACCTAGTGGCATTTATCCCATCTATACATGTGGTTCATTACGCTGGAGGAGTAGATGGCAGTGACAGTATCAGATGCACATATTCATACCTCGGTGATAGGATCAGAGTTTATGTGCAGAACACAGAACAGCGAAGCACCCCCGCAGCTAACTATTTGGTAATTTGGAGTTAATCATGCACTATGTATGTATAGAAAACAATCAGATCACAGCTATACAGAGCTATGA
>Ga0247832_1006797_pt1 | contig 12350 bp, 12 predicted proteins | sample LaCruzMarch2015__10_FD_192407 | JGI IMG/M metagenome (GOLD analysis project Ga0247832, IMG submission 192407) | Freshwater microbial communities from meromictic Lake La Cruz, Castile-La Mancha, Spain - LaCruzMarch2015_4m | ecosystem: Environmental > Aquatic > Freshwater > Lake | place: Spain... | reverse complement strand
CGTATAAGGGAAGAAACCCAGATCGTTGGTCTTGATCATGTCTTCCCACGAGAAGAAGCACCGGTTCATCCGCCCGTTCGCCGACTTGTTATGGTCGAGCGCTTTCTGGCTGACGGCAAGGATGCCCAGGCCCGTTGGCAGCATGAAGCCCTTCTGCGAACCCGACACGCAGCAATCGACGCCCCATTCGGTCATGCGCATGTCGAGCGACCCGACCGATGACACGCCATCGACCATCAGCAAGGCCGGGTGACCAGCCGCATCCATCGCCTTGCGGACGCCGGCGATATCGCTGGAAACACCCGTCGCCGTTTCGTTGTGCGTGGCAAAGACAGCCTTGATTTCGTGGTTCTTATCTTTGGCAAGAATGTCGGCGTACTTTTCGAGCGGCACGCCCGTGCCCCACTCTTCGTCGCACAGCTCGACCTTCAGCCCCATCCGCTCGGCCATATCGACCCACAGCAGCGAGAACTGGCCAAAGCGCGACATCAAAACCTTGTCGCCAACCGCCAGCGTGTTCTCCATCGCCGATTCCCAGGCGCCCGTTCCCGACGATGGGAAAATAAACACCCGGCCGTCCGTGAGCTTGAACACTTTCTTCAAATCGGCAAAGACCGGCAGCGTGAATTTGGGGAACTCCGGGTTGCGCATATCCTCCATCGGCAAATTCATGGCCATACGGACCTTGTCGGGAACATTTGTCGGGCCGGGAATAAACAGATGGGGTTGCACCAACATCGTAACGTCTCCTCAAATCGGATGATTATTGTCAAGCTGGCATCGCGGCAGCGTCGACCGTGAACCAGCAGCATCTTGCAGGAGCCACATGCCGCGTCTTCGACCTTAGTCGCAACACCCAGCAGGGCAGATAACCGTCGCAGATGGGCTGTGGCGCGCCTACCCGGTGGGGTGGCAGCGGGGTGGATGGTCCCGACATAGACTTTGGTGCAATGCAAAATAATTCGCAATAGAATGGCGTGTCATCAACGCCAAAGCGATACCGCAGGTGCGAACAATACCGCGTCCTGCGCAGGCAGGCCGCATGATGCGCGGGAGGCCGCTACCTCTGGTCGCGCCCCGCCGACATGAACATCGCAACCGCCATCGCGCGATTGTTGACGCCGAGTTTGTCGTACAGGTTCTTGAGGTGATACTTCACGGTGTTAGCCGAGATGCCGATCCGGGCGGCGATCTGCTGGTTGGTCCACCCGTTCGCCAGCGCCGCCAGAAGTTCCCGTTCCCGCGCAGTCAGCGCTTCAAGCGGATCGGATGCAATTGTCTTGATGTCGATGTAAGGCACCGAAAGCCGTCCGCGCGCCACCGACGCGATGGTTTCAATCAACACCGCCGGATCTTCAGTTTTGGACGTAAACCCCCACGCCCCCTCGCGGACGGCTTCACGTAGTACGTCCGGGTTGGAGTCGCCCGTATAGATGATAATCCGCACCGGATGCTGCCGCCGCTTCATCAGCGCAATGACGCCGCCGCCCGTCATATCGGGCAACGCCCAGCCCACGACACCGATATCGACGGTCTTTTCCTGCGCGAGACTTGCAAACGCCTGCCCGTTGATGGTCGACCCCACCACATCGAACCGCCCATCCTTGCGGATGTAGTCTTCAAGACCCGCGCGCACGACCGGGCTTTTGTCGGCAATCAGCACACGTGGCGTCCGCGCACCCAGCGGCACGGCCACATGTTCTTCTTCATGCTCACGGTCGGATCGAGGCGTGACGGCGCGCATCGGCGTACGTTCCCTGTTGGTCGAATTAGCCGATAGTAGCATGTGTCGCGCCGTCATTGCTGGGAAAGGTGACGCAGGTCCCAGGCACAAACCAGTCAACTCAATGTTGCCAACCACCCAGCTTTGCCCTAAACACCGTCGATCCGCGCAAGTGAGAGCTTGCGCGACTTTCCGTATTGACCCGGCTGGACGACATCCCGGCCGTGGCCACCCTCGCAGGGGTGCTGATCGCAACCCTGCATTCCTCCCGTTAGAAAGGATCCCCGATGTCGGAAATCTTGCCTATCCGCAAGCTTGCCAAGACCGAAGTCATCAAAAGCAACGCACTGGCTGCCAACGACACCGGCTCGCCTGAAGTGCAGATCGCCGTGCTGACGCACCGCATCAACCACCTGACCGACCATTTCAAGCAGCACAAGAAGGACAACCACTCCCGTCGTGGCCTTCTCAAAATGGTCAGCCAACGCCGCCAGTTGCTCGATTACGTGAAGCGCAAAGACGTCAAGCGTTACACAACCATCATCGAAAAACTTGGCATCCGCCGCTGAGACCGCTCCTGTAGGTCCCGTTCGTATCGCGCTCGACCCCTCCAAACGGGGCTCGGCGCGATACGCGCTTTCAGGGTCGTCACCTGCTCACTGCTGAGCAGAAATTACGAAAGCGTGGTTAGATCGACTGACGCTTTTTGTTCATAACGGCACGCACGACGAACACCACACGACACACATCACCAATTCTCCCGTATAGGACGGGGCAATTGCAGGTCCGCAAAGAAAGCTGAAATAGAATGTTTGACATCCATCGCGTTGAAATCGAGTGGGGCGGCCGTAAGCTGCGCCTCGAAACCGGGCACATGGCCCGCCAAGCCGACGCCGCCGTGTTCGCCCAGTATGGCGAGACCAGCGTGCTCGCGACCGTCGTCGCCGCCCGCTCTGTGAAGCCGGGCATCGATTTCTTCCCGCTCACCGTCAACTACCAAGAGCGCACGTACGCTGCCGGTAAAATCCCAGGCGGCTACTTCAAGCGCGAAGGCCGCCCCACCGAAAAAGAAACCCTGACCTCGCGCCTGATCGACCGCCCGATCCGCCCGCTGTTCGTCGAAGGGTTCAAGCATGAGACCCAGGTCGTCGTGACCGTCCTGTCCCACGACATGGAGAACGACCCCGACATCCTCGGCATGGTCGCTGCCTCTGCAGCCCTCACCTTGTCCGGCCTCCCCTTCCTCGGCCCTATCGGCGGCGCGCGCGTCGGCATCATCAACGGCGAGTACATACTCAACCCGATGGTTGATGAGATGGCGAACTCGTCGCTCGATCTGGTCATGGCTGGCACCCACGACGCCGTCATGATGGTCGAATCCGAAGCCAAGGAACTGTCTGAGCAGCAGATGCTCGAAGCCGTAATGTTTGGTCATCGCGAGATGCAGCCCGTCATCAAGGCGATCATCAAGCTCGCGGACGCTGCCGCAAAAGAACCATGGAACTTCGAACCGCCAGGCGAAAACAAGTACAAAGCCCAGGTACTGTCGATCACCGAACAGATGCTGCGCACCGCCTTCTCGACCCCCGAGAAAGCCAAGCGCCAGGATCTTGTCGCCGCGGCCAAAAAGAAAATCGGCGAAGAGATCAAGCTTCCCGAGGGCGATGCGACCGAAAAGACCCTGCTCGGCGATGCCTTCAAGCAGGTCGAGATGGACATCATGCGCAACGACGTGGTGAAAACCGGTCGCCGCATTGATGGCCGCGATCTCTCAACCGTCCGCCCGATCGTCTCCGAAGTCCACGTTCTGCCCCGCACCCACGGTTCAGCCTTGTTCACGCGCGGCGAAACCCAGGCCCTCGTGGTTGCAACGCTCGGCACCGGCGAAGACGAGCAGTACATCGACAGCCTGGAAGGCACCAAGAAAGAGCGCTTCCTGCTGCATTACAACTTCCCTCCATACTCGGTCGGTGAAGTCGGACGCATGGGCTCGCCGGGCCGCCGCGAAATCGGCCACGGCAAACTCGCCTATCGCGCCATCCGCCCCTTGCTGCCGCCGCAAGACCAGTTCCCCTATACCATCCGCGTCGTGTCCGAGATCACCGAATCAAACGGCTCGTCCTCGATGGCAACCGTCTGCGGCACCTCGCTCGCTTTGATGGACGCAGGCGTCCCCCTGCCCCGTCCAGTCGCCGGTATCGCCATGGGTCTGATCAAAGAAGGCGCTGATTTCGCCGTCCTGTCGGACATCTTAGGCGACGAAGACCACCTCGGCGACATGGACTTCAAGGTTGCCGGCACAAGCGCTGGCGTCACCTCGCTGCAGATGGACATCAAGATCACCGGCATCACCGAAGAGATCATGCGCATCGCGCTCGATCAGGCGAAGGCTGGCCGCTTGCACATCTTAGGCGAGATGGAAAAGGCGATGACCGCGCCGCGCACCGAATTAGGTGAGCACGCGCCACGCATTGAAACCATCAAAATCCCGACCGAAAAAATCCGCGAAGTCATCGGCACCGGCGGTTCGGTGATCCGTGGCATCGTCGAACAGTCGGGTGCCAAGATCGACATCGACGACGACGGCACCATCAAGGTCGCTGCCTCGAAGAAAGAATCCATCGACAAGGCCATGGACCTGATCAAGTCGATCACCCAGGAAGCCGAAGTCGGCAAGATCTACAAAGGCAAGATCGTCAAGATCATGGACTTTGGGGCCTTCGTGAACTTCTTTGGTGCCAAAGACGGCCTCGTCCACATCTCGCAGCTCACTAACGGCCGCCCAGCGACCGTCGGCGAAGTCGTGAAAGAGGGCCAGGACGTGTTCGTGAAACTGCTCGGCTTCGACGATCGCGGCAAAACCCGCCTGTCGATGAAAATCGTCGATCAGACCACGGGCGCTGAAATCCCCCGCGCGGAAGGCGAAGTCGAAGAAGTCTTCGAACCCCGCCCCCCACGCCGCGAAGGCGGCGGCAACCGCCGCCCCCGCCGCGACTGATCACGAACCCCACCAAACCAGAAAGCCGCCGGATCACCCCGGCGGCTTTTACCGTCTGTCACTGATAATCATAAAAAACAGGGGGTTTGGGGGATGCAATCCTCCAAATGAGTTCGGGCAATCGCCCGACACTTAACTCGGGATCGCAGCCATGATTTCACCCGTCACAGTCCGCCTAACCCCCACGATGGGCCGCGGTGTGTTTGCAGCGCGCGCCATCGCGCACGGCGAGACGATCGGCGTGTTCCACACCATCCACCTCCCCGCCCGCGAGGTCGCGACAATGGCTGGATCGACGCTGTCGCATTTCTGGTTTGAAGACGTCGATGGGTCGGCCTTCATCGTGCTGGGCTGGATCGAGATGATCAACCACGCGCTGACGCCGAACACCGACCGCTCCTGGCACGCCACACCCGAAGGCGAGGTCGTCACGCTGTTTGCAACGCGCGAGATCGCCGTCGGCGAGCAACTGTTCATCGACTACAAGTTCGACGCCCACACCAGCAATCCGACATGGGCGGCTGAGGGCGAGTAAACGCCCGTCAGGCCAACAGGCTGAGTTCCCGGCAGTGATGCTCAAGCTCTTCCGCCGCCATAATCCCTTGATAGGCAGGATCCAGTTCGGCTGGAATGTTGGTGTGACCGGGAAAAACACTGTCGAAGTCGAGTTCGTCCAATTCCTGCACCTGCGACCGCGCCACGAACTGATGCGCCAGCAGGTGGAGCTCGCCATGCAGGGACTGAACGGTCGCCGCAAACGCACCCACCGTATGATGGGACGTCCCGGTGATCTCACGGGTGAATTGGTCCAATAGACCGGCGAGGTTAGAGGAGGGCAACGCCTCCTCATTCGCCGCTTGAATGAGGTCGATAGTGGCTGGTTCTGCCGCCGTCGCTTGAACAGTCTGAGTCATGGCCCGCGCCCCCTGGCAATGCTGATGCCTGTCAGATTACGGGGCAATCGTTAACGGTCTGTTTACTCCGCAGACGGACTCAATAGACTTGTAGGGCGCAATAGCCACTTGGCGTATTGCGCCTGGACCTATCGTCTGGTCCGCAAGCCGATGCAATACGCTCAGCGACTGCACCCGACAGTTCACGTCTCCCTCTCAGAACATCGCTGGATGGACGCGGTCGGGCGGCGCATGGCCGTCGACAAACGCTTTGATGTTCATAATCACCTTCTCGCCCATGTCGATCCGCCCCTCGACTGTCGCCGACCCCATATGCGGCAGCGAGATCACCCGATCAGACGCGAGCAGTTTCGGATTGACCGATGGCTCATGCTCGAACACGTCCAGTCCTGCCCCGGCAATTGACCCGTTCTCGATCAAGCGGGCGAGTTCATTTTCGTCGATGACCTCACCGCGCGATGTGTTGACCACAAAACAGGTGGGCTTGAGCAGCTTCAGCCGACGCGCCGACAGCAGGTGATACGTTGCCGGCGTGTGGGGGCAATTGACCGATAGGATGTCGACGCGCGACAGCATCTGGTCGAGGCCTTCCCAGTAGGTCGCGCCGAGTTCCGCCTCGATCTCAGCCGCAACGCGGCGGCGATTGTGATAATGAATCTGGAGACCGAACGCTTTCGCGCGATGGGCAACGGCTTGGCCAATCCGGCCCATACCGATAATCCCCAATCGCTTGCCGTGAATGCGGTGACCCAGCATCCAGGTCGGCGACCAACCGGTCCAGTTCGACTTATGATCCTTGAGATACGCTGTCCCTTCGGCAAGCCGCCGCGGAACGGCAAGGATCAACGCCATCGTCATGTCGGCCGTGTCCTCGGTCAACACACCCGGCGTATTAGTCACGATGATCCCGCGATTTCGCGCGGTGTCGAGGTCGATATTGTCGACCCCGGTGCCGAAGTTGGCAATCAGCCGAAGCTGTGGGCCGGCCTGAGCGATGACCGAGCGGTCGATCCGGTCAGTGACGGTCGGCACCAGTACGTCGGCAGTTTTCACGGCTTCGATGAGCTGCGCTTGGCTCATCGGCTTGTCGTCATGATTGAGGCGCGCTTCGAACAGCTCGGTGAGCCGATCCTCAACGACGCTCGGCAATTTGCGGGTAACGATGACGACGGGGGGCTTTGTTTCTTGGGGCATTTCGTCTTCCAGAGACCTGCAGAAAAAGGCGCACAACGGCCAGACAACGGCGAGCAAAACAAATTCGATACGCGTTGTCTAAAGCGTCATCGGTTGAGAGGGAAGTTCTTTCGAAACGAACGCCCTTACCCATCCGTCGCAGTGCTCGTCCAACAGGCAGGTGGCGAATTGACAGGCGAAAACGTTCAAGTGTGGATGGATGCCACACCGGGAACAAACTCGCGCGAGATGTGAACGGAACACGTGTAGGGTTCGACGAACCGATACGACGCATCAATCTCAACCGCACCACGAGGAATGCCGTGACAACGCTTCAAGGTAGTAGACGCCGGATTTTGTTGGCGTTGCTGCTGACGGCGACGTCATTCACCGGTGCTGAAAGCGCGTTTGCTGCCGAACCTGCCGCAAAGCAACTGCCTTTGCCGCGCTTCGCCAGCTTGAAGCCAAGTCGCGCGAACCTGCGCAGTGGCCCCGGCACCGAATATCCCACTGTTTGGGTCTACCACCGGGAAGGTCTCCCGCTCGAAATCATCAAGGAATTTGAAGGCTGGCGGCAGGTACGCGATGCCGATGGCGCGTCGGGATGGGTCTTGCAGTCGTTCCTGTCTGGACGCCGCACCGCTCTGATCGAACCATGGGAAGTCAAACCCGGCGTCCCACCGCCACAGATTGCTCTTTTGTCGGACGACAACGATAAGGCCAGCATCGTGGTTCATGTCGAAGCAGGCGTGATTGCCAACGTGCTCACCTGCAACGGCATCTGGTGCTGGGTCACCGTCGAAAAGTTCAAAGGTTTCGTTCCCCAGAAAAAACTTTGGGGCGTATATGAGAAGGAAGTCCTGAAGTAGCGAACGGACAGCGCTGACACATTTCGCCAACCGGGGGCAGCCGCAGACCGATCTCAGTCCGTATCTGGAACCAGCCGCACGACCACATCAATGTGGGAAATACGCATTCCTGCAGGCGGCTCAGGCAACCCGTCTACGCGAATCGTATCGCTGGGAATGTCGAGCAGCACCCCATCGGCTTCCACGAAAAAGTGATTGTGGTTCGACACATTGGTATCGAAATAAGCGCGCGACGCATCAATTGCTAATTCGCGAACGAGCCCTGCACTTCGAAACTGATGCAACGTGTTGTAAACCGTCGCCAGCGAGACATGCTCGCCTTTCGCCAGGGCTTCCGCATGCAAAACCTCCGCCGAAACGTGGCGATCGTGTTCGGCAAACAGCAATTCTGCCAGTAATTGGCGCTGGCGCGTCGGACGCAACCCCGATGCATGCAATTTCGCAAGCGCCCGTTGTCGCGCCTTCGTCGCGCCCATATCCAGCGTGCCGACCGCGCGATACGGTTGACCGGTGTCGCTCGATCTGGCGTCACCGGTGCGCATGGCGCTGAGGTTGACGTCGCCGATACGAGTGTCGCTGAAATCTTTCGCCATGCCCGTTTCAAAAGTCCTTGGTTGTACCAAATCAGACGCAGAGCCGCGCTTGGGACATAAGTTGCAAACCGTAATATACGGCCCGACGGCTCACCCCGCAATATACCACTCGGCGCGGCATCAACGACCAGGGATTTCAGCCCTGGACCGCACTTTGCCATGCTTAACTTGCTTGACGCTTGGCAGCTTTACGTTTTGAAGGTGGGGAGAAACAAATCCGGTCACGCCGCAGCGCGCGAGCGTGCCGTGCTCAGCACCGCAGGTGCAGGCACCGAACGAGGGGAAGACAGAGCAAAATGGCCGAACGGCGCTCCAGCTACGATTATGCCGACCTCTTGGAATGCGGTCATGGCCGCTTGTTCGGACCGGGTAACGCACAGCTTCCGCTGCCGCCGATGCTGATGTTTGAAAAAATTTCCCTGATCTCCGACACCGGCGGCGCCTACGGCAAAGGCCAGATCGTGGCCGAACTCCAGGTGGCCGGAAATCCGGCGCTCGACTGGTTCTTCAAGTGCCATTTTGAAGGCGACCCCGTCATGCCCGGATGCCTTGGGCTGGACGCTCTCTGGCAACTCACCGGATTTTTCCTTGGCTGGTCGGGCCTGACCGGCCAGGGCCGCGCGTCGGGCTGCGGCGAAGTCAAGTTCATGAAAGAGGTGACTCCGGACGTCAAACACCTCAAATACGTGATCGACATCAAGCGTGTCATCGCGCGTAAACTTAAACTCGCCGAAGCCGATGGCCAACTCGTCGCTGACGGCGAAGTCATCTATGCGGCAAAAGACCTCCGCGTTCTGCTGAAGCCCGATGTTGCCGCAGCAGGTTAACGTACGCACCGTTCCTACACCAAGACGTTCTATGAGGATGCACGCAAGATGAGACGTGTTGTTGTGACGGGCATGGGCATCGTGTCCTCGATCGGGAACATGACCGAGGAGGTGACAGCCTCCTTGCGTGAAGCCAAGTCGGGGATCGTTAAGGCCGAAAAATACGCCGAACTCGGATTCCGCTCGCAGGTTCACGGCCAACCACAGCTTGACTGGGAGGCCATCGTTCCGCGCAAACCCAAGCGCTTCATGGAAGCAGGCATTGGCTGGAACTACATCGCCATGGACCAGGCGATCAAAGACAGCGGGCTGGAGCCCGCAGCCGTTTCCAACGAGCGCACCGGTATCATCATGGGGTCCGGCGGCCCCTCGACCCGCGCCATCGTCTGGTCTGCCGACACCGCGCGCACCAAGACCCCAAAACAGGTTGGCCCGTTTGAGGTGACCAAGGGCATGTGCTCGGGTCCATCTGCGGTCCTGGCCACCAGCTTCCAAATCAAAGGCGTCAACTATTCGATCTCGTCCGCCTGCTCGACTTCGGCGCACTGCATCGGCAACGCCTCCGAACTGATCCAGTGGGGCAAACAGGACGTGATCTTTGCAGGCGGCTGCGAAGAACTGGACTGGACTCTGTCCGTTTTGTTCGACGGCATGGGCGCGATGTCGTCGCGCTACAACGACACGCCCGCCACCGCCAGCCGCGCCTACGATAAAAGCCGCGACGGCTTCGTGATTGCTGGCGGCGCCGGCGTGCTGGTGCTGGAAGAACTCGAACACGCCAAGGCACGCGGTGCCAAAATCTATGGCGAAGTTGCCGGCTACGGTGCCACGTCCGACGGTTTCGACATGGTCGCGCCGTCAGGTGAAGGCGCGACACGCTGCATGCTGAACGCCATGAAGGGCCTCGATGAAAAGGGCCTGGGCTGTCCAATCGACTATATCAACCCACATGCAACCGCGACTCCGATCGGCGATGCGCGCGAAATCGAAGCGATCCGCGCCGTTTTTGGTGCCAACATTCCAAAAATCGCCGCCACAAAATCGCTGACCGGCCATTCGCTGGGAGCCATTGGGGTTCAAGAAGCAATTTTCTCGCTCCTGATGATGAAGCATAATTTCATCTGCGAAAGTGCCAATATTCAGGAGATCGACCCCGCTTTTGCCGATCTGCCGATCATGCGCCAGCGACTTGATAATGCAGAACTTAACTGTGTGATGTCGAACAGTTTTGGGTTCGGCGGAACCAATGCGACATTGGTGTTCAAACGCTACAATGGTTAACGGCGCGCCTGTGTGAACAGCCATCTTGGCAAGACTTTTGCTGCGCGCTTCCAGTTCATGATTCCAGTCGCCGACACGCGGCGCAACGAAGAGGCTTATTCATGTCGCAGATCGATATCGCAGTCCCAGGCCCGCTCATGGCCGGCAAACGCGGCCTGATCATGGGGGTTGCCAACGACCGCTCGATCGCATGGGGCATCGCGCGTGTCTTGGCAGGCCAAGGGGCCAAGCTCGCCTTCACCTATCAAGGCGACGCGTTTGGCCGCCGCGCCATCCCGCTTGCACAATCCGTCGGCGCAGAAATCATCGCCCCTTGCGACGTCAACGATCTGGCCAGCGTCGACGCCGTATTCGACGAGATCAAGCAGAAGTGGGGCAGCCTCGACTTCGTCGTTCATGCCCTCGCCTTCTCCGATCGCCGCGAACTGGCCGGTCGCTATGCCGACACCAGCCGCGAAAACTTCTCCAACACGATGGTCATCTCGTGCTTCTCGTTTACAGAGATCTCCAAGCGCGCAGCCGACCTGATGCCAAACGGCGGCACGCTGCTCACATTGACCTACGGCGGCGCAACCCGCTGGGTGCCGTCCTACAACGTGATGGGTGTCGCCAAGGCGGCCCTTGAAGCCTCCGTCCGCTATCTGGCCGCCGACCTTGGCCCGCAGGGCATCCGCGTCAACGCGCTGTCGGCAGGCCCCATGCGCACGCTGGCAGGGGCCGGTGTTTCCGACGCACGCCTGATCTTCAACTACCAGAAAGATCATTCCCCGCTGCGTAAAACCCCTACGCTCGACGACGTCGGCGGCTCAGCACTCTACCTGCTCTCCCCGCTGTCGGGGGCCGTCACGGGTGAAGTCCACTTCGTCGACTGTGGATATTCGACCGTTGCAATGCCCACTCTCGATAGCCTGAAAGCAATCGACACCGCAGTGCCGGGACCAGCGCAGTAAGCTTGCTGTAAGCAACTGCGAGATAGATGTTATGAGCACGTGGCACTTTTGGGCTGCGCAAGCGCTAGAGTTGGTGTAACGCCAAGAGTGTCGCGTTCGTTATAACGTCCAGGGAACTCGCATGAAAAAAATTCTCGCCGCTCTCGCGTTCAGCATCGTCGCAATGCCGATGATGGCTGGATCGGCCTCTGCCCACGGTTGCCATCACGATATTCAAGAGGGCCGCTACGGCTGGCATCGTCACGACCGCAATTGCAACCGCATCGCCACTGGCCCTCCCCGCCGTGAATGGCGCGGAGACCGTGAATGGCGCGGAGACCGCGACCATCGCCGTTATGAACCGCGTTGCGAAGAGCGCTGCAAATACATTGGCCCCTTCAAGGAATGCAAGCGCGTTTGCCATTGAGACCTGCGCGCACGTAATGAGCGGCGACCTGGACAACCGTCCGGGCCGCCGCTTTTGTTTAAGGGTCCACATTTAGATTTTGCGAGCGCCTATGATCGGTGTGTTCGACTCAGGCCTCGGCGGACTGACCGTACTGCGTGTCCTGGCCGAACGCTTCCCACAGCATTCGTTCACCTATTTCGGTGATCACGCCCACGTTCCCTATGGCAACAAGCCCTCGGGCGAGATCGTCGATCTGACGCGAGACGCGACCCAGGCGCTGTTTGAACGCGACTGCCGGTTAGTCCTGCTGGGCTGCAACACGGCGACCGCCGTTGCCGCCCGCCGCCTGCAGCAATCCTGGCTGCCCCAGTCACCGTGGCGCGGCACGCACAATGTGCTGGGCATCGTCGCCCCAACCGTCGAAGCCGCGACGCAAACCCCTTGGGCCGTGACGGCCCCGCAATATCCCCAGAAATACAACACCGACCTGATCGCGGTCTTCGGCACCGCACGCACGGTCGCCTCGGGCGTCTACCCGGAAGAAATTCGCAAACGCTGCCCCAAGGTAGAGGTCGTCCAGCAAGTCTGCGCCGAACTTGCCGGTGCAATCGAACGCGACTCCAGTCCCGCAGAC
>Ga0247832_1006796_pt1 | contig 12352 bp, 9 predicted proteins | sample LaCruzMarch2015__10_FD_192407 | JGI IMG/M metagenome (GOLD analysis project Ga0247832, IMG submission 192407) | Freshwater microbial communities from meromictic Lake La Cruz, Castile-La Mancha, Spain - LaCruzMarch2015_4m | ecosystem: Environmental > Aquatic > Freshwater > Lake | place: Spain... | reverse complement strand
CATCCGGTCCCCTGAGCCCCCCCAGTACCGGACGCGGGTCCAGGCAGATGTTACGAAACAAGAGAAGGGGCGCCACCACATAGGCCACCACCGAAGCCCAGCGCAACACGGATTGGACCAAGGGGTGTTGCCGACGGTGCATGTAATTGCTTTTTAACAACCACCAACCCGGTACAAAAGCCAAGGCCACCACCGCCACCGCCGGGCCCTCCGCGGGAATTCCAGGCAGGAGATCTCCAGCGGGCCCGGCGACGGCCAGCAGGCCCAGCAAAGCCGCACCGTACGCCGCGCGCCGGGGATGTTCGGGATGGCCGGGTTGAAGGCGCAAATAGATTTCCCAACAACAACCGCCGGCCAATACCGCCAAAAAAAGTCGAATGACCGGGTCCCCGCCCCACCAAATCCCAAGGATGCCCGCGGCCACCCCCAACGCCGTTAGGGTGCGGGGTTTGGAACGTCCGGGTTGGGGTGCGGTAGGGTGGACGGTATCCATAGGTCAAGATTTTCGACGGCCAGCCAATTGAACCAAAAGGAAAACCCCGACCAAGGTCGCCGGTAACACAACCCACCAAGCCATCGGTGCATCGCTCAACCGGTAAGGCGCGTTGGCTTCTTCGATGACCGCCCTTGCATTCAGCCAATTCCAGCGATAGGCGAGTAGCGATAACAAATTATTGCTCATGTGAGCCAGGACCGAAGGCCACAACGAACCCGACCAAAGGGCCAGATAACCGAACAAGGCTCCCAGCAAAAAGCGAGGAACAAAACCCAACCATTGACCGTGTATCGCGCTAAAAATCAGAGCCGAAACCCAAACCGCCGCATGGGGTCGACCCAGAATGCGCCCCAAGAGCGGTTGTAGACTTCCCCGAAAAACGAGCTCTTCCCCCACCGCCGGCAGAATGACCAGAACCAACAAACCCCCAACGGCCAAGGCGGCGCCGCTCTGGTCCAACAGCAGGGCAATCAAGCGCGATGCCTGCTCTTCGGTTTGAACCCATTGAGCCACCAGCGGCACGGAATCCGAAAGCAGGCGAAGGGCATGATTCCAATGATAAACGGTGTAGATCAAGGGCAGAAGGGCCAAGAGCGCCGCCACCGAAAGCAGGGCTTGAATCTTACCCGATCCAACCAGCCACCCCCCGTGCAATGGATGCGGTTGAAGTTCATCCCGACCTTCCAAATGATTTTGCAAAAACCAAAACCCCGGTAACACAAAAAAACCCAGGGTCGTCAAAGCCTGCAAGCCCATCATCCCGGCACTCAATTCCCAACCTTCAAGTTTCAGAGTCCTCAGCCATTCCTCCCAGGCCGCCTTCTGACCGTACCATTCCATCCCCCGAGTCAAATCGTCCATGCCCAGGCCCGTGAAACGAGGCAAAAGGCTCATGCCCAGGGCCGAAAAAGCCATGCCTGATAGGAGACAGGCCATGACAAGGGTCAGGAGAGAGCGTAGGGGGGATGCAGCGTTCAAACGAGGTGGGGCTAAACCAAATCAACCGCCAAATTTAACTACAAAGAGAGGGGAAGACCCGAAGCGGCTTTGGGGTCTAAATTTGCCCAGCCTTAGCGGCCATAGAATGATGACCCCCTCGGTTTGCATCGGCCCCCTCGACTTGGGCCCCTTTCCACTGCTCTTGGCTCCCATGGAGGATGTCAGCGACCCCCCTTTTAGGGCTGTTTGCAAACAAGGCGGCGCCGACTTGATGTACACCGAGTTTATTTCTTCGGAGGGGTTGGTGCGGGATGCCATCAAGAGTCGCCAAAAACTGGATATCTACGACGACGAACGCCCGATGGGGATCCAAATCTTTGGGGGCGAATTGGAACCTATGTTGGGGGCCGTTGACAAAGTAGCCGAAGTCAACCCCGATTTGATTGATTTGAACTTTGGTTGTCCCGTCAAAAACGTGGTTTGCAAGGACGCCGGTTCCGGTATGCTTCGCAATTTGCCCAAACTAATTCAGATAACAGCGGAGCTGGTCAAACGCAGTCCCAAGCCTTTGACCGTCAAGACCCGACTGGGATGGGACGATAACTCCAAACACATTGTTTACCTGGCCGAAGCCCTGCAAGATATCGGGGTGGCTGCGATTGCTATCCACGGCCGTACCCGGGTTCAGATGTACAAAGGCGAAGCCGATTGGACCCTCATTGGCGAGGTCAAAGCCAATCAACGCATGCACATTCCGGTTTTTGGGAACGGCGATATCAACAGTCCTGCCAAAGCGGCGTTGTACCGCGAGCGATACGGGGTGGACGGTTTGATGATTGGAAGGGCCGCAATCGGTTACCCCTGGATTTTTAGGGAAATCAAGCATTATCTCCAAACTGGACAAACCTTGGATCCGCCCACCGTTGCCGAACGGCTAGCAGCCTGTCGCGAACACTTGGAACGTTCCCTGGTTTGGAAAGGCCCCAAGCTGGGACTGCTTGAGATGCGAAGGCATTACGCCCCCTACTTTAAGGGCTTTGATCATATCAAAGAATTCCGCAGTCAATTGGTCCAAAGCATGGACCCCGATGAGGTCCGTGACTTGCTTTCTTTGATCGAATCTCAGTACACCAACGCCTTGGGGGGCGACGAGATTAGCGCTTGATAAAGCGCAGGGTGCGGGCCAGCTTGCCGTTGCTGAGGTGCAAGTGATAAATGCCGGGCTCCAACGAAGCCACGCCCAGGGTGAGGGTCGAACCTGCTCCTTCGGGCGTTTCGGTACCGGATGCCACACGACGACCGGAGAGATCGCTGATGCTGTATTGGAGAACTCCAATAGGACCATTGTTGCGAACCATGAGATGGAGGCGATCCGAAACAGGGTTAGGGAAGGCCCTAACTTCCAAGGTGTTCTGAATATTCTCCCGAACCGATGCGGTGGCACTGCTGGTGACAGCCGAAACGGCCGGAACTTGGTTAGGACCGAATCCGTTGGGGTTCCAGGTACCGCTGAAGACAGGGCTAATGTACTGCTGGTAGATAGTCCGGGTCAGGGTATAGTTAACCTGCGGATCTACGTTCGTGAATACCGTGATCTGAGAGCCAGCGTAATAGGCCGAGAAAAGGTAAACACTGGAATCGGCCAGAATCACTCCCGGCGTGTTGTTGATAATATCGGTTACCTGCACCGAGCGCTGAGAATTGCTGCCCGATGTATCGGTGTAGGTGTAGATGCCATCCGCCAGGTCCACAATTTCACCTGCATCCACCAGGCCATCCTGGTTCAGGTCCAACCACTGGCTGACTTTGCCCAAGACCGATTCGTTGACGAGGTTGCTGCCTGGGTTGGTAACAAACGAGAAACGAATGGAATCGATTTTGAGGCGAGATCCTTTGTTGGCATAATACCAGATACCAAAATCATAAGGACCGGCTGTCGCATCCGATGGACGGATGCCGCCGGATGATTGCATATTCCCCAAAGAATCCAAACGGACCTTGGAGATGATATTGGAATTGATGACAAAGCCTTGGTTTACAATATTATCAGCTGGAAACTGATCGGTGGTGCCTGAGGGCATGCTGATGGTGTAGGCGATGTTATAACGACCTGGGCCAAAGGCGGAAGGGTCAAAGTTTGGGGTGCGCAGCGTATCCGTTGAATCGCTGGCCAAGGTAGCCAAAGTAGCGTTTTGGTTGTAAACCGTGTTGGTCACACCGGCTGGGTTGGTGAAGTCGATTTTGACATTTAGACCGAGGTTGGTTTGGGCGTTTTGGCCGTAGTTTTTGACGGCGGCACCCAAACGGAACAGGTATTCACCGGCATTCAGGGCTTGGTTGGCAGGGATGCTGAATTCGGTCGGACGAATGACGGAGCCGTTACCGATTCCGATGTCGTTGAGGAAATATCCGGTTTTGTTACCCATGAAAACAATAACAGAATCTCCGCTGTCCATGCGCTGACGGATCAGGGCGCCGTCCGAGTTGGAAACAAGCATGACGGGAATGGTGACCAAACCACCTGCACCGCCCGGCCCCATGTTGAGAACCCCGGCGCTGTGGTTGATAATGATACAACCGATGGCGCCGGCCCTTTGGGCGGCCAAGGCTTTGACCCCGAATTCACAGGATCCCCGGTAGAGTACGCAGATTTTGCCAGCGACCGCCGAAGCATTGATGAGGGTGGTATCGCAGGCCAGGGTATCACCCCCGGCATTGGAAGAGGTGCCGCGAACCAACGGAGCCTGGACTTGAACGGTGTCGTAGCTATAACCCCAGCCTTGGGCAGCGTCCCCGGGTCCAAAGATGTAGGAGCCGGAGATGGAGGCCGGTTGGGACACAAAGAGGATGACTTGGGCCGAAGCTGTTCCCAGAAAACCCCAAAGGGCGACCATCACAAGGGCCGTTAGGGATAGGGGGGAGGGACGAAGCGAACCGCGCAGGGTGGGAAGGATCGAAAGAGACATGGGGTAGGTTTAGGTCGTGAGTGAATACAAAGAGGATCGAAGCGGGTGATGCAAGCGGGTGATGCAAGCGGGATTGGCCCGAGTTGGGGTTATTCAAAGACGAATTTAAGAAGGCAAAGGTGATTTGCGAAGGCAAAAGTGAATTTAGGCGATGGGAGAGCCTCCTCTTTAGGCATGGGAAGGCCCCCACCCTTTGGCTGGGTTCTTTAGGCGGTACGCCGATTCACCAGCGCAATTCCTGCGACGATGGCCAAGAGTCCAGCCCCGTGATAAAAATGCAGGGACTCGCCGTCCCAGACCCCCCATAGCAAGGCCACCACGGGCATCAAGTAGGTGGTGGTGGACGCAAAGAGAGGACCTGCCAATTGGATCAGGTAATTGAAGGCGACCAGACTAATGGCCGAATTGACGAGCGACAAAAAAATCAAAAGTCCCAAGGCCTCCATACCGCCGGGGCGGTTCATGCCGGCCATGGGGTCACCCAGGATGGCCAGGGCCAAGAGCGCCGGCACCGAGGCGATCACCAAGGGAAAGGAAGCGGTTAGCCAGGGAGTGATGCCCCGCAGTTTGTGACCGACGGTGTTCACGGAGATTCCGTAAAAAAAAGTTGCGAGGACCAAAAGCAAGGCCAAGGCGGGTTGGGCGGAGCCGGCCACCCGGTGTTGGGATAAAATGAGGAGCGAGGCACCCGCCAGCCCAAGCAGAAGTCCCCAAATTTGGCTGCGGTGGGTGGGTCTCCCAAAGAAAGTCCAACCCACCACCAGGGTGAAGAGGGGGGTCAGGGCGTTGAGAACGCCGGCCGCTCCGCTTTGGATGCCGGTCTGGGCGACCGCAAAGAGCAAGGCGGGAATCCCGTTCCCAATCAGACCGACCACCGCAAACCAGGGCAGCAAGCGCCAATGGTCCCGGCGCATATGCCAGAGCCAGAGGGGGACCATGGCCAGACCGGCCATGCCAATGCGCATGGTTGCCAGTTCGAGCGGTGGAAAGGCCGGCAAAATGCGCTTCATGAGGATGAACGAAGAGCCCCAGAGCAGGGATAGCCCCCCTAGGATGATATAGGCCAAGGGTCCAACGCCGTTGGTCTGTGGGGTGGAGGTACTTGGTTCTTTCATGAATTCGACGAGTGGCCGTCGTTTTGCGACACAAAAGTCGCCATGGACCCGCCTCCCGTGGTTAACGCCTAGTAAGTTTGTCCTTTCATTCCAAGCTAAACTCATGATGCGCGTTCGTTTTGCCCCCAGTCCCACCGGTCCTCTCCATCCAGGGGGGGTCCGTACCGCTTTGTTCAATTATTTGTTGGTTCGCAAATTGGGCGGACAAATGGTGTTACGGATTGAGGATACGGATCAGACCCGCTTTGTTCCTGGAGCCGAAGAATTCATCATTGAATCGTTGAGCTGGTGCGGGATTGAGTTTGACGAGGGCGTTCACAAGGGCGGCCCCTTTGGCCCGTACCGTCAGAGCGAACGCAAGGCCATGTACAGGCAATACGCTTTGCAATTGGTGGAATCGGGGCATGCCTACTATGCCTTTGATACCGAGGAAGAGCTGGATACCATGCGGGAGCAATTCAAGGCATCGGGTGTTGCATCGCCTCAGTACAATGCGATCAGCAGGGTACGCATGAAAAATTCGTTGAGCCTGCCTTCGGATGAGGTGGCCCGTCGCTTGGAGGCCGGGGAGCCTTACGTCATACGATTCAAGATGCCCAGGGGCCGCGAGGTCCGGGTTCAGGACCGAATCCGGGGTTTGGTGGTGGTGCAGACCGCGCAATTGGACGACAAAGTTTTGTTCAAAAGCGATGGCATGCCGACCTATCATTTGGCCAATGTGGTGGACGATCGTTTGATGCAAATCACCCATGTGATTCGTGGCGAAGAGTGGTTGCCCAGCACTCCTTTGCATGTATTGTTATACGAGGCCTTTGGTTGGTTAGACACGATGCCTGAATTTGCGCATCTTCCTTTGCTTTTGAAGCCAGACGGAGATGGTAAATTATCCAAAAGGGACGGAGATCGTTTGGGTCTGCCCTTTTATGCAACCGAGTGGACCAACCCCGAAACGGGGGAGAAAACGCCCGGTTACCGGGAGGCGGGTTATTTTCCGGAGGCTTATGTTAATTTTTTGGCTTTGCTCGGATGGAATCCCGGGGATAACCGTGAGATTTTTGGGATGGACGAGTTGATTCAGGCTTTTAGTTTGGATCGTGTTAACAAACACGGAGCTCGCTACGATTTCACCAAATTGCAGTGGTTCAATCAGCAATACCTGCGGAATTGTTCGGTGGATTCGTTGGTGGAGCCTTGTCGTAAGCTTCTGATAGACAAAGGATGGGATGTTGAAGATGAGGTGTTAAAGGCGTTGATTCCCTTGGTGATGGATCGCATGGTGTTGGTGGCGGATTTTGCCAAAGAAGTTGCTTCGTTTTTTGAGGAACCAACGACCTACGACGAATCGGTGGTCGCCAAGAAATGGGGAGGGGTCTTTCCGGCCGTGCTCGATGAATTAATCGGTTGTTATGATGCAACGGAGGAAATTTGGGGGGCGGCGGTGGCGGAGGCCCTGTTCAAGGAGGTGGCCGCCAGGCACGGGGTCGCTCCGGGCAGCCTGCTCCAGGGCCTGCGACTGGCCGTCACCGGACAAGCCTCGGGCCCTGCCCTTTTTGAGTGGATGGGCCTCCGCGGACGCAGCGCCTGCGTTGCCCGTCTACGACGGGCCGCCGCCGCCCTCCCCGCCTCTTAAATTCCGTACCCCTCCAGTCACCCCTCCAGTCCCCTACCATCGTTTTTTCCCAGCACCTTTTTTGTCTAGATACCCATGCAAAATATCCGCTACGAGCACCACGGTTCCTTGGCGCACATCACCATCAACCGCCCCGACAAACTCAACGCCCTCAACCGTCGGACCCTCTTGGAAATTGAAGAGGCCGTGGCCATGGCCATGACCGATGCCGCCGTACATGCGGTCATCCTGACCGGTTCGGGCGACAAGGCCTTTGCTGCCGGTGCCGATGTGGCCGAATTTGCCCATTATACCGCCAACGAAGCCCGCGATCTGTCCGCCGCCGGGCACCGCATCATGGACTCCATCGCCACCGCCCCCAAGCCTGTTTTGGCGGCTATCAACGGCTTTGCCCTCGGCGGCGGTTTGGAATTGGCCATGGCCTGCCACCTCCGCGTAGCGGTCCCCGCCGTCCGCTTGGGTCAACCCGAAGTCAATTTGGGTTTGATTCCCGGTTATGGTGGCACCCAGCGGCTGGTTGAGTGGGTCGGCCGGGCCCGCGCCCTCGAAATGTTGATGAGCGGAGATCCCATCGATGCCGCCACCGCCATGCAATGGGGTTTGGTGAACCGCATCAGCGCTACGCCTGAATCCCTGCTCGAAGACTCAACCGCCTTGCTCAACCGCATCCTGCAGCGCGGTCCCATTGCCGTATCGCATTGCATCCGCTTGTCTGCTTTGGCTGCCCAGGGCGATCCGGATGGCTATCTTCAGGAAATCGAAACCTTCGGCAGCCTTTTCCAGCAACCCGAAAGCCGTGAAGGCATTGGGGCCTTCCTCGAAAAGCGCAAAGCCGCTTTCCGGAGCAGCGAGCCCAGGTCTTGATGCCCTCCGTGTAACCGAACCATGGGCGATGCTCGGTCGCCGGTTGCCGGCATGGCGGTTGCCGCATTCCCATCGCGTCCCCGCTTGCTCTCCGCGCCCCGCTTGCTCTCCGCGCCCCGCTTGCTCTCCGCGCCCCGCTTGCTCTCCGCGCCCCGCGGTTGCCGGCATCGCGCCCAGAAATTAAAAAAACAGCCTTTTTGTTAATGGGTGTATTTTTTACACTTATTTCTTAATTTTGACGGAGCGGTTCCGCAAATCGCTTTCGTTTCCCCTCTTCCAGTTTTTTGTTAAGCCCCCATTCACTGCCTTATGAAGACTCCAGCCACCCTTCTGAACCTTGACCGGAAACCCGTCCAGCGTCTTTCCGTCCAGCGTCTTTTTTCGGTCCTCTTGATGGCCTTCTTGTTCACGCTATGCCAAGGCGTTGATTTCAAGGCCCAGGCCCAAACAACCTACCCCGTTGTATTCCGGGTGGATATGTCGGATTACAACGGAGCCACCCCCATTAACGGAGTCTTTTTGAACGGAACCTTCAATTCTTGGTGCGGATCGTGCGCGCCCATGACCGATGCCAACAACGATTCGGTTTGGGAGCTCACCGTCCCCTTGGCAGCCGACACTTTTGAATACAAATTCACCATCAACGGATGGTCTGCCCAAGAAACCCTGATCCCGGGTTCGTCCTGCACCTTTACCGCCTTTGGATTTACCAACCGCCAAATTATTGTCGGCGGTCCCCTTAGCCTTCCGGCCCCTTGTTACGGCTCCTGCGATTCCTGCACCGGCGCTCCCAGTTCGGGCCGCATCCGTTTCCGGGTGGATATGAACGGTTACGCCGGCCCCACCTTCACCACGGTAAATCTGAACGGTGCTTTTAACGGATGGTGCGGATCCTGCGCCACCATGACCGATGCCAACCAAGACAGCATCTACGAATTGGACTTGGACCTCCCCCTGAGTACGGTTGAATATAAATTCACCTTGGACGGCTGGGGTCAGCAAGAAAATCTACTGTCCGGTTCGCCCTGCACCATCACCACCGGAACCTACACCAACAGGGTTCATACCGTCACCGGGAACGATACCCTCGACGCGGTCTGCTGGCAGAGCTGCAGTCCTTGTGCCTCCGGTCCCACATCGGGTCGTGTTCTATTCAAGGTGGATATGAATAATTACAACGGACCGTCCTACTCCAATGTTCATTTGAACGGAACCTTTAACAACTGGTGCGGAACCTGCGCACCCATGACGGATGCCAACCAAGACAGCATCTACGAATTGGAAATCACGCTCCCCATTGATACGATTGAATACAAATTCACACTCGATGGTTGGAATATTTCCGAAAATCTAACCCAGGGTATGCCCTGTACCCAAACCACCTCCACCTTCACCAACCGCAGTTACCTCGTCACCGGGAACGATACCCTGGACGCGGTGTGTTGGGAAAGTTGCTCCCCTTGCTTTCCGGTCGGCATCCGTCAACTGGCATCCGACAACAATCTCCTCAAGGTTTACCCCAACCCAGTTCACGATGTGTTGCAACTGGAGCTCCCCCTAGGCGAGACCCTGCAAGATCCAACCGTGCTTCGTTGGTCTGATATCCAAGGCCGTGATGTGCAGGGCTTTGTCATTTTATCCGGTCAAGGCAACCGATTCAATGTCGAGGCCCTGAGCCCAGGTCTTTACACCGTTCAGGTCCGTACCGCCCGTGCTCAGCGCGTTGTTCGCTTTCTCAAAAATTAAGCGAACCAATAGGCCTAAACCTTTGGTTAAACACAGCGATGTTTGATTTATAATAACAACGTATGCGTAGGGATTTGGATGAATTAATTAACGGTAACTCCGTCGCACTTCGGTATTCCGACGACAATTCCCCGGATGACCAGGCGCAGTACCTCATACCCCTCGAAGACTTTTTTCAGTTCGGGCTCTCAGTGGACTGTGTGGTCTTTGGTTTTGACGGGCAGGATATCAAAGTATTGTTAATCAAAAGGGGCGTGGCGCCCTACAAGAGTTATTGGGCCCTTCCCGGTGACCTGGTCTATCCACAGGAAGATTTGAACGGTGCCGCTCAGCGTGTACTTGAAAATCTCACCGGCATCCGTGAGGTCTTTATGCAGCAAATCAAGACCTTTGGCAAGGTGGATCGTCACCCCTTGGGGCGCGTCCTCACCGTCGCTTACAATGCCTTGATCCGGGTGGAGAACTACGAACCCCGTGCTGCCTTTTGGGCCGACAATGTGCAATGGCATACCCTCTCCGAATTGGGAGATCTGGCCTTTGACCACAACGAAATCCTGGCCAAAGGCGTTGAAAAGCTCAAAGTGCGGGTGCGCAATCAACCCCTGGGCTTTGAATTGCTCCCTGTCAACTTCACCCTCAATCAATTGCAGAAATTGTACGAAGCCGTTCTGGGTCAACCCCTGGACAAAAGAAATTTCCGCAAAAAAATCCTGGGCATGAATTTCCTGGTCAAGCTGGACGCCAAGCAAACCAAAGACACCCGTCGCCCGGCTCAGCTTTACACCTTTGACCGCATGCGTTACGATGAGCTCACCCACAGGGGCTTTAATTTTGAACTCTAAGCATCTTCGCGGAATGATTCGCTCAGGATGGTTATGGGTTGTGTTGGTTGTTTTTTTGTGTTTTAACAAAACACAATTAAAAGCTCAACCCGTTCACGTTCAATTGATTCATGAATCAGGCGTCTGGCGCATGGAACGGGGCGGTTCGCCGTATTATGTCCGAGGAGCAGGTGGCCAAGTGCATTTGCCCCTCATGGTGGAATGCGGTGCGAATTCCCTCAGGACCTGGGGAATTGAGCGGGCGCAACAAATCCTGGACTCGGCTCATCGCCTGGGTCTCACCGTCATGCTGGGCATGTGGATGGGTCACGAGCGTCACGGCTTTGATTACGACGACCCCGTTGCTGTTCGCGAACAATTCTTACATTTTGCCTCGGTGATTGATCGCTTCAAATCGCACCCCGCCTTGTTGTGTTGGGGAATCGGGAACGAAGTAGATTTGTTTTATACCAATATCAAAGTTTGGGATGCCATTCAAGAGGTCGCAGCCTACGCCCATGCCCACGATCCGCATCACCCAACGTCCACCGTCACGGCCGGTTTGGATTCCATGGAAGTTCATTGGATCAAAACCAAAGCCCCGGATATCGATATCCTCGGCGTTAACACCTACGGTGACCTCGAACAGGCCCTCACGCGCATTCGTCCCTTCGGATGGGACAAAGCCTATATGATTACGGAATGGGGACCCAACGGACATTGGGAAGTTGCCAAAATGCCCTGGGGTGCCCCGGTTGAACAGTCCTCCGAAGCCAAATTCCGCAGTTATCGTCAGCGATATTTCAAAATAAAAGCCAAGGAATCGGAAGGTTGCGTTGGATCCTACGCTTTTTTGTGGGGTCAAAAACAAGAAACCACCGAGTCCTGGTACGGTTTGTTGGATTCCGATGGCCGCCCGACCCGGGCCGTGGATGCCCTGATTGAAGGATGGAAAGAATCGCCCGTTGCCCAACCGGCCCCGGTCATCGAAGCCATAGGAACCCCCTCCACCATGCATCCGGATTCCCCATGGGTGGTGCATGCCGGGGAATGGGTGGAGGCTCGATTGCCTGAATCTGTTGGAACGGCCACCCTTCGTTGGAAAGTTTTGCCCGAGGCAACCAATACCAAGGCCGGCGGAGATTTTGAACAAAACTTGGGTGCCATTCGTGTCCCCATGCGTTCTGGGCCTGGTACGGTATGCCGGTTCAAAGCCCCCGCTCAGGAAGGTGCCTACCGGCTGTACGCGGTCGCTGTCAACCAGGCCGGCAAATCTGCGCATGCCAATCGTTGTTTTTATGTGAAGCCCGCCAAGCCTCGCCGTGGTTGGAGCTGGCGCTGGAATTTCATGGCCCGCCCCTAGTCTTATTCTATGTTCTATCGCATGTTGATTGTACGCCCTTTGGTATGCTTCCTCCTCCTAACGGGAGCTTTGGGGCCTTGGGCCACTCGATCTGCATTGGCTCAGGATCTGTGGCCCCGGGAGAGCTTGCCCGCCACATCGCGTTTGCAAGTCAATGGTTTCTATCGCTTTGCGGCGACCTACTTGGACGAGAAAGTCGCCTACCCACGTTACCCAGACCAAGTGAGCACCCTGCCCGGTCGACAAATCTTTGTGGGGGATGATGCCCAGCTCCCCAATCTCTGGTTGAATATCAAAGGCAAGCCCGGTGGCAACCTCTCCTGGTCCTTTGATATCTATGCATTTCAGTTTCTTAACGGTCGGGTTGGCGCGGCTTATTCCCCTCCCGTAACCAGTGCAGCCCGGCCTAGCC
>Ga0247832_1006795_pt1 | contig 12352 bp, 5 predicted proteins | sample LaCruzMarch2015__10_FD_192407 | JGI IMG/M metagenome (GOLD analysis project Ga0247832, IMG submission 192407) | Freshwater microbial communities from meromictic Lake La Cruz, Castile-La Mancha, Spain - LaCruzMarch2015_4m | ecosystem: Environmental > Aquatic > Freshwater > Lake | place: Spain... | reverse complement strand
TTACGGCTTATTAAGTGTTGGAACTAACGGTCAAGTTTTAGCCGCTAATTCAGCCTCTCCATTTGGTTTGGAGTGGATTACGGCTGGAGCGGGCACCGTCACAAGTGTTACGGGAACTGCCCCAATCCAAGTAGCCACAGGAACCACAACTCCTGTGATCTCAGTTTCTGCGGCTTCTGATTCTGCAGCTGGGGTTGTACAACTACAACCTGACCCCACAAATACTTCTACATTAACGGTTCCTTCCTCGTTTGCCTTAAGTGTTGTTAATCAAGTAGCTCTCAACTGTTTACCAAAAACAGGGGGAACTATGTCTGGAGACATTGCTTTCTCAGGAGCTCAAACTTTCCCTGGAACTTTGCCTTTAGCCGGCGGTACAATGACCGGGGCAATAACATTCAATGCTGGGCAAACTTTCCCAGGAGTTCTTGCCGAAGGCGCTCTTTCAGGCACTTCACCAATTGTTGTAGGTGGTACGCTTTCCAACCCTATTCTCTCAGTCTCAACTGCCACAGCTTTAGCACTTGGCGTTGTTCAACCTGATGGTACAACAATTACAATCAACGGATCGGGAGTTATATCTGCTGCGGCTGGCGCTGCATCACTACCTCTCGCGGGTGGTACAATGACAGGGGCAATCACGTTTGCCGCGGGTCAACTATTCCCTGAAGTTATTGCTAATTCCTTACTTACTACAACTGGTGATATAATTTATGCTTCTGCTGCAAGCACGCCAGCTAGATTAGGTGTAGGAGCAGCGGACACTATTTTAGCATCCAATGCTGGAGCACCGGCTTACAGGACTGCGGCGCAATTGTCACTGCTGACGACTACTGACGCTGCGCTTATTTACGCCCCAATAAATAGCCCTTCATTTACTGGCCCTATCACTGTTACCTCTGGAGGAGCAGTCGGAAGCAACGCGATGACAATTTCTGGTGGAAATCTTGTGCTTGCAACTTCCTTCACACCTGCTTCCTCTGCTGATACTGGAAGTGCCGGGGAAATTGCGTGGGATGCCACATACTTATATATTTGTACTTCCCCAAATACGTGGGGCCGAATCGCCGTAGATTTTACGCCTTTTTAACGGGTTTACTGCATAAACCGGCATGATATACTGTATACATGCAATTACCTACCCAACAACAGTTTGTAGCAGACTGTTTGGCTAAATACTGGTTTACAGATATTCCCGCCGATCAACAGTGGGAAGAGGCACATTTTCCACTGCCTAGCTGCTCAGATGAAGACAATACTGTAATGTTGTGGTCTGCCGACCATACTGTGCAGGGGTTATTACAGTCGGTGGAGTTGGATCACAGGTGTTTTTATTACAAAGCAAATAGTAAAGATTTATACAATCTGGAAACATACTATCCGCAATATTTACAACTGTTTGCACAGTTGAAGTCACAATTTTCCAGTCGGCAAGGTAAAATAGGTGGTAGAACATCTGGTAGAAATGCTGTCATGAATAAAACAGGTATTCATGCCCCCGGCATGGCATCAAAAGGTGGTAAAAAAGTTGCTGAATTGGGAGTGGGTTGTCATGCTCCGGGTATGGCATCAAAAGGTGGTAAAATAGGCGGTAAAAAAGCTGTTGTAATAAACCAGGCTAATGGTACGAATGCTTTTTTCGACCCTAAAATACAATCAGCAAATGGTAAAGCAACCAGCGCTCAGCAATGGCAATGTTTGGTTACCGACCATGTTTCAACTCCCGGCGGTTTATCCAATTACCAACGAGCCCGCGGTATTGATACCAGTTTGCGTGTTCGCCGACTGGATTTAGAAGGGTAAAATTGGTTTATAGAGATAGAGAGATGCTTGGCCCAACTTAACTTTCCAGAAAATCCTTTAAACGGTCAATTATATCCGAGTCCGTGTCCACAGGGCGTAACTCAGTATTCTTGGGATAATTCCACAGGAATGTGGCGGATTGTGGGAGTAGCCACAGGTGTTATTCCTGGACAATATGGCAACGATTTAACAGTCGGACAGTTCACCGTAGATGTTTCTGGCAATATTACGAATGCGAACAATATATCGATACGAAGTGCCTCGGTATCCTCACCTGGAGTCGTTCAACTTAACGACACCACCTCATCTGTTCGCACTGATGAAGCTTTAACAGCTAGAGCTGGTAAGAGCCTCCAAGATCAAATAGGGAATTTGGCTGTCTGCACTGTTCCGTCACATGCCAATGTTGTAGCTGCTCTCAACGATTTGCAGGCACAATCAACTCGGCAACAAACGGACGCAATGGCATGGTGCGGCTATTATAACGCCCAAGAAGGAGATATTTCCTATGTGTCAATCACAGGCGCAAGATTAGGTTACGTAATAGGACAGGAATTACCACTAGCAACGGCATCAAATGGTGGTGATTTTTTCATAGTCAATTCTGCTGGCAACCCGTACATAGCTGGAGATTTTAATGCCCCTGACATATTCATGCTGGTTGGCAACTGGGTAATCTCAGAGGCGCAAAAATGGGAGTATGTTGATGCACAAGGTGGCCCAACGAAAGCAATTGATGTCACATTCCAACCTACTTTACCTGTAACTTCTCGTAACGTTCAAGGGGCGCTCACACAATTAATTACATTATTGCGAACTTCAGTGGGTGGCGCCACAATTTCAGACACCAAACCAGGTAATCCATATCCCGGGCAACTTTGGTGGGATGATGATTATGGCATTTTCTATATTTTCTACATTGATTCAAATAGCTCGCAGTGGGTTGAAGTTGGAGGAGGAGGTAGCCAAGCACTCGGTGGAGCTGGTGGTGGCACGGTTTACGAGATACGAACTGGAGTAGGACTCACTGGAGGGCCGATTAACACGGAGGGGACGATCAGTCTAGTTTCTGCCGGTGTTACTAATTCTACTATAGGCGGTGTGTATATCCCGCCCAACAAAGGACTGTCAATACTCCAAGATGGTAATTTAACACTTACTCCAGCTTCTAGAAGTCTCTTGGGCGGAATCATAGTTGGTTCTAATCTAAGTGTCACTGCAGAGGGTGTGTTGAGTGCAGATGGTGGTGGTGGCAGTGCGGCGGACGTAGTAACTATACGGCCCATATCCGGCATATCAACAGCTTCCAATGTGCAAGAAGCACTCGAAGCAATTGAGCTTCAAGCTCAGGATAGAGTGGAATTCGTTCAAGTTCTTGACTTAGGTTTTGAAGCCACAATCACTCTTCCAGACTTAAATTCGAATGATGGTACAACTTTACAATTAACTCCTTTGCGAGCTGGCATCAATGATGCATACGGTGTAGTTAGTCTCACGAATGATTTAACAGGAAACTCCCAGTCTTTGGCTATAACCCAATTTGCCGGCAACGTCTTACAAAGACAGATAGCAGCTCTTGTAGGAGTTAACGTTTTAGCAGGTACGTATAATGCCCAAACAGGTGTTATGGTGTACGTTACACCTGCTGGTTTTGCTAATGGTTTTAGAGTAGGTCAAAATTGCCCATCACCTACAATTAGTATAGATAATTATTATGTCATTGTTACCATAGGGGGTTCAGTATCACCGCCCACAGCCGTAATTCAGCCTGCTGGAGCAGGCGACTGGTACATTTGCCAAGCTGAAGTCGGCACTACTCCTGTCTGGTTCTTGATTGATTATGAGAATATAACTGTAGCAGCAGTCAATGTCACTTTGGCAACTGTTCCCGGTTTAACAGCAACTAATGCTCAATCTGGTATTGAGCAAGTGCAAGCTAATGCGCTATCTAGAACTAGAGATATAACTTCTATAGTTGGATTATCTGTAAATTACGATGTTGATAGGGATGTTGTTTTAAATCTAAAAGTAGCTACATCAACAGATTTAGGTGGTATTTACGTAGTATCTAATCGCGGTTTGAATTTAGGTACAGACGGTGGTTTGACATTAGATGCGCCAAGCACTGACGGTTTACAAATCGGTGGTGTGAAAGCTGGGACTAATATAACAATCACCGCTGAAGGTGTTATTAGCGCAGCCGGTGGAGGAGGTGGGGGCACTGCTTCAGAAACTGTAGTATCTCCTCTCATTCCCGGTATTGAGTTTGCAACAAATGTGCAAAGAGCATTAGAAGCAATTGAAACCCAAGTTCAGGATAGGGTTGAATTTGTTACTGCGGGCACTACAGGCTTAGAAATTGTTGTCACGAACCCAATATCCACTAGCAACGATGGTACTACTGCGACTATAAGTCTTGATTTTTCAACAACAGGGCAAAGAGGAATCGTACAGTTAACAAACGATATAACTGGTAAATCAGAACAGATTGCCCCTACCCAACTTGCCATAAGTTTACTTAACAGTAAAGTAGATGCACTTGTTGGAGCGAACGTTCTTGCAGGTACATATAATTCTAATACGGGTACTGTAGCTACAGTAACACCCGCCGGTAGGGCGGCTGGGTTAATTGTAGGCCAGCAAGCTCCCTTAGCTTCAGGAGTTCCTGATAACTATTACTTGATTGTCACGGTAGCTGGTGGATCAGGTCCTCCCGGAGCAATTATTCCTCCGACTGGTGTTCAGTCCGGAGACTGGTTTATTTCAGAGACCGAAGGAGGTGTTTCAGCTTGGGTAACGATTGATTATGAGAATAGAGCAGTAGCTGCTGTTCAAGTCAGTCTAGCACCAGTACCAGGAATAACAGCAACGAACGTTCAAACTGGTTTTGAACAAATTCAACTCGAATTAGATGCTGCGATCAATTCTGTAGCATCAATAAATAATGGAATTACAGCCACTACTTTCCCCACTCCCAACAGCACCGGCGAATCGGTAAGCATACAATTAAACCCCGCAACGAAATTTGATATAGGGGGTGTATTCATAGCAGATAACCAAGGATTATTGTTAACGCAATCCGGTGGTTTATCTTTAGCCCCTCCAACCTCAAGTGTCATTGGTGGGGTAAGAGCCGGAACCAATATCACAATCACCGCTGAAGGTGTTATTAGCGCAGCCGGTGGAGGAGGTGGGGGTTCCGCCGATGTTGTCACTATTACGCCGATACCAGGTATATCCACTGCTACGAATGTTCAGGAGGCGCTCGAAGCTATTGAACTGCAAGTTCAAGATCGCGTTGAATTTGTCGAGGTTCTTGATTTAGGGATTACAGCTACCGTAACGGCTCCTATATTAACATCGAATGATGGAACAACTTTACAGATAACCCCCCTGCGAGCGGGTATCGATGGCGCTTACGGTGTAGTTAGTTTAACAAATGATCTAACAGGTAATTCTGAAACACTTGCAGTTACCCAATTCGCTGGTAATGTTCTACAACGACAAATATCAGCTCTTGTAGGTGTTAATATCCTAGCCGGTACATTCAATGCTCAAGCTGGAATATTAGTTTATGTTACACCTGCTGGTTTTGCCAGTGGATTCGTTGTTGGTCAAAACTGCCCATCTCCTTCCACAGATATTGACAACTACTATGTAATAGTAACCATAGGTGGAAGTGTACCTCCGCCTACTGCTGATGTTACATTTGCTGGAGCGGGAGACTGGTACATTTGTCAGGCAGAAGCTGGTACTACTCCTGTCTGGTTCTTGATTGATTATGAGAATATTACCGTAGCTGCTGCAAATGTTACTCTAGCTGCTGTCCCTGGACTGTCTGCTACCAATGTTCAAACTGGTATTGAGCAAGTTCAATTAACCGCACTAAGCAGAACTGGGACTATAAGATCAACTGTTGGTTTGTCGTTAGTCTACGAGACTGATAACGACCTTCAACTTAATCTTTTAGTTGCTTCCTCCACTGATTTAGGTGGTGTTTATGTAGTGCCGAATAGGGGGATAGCTTTAGGTTCTGATGGAGGAATCACACTGTCCCCACCCACTGAAGACGGAGTTCAGATTGGTGGAGTAAAAGCTGGAACGAATATAACAATTACTGCCGAGGGTGTTATTAGCGCAGCAGGTGGAGGCGGCGGCGGATCTGCTGATGTCGTTACCATCCGGCCAATTCCCGGTATATCAACGGCCACCAACGTTCAAGAAGCACTCGAAGCAATCGAATTACAGGTTCAAGATCGCGTTGAATTTGTCGAGGTTCTTGATTTAGGGATTACAGCTACCATAACGGCTCCTGGATTGACATCCAACGATGGCACAACTTTACAGATAACCCCCCTGCGAGCTGGTATCGATGGCGCTTACGGTGTAGTTAGTTTAACAAATGATCTAACAGGTAATTCCGAAACACTTGCAGTTACCCAATTCGCTGGTAATGTTCTACAAAGACAAATATCAGCTCTAGTCGGTGTGAATATTCTGGCAGGTACGTATAATGCCCAAACAGGTGTTATGGTGTACGTTACACCTGCTGGATTAATAAATAGTTTCGTTGTTGGTCAAAACTGCCCATCTCCTTCCACCGGTATAGATAATTACTACGTTATTGTTACAGTTGGAGGCAGTCTAGGACCACCGACTGCAATATCCCAACCAGCTGGTGCTGGAGATTGGTATATATGCCAGGCTGAAGTTGGTACTACTCCTGTTTGGTTCTTGATTGATTATGAGAATATTACCGTAGCTGCTGCAAATGTTACTCTAGCTGCTGTCCCTGGACTGTCTGCTACCAATGTTCAAACTGGTATTGAACAGGTTCAGCTGAACGCTGAGTCGAGAACAAAGGATATATCTTCCACAATTGGCTTGACTGTAGCTTATCTAGCAGACAGAAATGCCATTATTAATCTCATAGCAGCTAATTCAACAGACTTGGGCGGTGTTTATGTAGTACCAAATCGTGGACTGAACCTAGGTTCTGATGGCGGGTTAACTTTGAACCCTCCTTCTGAAGATGGGATTCAAATCGGTGGTGTTAGAGCTGGAACGAATATAACAATTACGGCAGAGGGAGTAATCAGTGCTGCTGGCGGGGGAGGAGGGGGTTCGGCGGATGTTGTTACTATTCGCCCTATAAGCGGTATATCGACTGCCACGAATGTGCAAGAAGCACTCGAAGCAATCGAATTACAGGTTCAAGATCGCGTTGAATTTGTCGAGGTTCTTGATTTAGGGATTACAGCTACCGTAACGGCTCCTATATTAACATCGAATGATGGAACAATCCTAAAAATTACTCCTTTGAGGGCAGGTATTGCTGGCGCTTTTGGTGTTGTTAGTCTCACAAACGATTTAACGGGTAATTCTGAAACACTCGCGGTCACTCAATTCGCTGGTAATGTCCTACAAAGACAAATATCTGCACTTGTTGGAGTTAATATTTTAGCTGGCACATTCAACGCTCAGCTAGGGGTAATGGTGTATGTTACGCCAGCTGGTTTGTCACGAGGATTTGTTGTAGGTCAGAATTGCCCTGCCCCTAATACTGCCATTGATAATTACTATGTAATTGTTACGATAGGTGGAAGTGTTCCCCCACCCACCGCTGCTACTCAATTTGCAGGAGCTGGAGACTGGTATATTTGCCAAGCCGAAGTTGGTACGACTGCTGTTTGGTTCCTAATCGACTATGAAAATATCACCGTAACAGCTGCTAATGTTACTTTATCAACTGTACCAGGTTTATCGGCAACGAATGCTCAAACAGGTATTGAACAAGTGCAACTCAATGCGCAGTCTCGGACAAAGGATATATCTTCTACGATAGGTCTAAACGTGACTTATAAAGCAGAGAGAGATGCTGTTATAAACTTGTTAGTAGCTAATTCAACAGACTTGGGCGGTGTTTATGTAGTACCAAATCGTGGACTGAACCTAGGTTCTGATGGGGGTCTTTCTCTGCTTGCACCTACTGGGGATGGTTTACAAATCGGTGGCGTGAAAGCTGGGGCTAATATAACAATAGCCTTAGACGGAACAATTTCTTCTGACGGAAGTGGAGGGACTGCATCTGGTACAGTGGTTTCCCCTCTTATCCCAGGTATTGAATCTGCTACGAATGTTCAGAGAGCTCTCGAAGCGATTGAAACTCAAGTTCAAGACCGAGTTGAATTCGTTAATGCTGGAACGGAAGGTTTAACAGTCAGTGTTACAAATCCCATCCCAACGAGCAATGACGGTACCACTGCAACTATAAATCTTAATTTTTCTTCTACAGTACAGAAGGGGATCGTTCAACTAACAAATGATGTGACCGGTGCCTCAGAAACACTCGCTCCCACTCAACTTGCAATAAGTTTACTCAATTCTAAAGTAGATGCGCTGACTGGAGCAAATGTCCTTGCAGGAACATACAACTCAGCTAACGGGACTGTTTCTACAGTTACACCAGCTGGCCGAGCTGCGGGTATTGTTCCTGGTCAACAGGCTCCAGCAGCCTCTCGCGTCCCTGACAATTATTATCTTATCGTTATTGTTTCAGGTGTTAATGGACCCCCTGGGGCAGTAATACCTCCTACAGGTGTCCAATCAGGTGACTGGTTTATTTCAGAAGTTGAAAATAATGTAGCTGCTTGGATAACTATTGATTATGAGAATAGAGCAGTAGCTGCTGTTCAAGTCAGTCTAGCACCTGTGACTGGGTTAACTGCAACTAATGTTCAGACTGGATTTGAACAGGTTCAGCTTGAGTTAGACAAAACCGTTAATTCCCTAACTTCAAAAAATAATGGAATTACAGCTACTACTTTCCCAACCCCTAATAGTACCGGAGAGTCTGTAGAGATACAGCTTAATCCTGCTACTAAGTTTGATATTGGTGGTGTGTTCGTATCTGATAATCAAGGTTTGGTACTCACTCCTTCAGGTGGTTTATCTTTAGCGCCTCCGACATCAACTGAAATTGGTGGTGTGAAAGCTGGAACTGGAGTTGCCATAGATGCAGATGGCACTATCTCAGTTTCGAGTTCAGGTGTTTCTATGCTGCCAATAGATAGCATAGCAAGCCAGTTCGATGGAACTACAACTGAATTTGTTATTTCAGTACCAGGTGGATATTTGGGGTTCAGAGGAAAGGCAGTCTCGATGTTTATCGAAATCGGCGGAATCCTGCAAGATTACGCTTTCGCTTACACTTACTCAGATGATAGTAGAATAAGATTTAGTTCAGCGCCACCCGCAGGAGCAACTTTTTCTGGCAGAGTATTAGTCGGTATAATTGCCTAAAATAGGGGTAAAATACACTTAAGTTCTATCATATGCGATGCCTTTAAATAAAGCACAACTAATGGAAACTCCTGGGGGTCCGGGAGTCGTTGGAGCAGTAAAAGTTGGCAATGGTTTGCTCATAGCCGGAGACGGTACTATATCAGTTAATCCGGCTACCCAAGTAACCCAATTAATTGCTGGCTCTAATATTACTTTGAACCCGTCAGCTGGTTTCGGAGCAGTTACAATCACGGCCACTGCTCAAGGAGGTGTTACTCAAATTAATGCTGGAACCGGGATCACGGTTACCGGAAATACAGGTAATGTTACAGTTTCCGTCAATGCAAACGAAGTAGTAACAGGAATTGCTGCGGGATCTAATATAACTGTAACGAGTAATGTTGGCAATATAACGGTTGGCTTGAGTGCAAATCCTTCCGTAAGTAGCCTACTAGCGAGCACTACCGTTAAAGCTAATGATGTTTCTATAGGACTCTATACACCTAACCAAGGTACTAAAGTAATTTGGAATGCTGACTCAGGTACTGGGGCAACTTTCTTTGATAATGATCGAGGTGGTGGAGCCGGTGGTTTTCGCTTTCGAGAAATAACGGCAGGTGGTGTTGTTGTACAAAGCCTCCTTTCACTGAGTTCTAATGAAGGTCTTATTGTAAGGTCACCAACAGATCAATTTGCTATTCAACTTCGGCCATCGGGCGATATTGGTGTAGGGCCAGCTGGTGCACTGCAGTTTGGTGCATTTGGACAAACTCTCACTTCACACGGTGCTGGTAACCCTGCGGCGTGGGAAAGTCTAATACCCACACAAACAGGTAACCCTGGTAAATTTCTATCAACTAATGGTACAACTACTCTTTGGGCAGTACCTGCGCAAGGAGCACAAAATATACTTACATACACAACACCGGGCACCTTCAACTTTACAATACCCAATGGAGTAACTCGCATATATATTCAAGTTATAGGCGGTGGTGGTGGGTCTTGGCAGGCTGGCAGAAGCTACGGCGGCTACGGCGGCGGTGGTGGTGGGGCAGGAAGTGCTACAACTGGTGCTCTGACCGTAACGCCTGGGCAAAGTAGTCAAATTGTAGTTGGTGGTGGAGGAACTTCGTACAACGATGCTACTATTTACTCCGGGCAACTTTCCGGACCAGGAGGTACGTCGTCAGCATTCGGTCTTATTGCTACGGGAGGGGGCGGTATTACTAGCACTGATAACATCGGAGCAGGAGGCGCTGGTGCGGGGGGGCTTGATAATAGAACTGGAACGAATGGCGGAGCGGCTGGCGGAGACGAAGATCCCACTCCTGGTCTATGTAGCTACGACCCCCAGTATATCGGTTCAGGCTATGGCAAAGGGGGTTATAATATCAACAATCAAATTCCCATCAATGGAGTAGGTGGCGCAGTCGTGATAGCTTACTAACTAACTAACTTTTTACAATTATTATGACTTACTTAAGCGCTCTTTGCTCTAAACTTAACCCAGTTTACAATAATCTCGGAGTACTTGTTGGATACTCTATCGTAGATATAATCGAAGAATCCGATCAATACCCTTTAAATTCTGATTTTATCTGGGTGGATTTCACAGCTACTGTCTACCCTGATATAGAACTTTATAGCGGGTATGTAGCTCTTGATGAAACAACTCTTATAAGACCATCACTCGTTTATTTTTCTACTGTAGATAATCAAATCTATTTACAAACAAATTATGCAATAGGTCAAAGTATTCCCATCAGTTCCGGTTTTCCGATAAGCAATGTAACTACAGAGGCTCCTCCGTTCAGTTACGAATATGAGAACAGTACTCTTTATTATTACAATGGCTCCTGGGTTATTTCGTCCTTTGACCCCAGTCTTTCTTTGGCAGAAGCCAAATTAAGTGTTAAAAAAAATCTAATTAATCCGCAGGCTTATAATCAATTAGTATCAACCGATTGGTACAGCATTCGACAGTTGGAAAACGCCACACCGATCCCTGTAGAATATTTGAACTGGAGGCAAACCATTCGTGACGAAGCTAATGCTAAAGTAAGTACTGTCAATGCTTTAACTACTACAGCTGAGCTTAATACTTATTGCGAAGGTATAAACATTGATGTTTGGACATCTCCGCCCAATGTTTTACCATTCAATGTAACAAACAATGGTTCAGGTAATTATGTTATTGACGGGGAATCAAACCCACTTTTAACACTCACTAGAGGAATAACATACACATTTAATATCGCCGCACCGAGTCACCCATTCTGGATAAAAACAACTCAAACCATAGGGACAAACGATCAATATAACACCGGAGTTACGAATAATGGCGAAGATAACGGTGTAATAACTTTCACTGTTACAGACAGTGCTCCAGATACATTATATTATAACTGTCAATATCATGCTTCAATGCAGGGTGTAATAAGTATTATCGGTTAGAAGTTCAAATCAATCTCATCATCCCCGATCGGCTTAAACGAACCGATCAGCTCCACTGGAGTCGCATAACCTGCGGCTCCTTTTGATCTATTGGCACTGGCACACACGATGGCAAAGCTGGCATGGATCTTGTGCCATGTTTTCCACGATTCCCATAACGCATCATCTTTAATGCGCTTGTTGTTAGGCGGTCCGGATAGTATTATTTCAGCGTAGGTGAGCATTGAATGGTTCATCCATTCGTCAGCGATCTGCGCAAATGGCTTGTTGCAGTGGTCTATATCCACTTTAGTGCCACGAATTAAGCGACGGCCAGTGATTTTGCATTCGATCGGATATTGAACGGTTGCTTTGTAGTCGGCTAGCTGATTGGCCACGCCATTGCGCATTGCCGCTTTGACTGCGTTGAAATGCTTTTCCTCTATAGTTGCAGTCGTTGCAATCTTCTTAGCAGGATATAGTGCCTCAATCAATTTCGCTTTAGGTGCAGGTTGTTTCGTGCCACCACCTTCAAGAGATATCATCTTTACTTTCCTGCCTCCTGCCAGATCCTGGTTACGAAGGTAAACGAGCGTATCCGGCTGCTGTGCCAGTTTATACCATTGCGGGGCTAATTTGAGCACTCTGAGCAAAAAATCCCTAGGTTCACCAATTATACGACTGTTGGCTCGATGAGAATCTATAATTCTTCCCAGTTTTTCAGCGAATTCTTTTTTATTGATTCCTAAAATCTCTTTAGCGGTCATTGATGTAGTTTCTTTTCCATCTCTTACCCTGGGGTTTACGCAGCTAACCAGTAGCTATACTGCAA
>Ga0247832_1006794_pt1 | contig 12353 bp, 4 predicted proteins | sample LaCruzMarch2015__10_FD_192407 | JGI IMG/M metagenome (GOLD analysis project Ga0247832, IMG submission 192407) | Freshwater microbial communities from meromictic Lake La Cruz, Castile-La Mancha, Spain - LaCruzMarch2015_4m | ecosystem: Environmental > Aquatic > Freshwater > Lake | place: Spain... | reverse complement strand
CTTACCCGACGATGTATGTCGTCCGTCCGTGGACGATCCGCCAATACGCGGGATTTTCCACCGCGCGCGACAGCAACGCTTTTTACCGCCGCAATCTTGCCGCCGGACAAATGGGGCTGAGCGTGGCTTTCGACCTGGCCACGCACCGTGGCTACGATTCCGACCATCCGCGGGTGGTCGGCGATGTGGGCAAAGCCGGTGTTGCGGTTGATTCGGTCGAAGACATGAAGGTGCTCTTTGATGGCATCCCGTTGGACAAGATGTCGGTTTCCATGACGATGAACGGCGCGGTCATTCCGATCATGGCTTTTTATATCGTGGCCGCGGAAGAGCAGGGAGTGTCGCCTGACAAACTGAACGGCACGATTCAGAACGATATTCTCAAGGAATACATGGTGCGGAACACCTACATCTATCCGCCCGAGGCCTCGATGCGCATCGTGGCCGACATTTTCGCCTACACCTCCGAGAAGATGCCGAGGTTCAACAGCATCAGCGTGTCCGGTTACCACATGCACGAGGCCGGCGCGCCTGCCGACCTCGAGATCGCCTACACGCTGGCCGACGGCGTGGAATACGTGCGCACGGGGATCAAAGCAGGGATTCCCATCGACGCTTTCGCTCCGCGTATTTCCTTTTTCTGGGCGCAGGGCAAAAACCTGTTCATGGAGATCGCCAAGATGCGCGCGGCGCGCGTGCTCTGGGCCAAGCTGATGACCGGACGCGGGGCCAAGGATCCGAAATCGCTGGCCTTGCGCACGCACTCGCAGACCTCGGGATGGAGCCTGACCGAACAGGACCCCTACAACAATGTGGTCCGCACCTGCATCGAAGCCATGGCTGCGGCCTTCGGCGGCACGCAGTCGCTGCATACCAATTCGCTCGACGAAGCTATCGCGCTGCCGACTGATTTCTCCGCGGCCATCGCGCGCAACACCCAGATTTTCCTGCAAAAAGAGAGCGGCATTTGCCGCACGGTCGATCCGTGGGGCGGTTCGTATTATGTCGAGAGCCTGACCCGCGACCTGATCGACCGCGCGTGGACGCATCTGGTCGAGGTGGAAAAGCTCGGCGGCATGTCCAAGGCAATCAACACCGGTCTGCCCAAGATGCGCATCGAGGAAGCCGCCGCCCGCCGTCAGGCCCGGATCGATTCCGGCAGCGAGACCATCGTCGGGGTGAACAAATACCGGCTGGCCGAAGAAGCCCCGCTCGACATTCTCGAAGTCGACAATACGGCCGTGCGCGAGGAGCAAGTCGCGCAACTCAAGAAGCTCCGTGCCGAACGGGACAACACGAAGGTCGAGTCTGCGCTCAAAGCCCTGACCGAAGCTGCGGAGAGCGGGAAGGGGAATCTGCTCGCCTTGGCCGTCGACGCCGCCCGCGTCCGCGCCACGCTCGGCGAGATTTCCGACGCGATGGAGAAGGTGTATGGTCGCCACATGGCCGTGGTGCGATCGATTTCCGGGGTTTACGGACGCGAGTTCGGCGAGAACAAGCAGATCGCCGAAGTGCGACGCATGAGTGCGGACTTCGAAAAGCGGCACGGACGCCGTCCGCGCATGCTTGTGGCCAAAATCGGTCAGGATGGACACGACCGCGGGGCCAAAGTCGTCTCGACGGCGTTCGCTGATCTCGGATTCGACGTGGATATCGGTCCCCTTTTCCAGACGCCCGAGGAAACAGCCAAGCAAGCGGTGGAAAATGACGTGCATATCGTCGGCTTCAGTTCGCTTGCCGCCGGACACAAAACGCTATTACCACAACTGGTCGGCGAGCTGAAGAAGCTCGGCCGCCCCGATATCCTGGTCGTGGTCGGCGGGGTCATCCCGCACCAAGATTACGATTTCCTCCAACAAAACGGCGCCGCCGAGATCTTCGGTCCGGGCACGGTCATTCCCGACGCGGCGAAGCGCTTGATCGCAGATCTTGGGGCAAAAGTGTAGCAACTGTGTTGTTATTTGGGCGATAGTTCGTGGTTTTTGAGTTGGGAAGTGGACGCGCAGGGAATATTCACCTACGCCAGCCGTTCGATGGAGCTTCTGCTTGGCTACAGCAGCGAAGAACTCGTCGGCAAGAGGCACATCGACAGCTTTTATCCAGCCGGCATGGAGACGCGGTTGGCCGAGGAGTTGACCAGCGAATGGCTCAAGCGCGAAGCGCCGTTTTATCACCCCGAGTGCCCACTCATGCAGAAAGACGGTCGCGTTGTATGGGTCGCTTCGCATGGTTTTCCGATCTTCGATCGCCGTGGACTTTTGCTCGGTTACCGTGGAACGGATATTGATGTCACACATCTGCGGGATGATGGGATGGCGGGTCGGGCTCTAGCCGCCGGGCTTGAACGTCTCAACTTCCGCGAGCGCCAGGTGTTGTGGGGTGTCGCGCATGGACTGCTCAACAAGCAGATCGCGGCTCGCTGCGGCTTGGCCGAGCGCACGGTGAAAATGCACCGTGCCTCGCTGACGCGGAAGTCGGGGATTTTCTCGGCGGCAGGCCTTGCCCCTGTTTGCCCGAGACTCCGGCCTCATGGGCTCCCCCTTTCCTGATGGTCCGTTCCACATCTGAGCGGCTGGAGCCTGCACGGACGAGAACAGAAGCGCAGATTATGCCCTAATGTACATAAACGATCGCTTGCGTCGTCCTCTGTTGGGACTAGTGTCTGATGTAATTTTCTGGGGATCCAGTAGCTCTGGTCCCTGCAAACTGTCGTCCCACAAATGAAGCCCCCCGCATGCCGAAGCGTCCATGGGATTGTTGTGGGATTGGCGTTGGCTTTAAGCCTCTTACCTGCGGGAGCGCGCGCGAATCTTGTCACGAACGGCAGCTTCACCAACGGGCTGACCGCTTGGTCTACCGCGGGCAACGTGACCAACGCGCCTGGGATTTCTCTGACGTTTGATGCGACGAACCACTCGACGCTTTTTCAGACCGTGCAGCAGGAGGGTTTGCCGCTGAATCTTTCGCTCGATTTTTACTATGCCGTTCTGTCCGACACGGTTCCCGTGGGGACCTTTGCCGATGCGGCTTATTTCTCGATTTACGAATCGACCAACGCTGCGACCTTGCGGCCGGATCTCGGGCAGTTTGATTCCGTAAGCTCCGTCTTCGACGCGACCTTTAGCGGATTCACCAATGTGACCACTGGGGCGAGTATACTGCCGAGTCCGCGCGGGCCGGACTGGTGGACCGTGTTGCTGACCAACTATACGCCGACGTTTAACTTCATCGCGCCGACGCTGGAGGTCTACAACTTCAACGGTATAGCCAATGACTCGACGGCGCCGATGACCGATGTCGTCATGAGTTCGGTGCCGGAGCCCGGTTCTGCGGCTCTCTTTTGTCTGGCGCTAGTCGTCCTGCTGGCGATTCGTCTCCGGCGTCTTCGCCATCTCGCTGTTTTGTGTCTCGCACTGCTTTCTCTCGCCGCCCCATTGCGTGCTCAGACGGAAGTTCCTCTTGGTTCCCGCGTGCGCGTGGCCACGGCCAACGAAACGAGCGCCTTCGACCGGGCAACGCGCGTCATCACGCAGACCGTCGACGTCACCGTGACTAATATGGGCGACCGTCCGATCAAGGCGCCATTGCGCGTGCGCATTGCCTTGGCCGGTGAGGGCGATCTCGGACGGGTGACGCTCGGTGATGTGGTGGCCGCAAGCGGGGATGATGTGCGGCCCTTCCGCGACCTCTCGGCGCTTTTGCCGCCGGATGGTCTCGCTCCCGGTGCCTCGGTCCAGTTCCTCCTGCGCATGGTGCGTCCTTCCGATGTTCCCGTTTCTTACCAACTGGAGGCGCAAGGTGTCTTCAACCGTGATCCTTCGGTCGCGTTCGACGCGCCGCTTGCTGCGGTGGTCGGCGAAGAGATGCAATTCGACGCCGGCGCTTCGGATGATGGCGATGGCGGCAAAGAGGTCAGCTACGCCTGGAATTTTGGCGACGGCGGTATTGCGGACACCGTCTCGCCGGTGCGCACCTTTCTCAAACCCGGTCGCTACGACGTGGAGCTCACCGTGACCGATCGCGACAACGCCAAGAGCGTTCTTCGCAAGACCATCACCGTGTTGCCCTCGGCCAATTTCGCGGTGGCGCGCACCCGCACGCTCGATGCCAGCGGCCAGCCGCTCGGTGCCGTTGCGGTGCGTCAGCGCGCCGGGACCGAGGCGACCGAATCCACTTCGGACGCGTCCACGGGCTTTGCCGCGCTGGGCGGAGAACCCGGCGAATACATTTGGCGTTTTTCGCGGGAGGGTTATCTCCCGGTCTGGCGCAAGGCCACGCTGGGTGCGCGGCAAATTCTTTTCCTGCCCAGCCCTTGGTTGCCCAAAGAGACGACTCCCGATCGGCCGGTTTCGCCGCTGCGCGAACTCGTGCTAGGTGGAACCGGTGAACCGGCGGGCATCACGTTCGCCCCAGGCGCTTTCGTCGCCGAGGGAGTCGCGGGATTCACCGCGATTGGTGCGCAAGCTTTGCCGCTTCCTTTGCCCGGGGGTTGGAGTCCGCTCGCCGCTTTCCATCTGCAGTTGCCCGCGGTTCCCGGCCAAGCGGGAAAGATTGCTTGGTCGCCCTCCGACCGTATCGGCGCGGATGACGTGGTGGCCGTGCTTGAATACGATGCGGCGGCCTTGCAGTGGAACATTCTTTCCGTGCCGGTCCCGAGTTCCGCGCCGGCCGGCGAAATCGCTGCCACCGGGACGTATGCGCTGGTCGTGGCGGACAAAGGCGCGCGCGCCCCGCCGGCGCTGCAAGCGGGCGCAGTTTTGCCCGCCGCCGCGGATGTGGCCTTCGATTCCTCCGCGGTCAGCGCGACCGGTTCCGTGGATCCGGCCGCGTTGACTGCGCAGCGCGATGCGAAATCTATGACGGCGACGGGGCGTGTGATCTTCACCGGCGGGTCGGATTTGCCCAGTGGCACTTTTTTCCGCACCGAGATCGAGGAGGTCTACAATCTGGCCAGCGGCCGCACGCAGCGCACGCCGGTCTATGACACGAGCTTCTATGCTTATCAGCGACCGGGGGACAGCGAGGGTGCAACGTTGCACGCCGTTTTCCCGCTGCGTCCCACTCGGCTCGTCGCGCCCGAGCAGATCGACACGGCAAAGATCGAGGCCATTGTCCTTGCCGGCGATTCCTACGCCGCATCGCTCTTCGACCAGACCGGCGGCCGCATTGCCGCGGAAAATCTCGCCGTCTCGGCCGAGGAGGGTGATTTGTCCGGCCGCTCCCTTGCCGAGTTGCGTTTCCTCGAGGTTGCGGGATTCGAAGTTCTGCTCGCCGGCCGCCCCGGCGTGGCAGCTTTCCAGTTGTCGGTCGGCAACCTTGCGCTTGGTCGCAGTCTCGATGTCGAGGTTCGCGGGCTCGCGCCGAACAGCAACTTTGTCGTCGCACGTCACGTGGCCAAAGACGACGAGGAAGGTTTCGAACCGGTCGAGCGTCTAAGCACCGATGCCGAAGGTAACGCGCGCAGCATGGAGCCCGCCGATGGCATGCGTCTGCCGGGTGTCACGGGGCCGGGGCAATTCGTCGTCATCGCGGTCGACGGACCGCAGGCCGTGATTTCCGGTGTCGCGCGCAATCTGGCCGGTGATGCGATCGCTGGTTTGGCCGTGCGCATCAGCGGTTTGCCCTGGCTGACTTTCAGTGCCTCGGATGGCGCGTACAAACTGGTAGCCCCGCAAGGTGCCACATCAACCGTGGCCCTGACTGATATGAGCGACGGCAACTCCGGAAATTCCGAGGTTGTCGTGGAAGGCGGGGCGAACAACGCGCAGGCCGACGTTCGTGCCGTCACAACCGCCCCGCGTGTCGCGAATGTTTCACCCGCCGACGGTGCGGAGAAAGTCCGTGCGGCCACCCCGGTGAAGATCCGTTTCAGCGAACCGCTCGATCCGGCGACCTTCGGGCCCGATGCCGTGACGTTGACCGATCCGCTTGGTGTGCTCATCCAAGGCAGTCTCTCGCTCGATCAAGCCGGCACCGAGGCCACCTTCCTGCCCACCAATCCGCTCGAGCACGCGGCGATCTACACCATCGAGCTTTCGGCCGGGATCAAGGATCGTCAGGGTTTGCCCCTCGAGGGAGCGCGGCTCTTTTCCTTCTCGGTCGTCCCATTCTTCGAGCGCGCCCCCGGCGCACAGTTGGTCATCTATGAACCGGGAGCAGAAAATATCCCGCAGAACGTCCAATCGATGCTCGTCGGCTACAGTTCGGCGGAGGGCAGCAGCCATGTCGTTGCTCACGGATCGGCCGGCACTGCTGATCCGGAGGTGCCGGTCATTTTGGTCAACCAGAACACTGGCGAGACGGCCACAGTGTTGAGCAAGCTCGATGGAAGCTTCGGCAGCTTCATCAACGCTGCGGAGGAGGATTTCATCCAAGCAGTGTTCGTCAATGCCAGCGGCACGCGGGTCACTATCCCGGCCACCCGGCAACTTTTCGACGATGGGCGCATCGGGCTTTACAGGTATGGCGGCATTCTCGAGGCGGAGAGCGACGGGGGTTCTGTTCAAATCATTGTCGAGCCCGAGGCCATAAGGGACAGGAACGTTTTCAAAGTCGAGCGGCTCTTCTCTTCGAGTTTACTGGCGATGCTGAACGGGGTGCTGCCGGCTGGCGACTCTGAGGTAGTGGCTGGCGCGAAAATCGAGATGGAGGGGGATCCCTTGCAGACCGGGGTCAACATTGTCCTGCCTACCGATCAGGACGATCTAGGTCTGCCCGACGGGATTTCAGCGGAGACGGCCAGCTTCGCGCTTACTCAGCAGATCGAGATGAACGGCCAGATCGTTTACGAAATGATGTCGGACGCTGTGTACGAGACTGGCGCGCTTCGCACCACTACGCCGGTGTCCCCTACGCCTCAAAGCCAAAGTCCAGCAAAGGTAGCTAAGTCCGTGCCGGGACGGCGCACGTTAACGGCCTTAAACCCGCAATTCAGTGGGGGACCTATCGCAGTTTTCTTTTTGAAAATTTCCAATGGGGGACGAGCCGTGGTTACGGGCAGGGCTGTGGTCCGTGGCAGTTCTGGCTTGCCCGACGCACCGGTGCCGGGCGCGATCATTACATGGCAGGAAGTTGGGCTAGGCGGAGGACGTCCTCTCGGAGCGGGGGATCTGGTGGCTGTGGCCGATGAAAACGGTGGATTTCGGCTGATCGCCCCGATAAGCCTCTTTACGGATGGTCCGCTGCTGCTCAATGGGTACTCGCCACGCTTCCCTGAGCAGGTTGGAACGGGAGGGGCGTCCGGCCTGCTCGACGGCCCACTTGCGGCTTCTACTGCACGTGTCTTTTTCACTCCCGTCTCAGGTGCTTCATCACCAACAGACACTTTAAGTCCGAAAATCTTATTAACTCTGGCAGATCCGGTTTCGCCCCCGGCCGCCGACAAGCCATTCACTGTGGTGATCAGTGCGGATGACGATTCTGTTCCGCCGTCCCTCGAGGTGAAATCACCTGCATTTTTCACGCTGTTGGACTCCACCGTAGTCGGTTTCTCCAGAAGGAATCGCTATTCCTTTCTTTCTCCGGAGGGTGTCTTCCGAATCACATCGACCGCCACCGATGAATCAGGCAACAAGACCACGTTAGATCAGGACATCAAGGTCGCCGCCGTCGATGCTGGCACCGCGCGGATTCTCGTGGACGCAGATGATCAAAGTCCTCCTTTCGTTGTCGGATCCTTTCCCGGAGATGGCACGACTTTTGTTCCTTTCACTGCTCCGATCCAGTTGACCTTCAGTGAGCCTATAAATTCCCTGTCTCTTTCCGATTTGGCAAACGGTGCGGTCCTCAGTCCCTCAGCCGGTGTGCCCGATGTCCAGATCAGCAGCGATAACACTATAGTCAGCCTGCGCTACCCGTTGATGCAGCTCGGGCGGAGTTACACTCTGACTTTGAGTCCTCACCACTATCGGGATCTTGCCGGTAACGAAATCGACCAAGATGGTGTCAATGCGAGATATGACAAAAAGCGGCAACCCTTTGCCATGTCGTTCCGATCTGTCGGCCAGGAATCGTACAATCGTCTGCGAGTGGAAGGCGGCGGCATTCGCGCAACGGGCAATGGTGAAGTCCTGTTCGCTCTCGACAGGAACCCGGCATCTCTCGCGACCTACACGGTCGTCTCCAACGGGGGCTACTCCCTGTCCTCCGTTGTTTCTCTTCCCGACTCTCCCAGAGATATCATAGTTGTCGACGACTACGATCTCGTGCTTCCGAAGGCAGGCGGGACCATGGTCGTTCGCGATCCTATTGTCGTTGTCTGCGGAGGAGAGATTGGAGGCTTCGAGGAAGGAGGCGGTTGGTCAGGAACCGGTCCTTGGGTGCTTGCTTTTCGCTGTCTTCCGGATGGGAGCCTAACCCCATTGGGCCGAGTAGTTTTTCCGGAGCTTGGACCGACGCTGTTTATGAAGCTTGCCTATGACCGCGGGAAGTTGGGCATTCAGACCAGCAGTCCGGAAGACACCTCGGTGCAGGTTCTCGATCTCCAAAGCTTTTTGTGGGCTATGAGCCCTGTGCTTGAAGCCCAAAGTCTCCCCGCCCGCAAGGGTGCCGACGTTAATTCCGATGGCGATTACGGTGACGTTAACCTGAATGAGATCTTTCCTGTGCCGGCGTCTGAACCGCGATTCGGCTTTTTGAACCGCGGCCTTTTCTTGAGCCTTCTTCCTACGGAGAAAGAAAGGTTGGAGGACTTCGATCTCGCGCTGGGCGGGCGATTGGTATGTGCCGTGACCCGCGAGCCGCTTACCGAGAAATACCGGCTGAGGTTGCTCGCGAGCGGTGGAGTTGTAAGGCCGCTAGATGAATCGGCTGCGTCCTTGATTCTTCCGCAGAGAGCGAAGCGCGTGAAAGCACTTTTCGGAGTCGAAGTCCTCAGAAACGGGGAGGTAGGGTTTGCCGATCTCATTCTGGTGTCCTCCGAAAACAAATTGCTGATCTACGAATATCTGGGCGACAAGCAACCGCCGCGTCTCGTCAACGAGGTTGTTTTTCCAGACAACGCGGGGGTGGTCCAGAGCATACAAAAAGTCGGACCGATTTTTGGTTGGGATGCACGGAACACATACGCAGTAGCAACCAGCCAAGACGTTTTTTATCTGGATCCGCTCAAGCTGTTGCAAAGCTCGTCTGATTTGACAGGGGCATCGCATCCCGCCATCGTTGGCCGCGCTTTGGGTCTCGGCACCGGCGCCCGCAGTTTCGTGGCGCTTGCTAATGGCACTTTGGCCTGTGCGCTTGGAGGAAAGTCACTCATCAATACCGGTCTGAGCGATAAAGATTTCTCTGTTGAGTCTTTGGCTGCTTCTGACGTCAATCAACCGGAAAAGGCCAAGGAATCGCTCATAACGAGCCTTTATAAGCAAGACCCCCCAGATGCCCCAGTCATACGTCATTCGCAACGCGATACGAATTCGGCTGATATACATGACCAACTTCTTGAGGTCGTGGTGCCAAAGGCCAGCGATGAGAAGAAGCTGATCGAAGAAGAAAACGATTTGAAATTGTCCGGGTCGAGCGCAGATATCGGCCGCACCGGTGTCAAACTCGTCGGGTTCTATACCCCAGCCAAAGACATTATAAGTTACCTCCAGTCACGATCTAGCTTTGAAACAGTAGCCCTGACGGCTACGGCCGATGTTTCGCCTGCCGATATCTCGCAGGCAAACTATCCCGTCTGGCGCTTCGAAGATAGCACGGCACTTAAGGGGACGGGCGTGACTATACCGGTGACATATAAACTACCTTCGGCGGTTCAGGCGTGGGATGCGTTCTCCTCGGCTTCGGGCCCTAATATCTACCGCGTGATCGATCTCGATTGCGAAGGCAAACGTCTGAGGATCCACGCCTACCCCGAGCTTAACGTCGAGAAGGAAGTGGATTTGGCTCCGGTCACGACCAAGTTAACTGATGCATTAGAGGGGCTTTCAGAAGCATGGAAGACAGCAGGAGCAGTAGGACCTGTGCCTGTCTCCGGCGATATTAAAGTTAGTTTGGCTGATGATGCGAAGCTGAGTTTCAAAGCCTCCTTCGTCGAAAATCCTGAAAACAATCTCGTTCTGTTCGCCCCCACTGTCGAAGTGGTTCAGGATCCGCTGCTTGGCGTTACGGGCAGACTCAAGCTTGGCAAAGAGGTGCCCAGAGTAGGTGCATTGTATTTGTTTATCGAAGTGTCAGGTAAGGTGTCTCTGCGGGGCAAGATCGACCGCAGCACTAAGCCGCCTGGAGTCGGTGCGTGGGGCGGGGAGTTGGCGCTCCAAGGAACTGTTGGCGCGGGCGTCGGAGGACGTTTCGAATTGGGTAATGGATACAATACGAGCACCCCTGTAGCGGCTGAGATCAAAGCAGCCGGATCATTTACCGCGGATGGTGTCGTGCGTGTTAACGCGAAAGGATCAAATAGGTACGAGGTCAAAGCTAGTGTCGGAGCCAAATTCGACGGAGTGAAAGGCACTGCCGAAATTCAGGTCAAGTATTTCGGAGGTGATTTCAAGTATTCCGCGGCTATCGACATTCTGCCCGAGAAAAAATTAATCGATCCGCCGGATGAGTCTGTCCTCAGCGAATTTCAATTCAACTAACGAAACAACATAATGAAGCCATTCCTCTTTTCAGCCTGCCTGTTCGTGGCCCTGCTCACTCCCCGTCACGCTGTCGCTAATCCTGACGCGGCAAATGTGGTGCCAAACCTGACTCTGACGATTTTCCTCGATGGGCAACCGGCTAGCTTGACGCTCAATGGATTCCCTCTTGTCTACAATAACAACGGTGATGGCGTGGTGCTGACTTTTGAAGCCCTTCCTTATCTCAAAAAGACGGGTAATATATTGGTCTTGGACCTGCCCCGCGTCCAGCTTCAAGGCGACGAAACGAAAAGCCTCAAAGTAACTTTCGACACCGAAAGCCTGGATCGCAAAACAGACACGCTTTGGCTCGGCTTCGACCGCTTCATGACTCTTGTCGAGATCGACAAGGACGACTCCGGCACGCCCCGGGTCGGACCTGTCGAGCAGGGAGGGTGGACATTCGGCGGTGATGCACTTCAGCGTTTTGATTTCCGACTCGAACCCGGTGCGCGCAGCGTTGTCGCTATCCAGGATCAGCCGCGCACCTTTGAGCATCGTTTCGAGAATTCCGAGGGACCTGACCTGTGGAGTCTCCGGTTCGGCCTTCAAAGTGCCGTTTTTGAGAGCCTTCCTTGGGATGGCACGGAGCCGCAGCTCACTGCTGCTGACAAACAGGCCTTGGCCGACCTGACGCTCCGGATCCGGGATGCTATTAAGCTGCGCGATCAAACCACTCTAAGCGACTTATTCGCCTCGAAGATCAACAGGTTTGCCGCTGCCCGACAGGTTAGCCCGGACGTCATGTCGGAGGCATTGCTCGCGACATTCGATCTTCTGGTCAATGGGACTAAGCCATTCGTGTTCGATTCCATTAACGCCGCAGATCTAACCTATCGCACGTTCGAGGGCACGCAGCTGGTGGAGGTGACCATCAACGGCGCAGCGCCCATTCGCGCGGTTTCTGGGGAGGACGTTTTCACCAAACGCTTGTTCTTTGCCAAGCAAAGCGAAAACTGGGTGTTGGTCGATTAATGGTCATGACGTTTTCTTTCGACCTCTCAGACTGCCTACCGTGCATGCACGCATCAATAGCGTGGTGCGGCATTATGCTGGATAAGAAGCGATTACGTTCCGCATGATTCCTCGCTTCTACATCGCTGTTTCGCTCGCTTGGCTGGCCTTTGTGGCGTCAGCTCAGGCGCGCCCTCTCGCTACGCTCACGCTCGAGATCACGGGGCAGGGGATGGCGGTAACGCCGGCGGCTTTGTCCGTGCCTAAGGGGATTCCGGGATCGGTCGGCGTGGCGGTGCGGGGGCAGATTCCGGCGGGTGCTTTCGTTGAGGCGTATCTGCGCGGGCCTTCGTTCCCGGCGCGACGCTTGGTTGGTTCGCCCGACAAGCCGCTCATGCTTCCGCCGCTTAATCTCGTCGGTGACTATTCGCTCGATGGCATCCGGTTGGTCACACCCGATGGCACAGTCGTTCTCGACGGCACGCCGAATTCCGTTCCCGTGCAGGTCTTTGACGAGATCCTCGTTTCGCGGGTCACTTCGCGCCCTCTCTCCATGACCGAGATCGAGGAAAAGGGGATCGATATCGATCAAAGCAATTTCCGCGCGGTGGAATTCGAGGTGGGCTTCGTGCTCGAAGGTGGCCAAGCGGTAAAAGTCAGGCTTCCCATGGTGACACCATCGTTCAAGCAGAGCACGGAGATCATTCCTGCCGCGGAGTTGGAGGCACGACTACAGCAGGCTGAGGCCATCAACGACCAACTCTCGGAGGGGTTGGTGCT
>Ga0247832_1006793_pt1 | contig 12356 bp, 12 predicted proteins | sample LaCruzMarch2015__10_FD_192407 | JGI IMG/M metagenome (GOLD analysis project Ga0247832, IMG submission 192407) | Freshwater microbial communities from meromictic Lake La Cruz, Castile-La Mancha, Spain - LaCruzMarch2015_4m | ecosystem: Environmental > Aquatic > Freshwater > Lake | place: Spain... | reverse complement strand
AGTAAGAATGGGAGCAGTGTTGGTAGTAGTAGTGGTGGTAGTGCGGGGTGGTGACGTTCCAACTGCCGCCAATCTCATGAATTTGCCCTCTTTTTTTGGCTTTCCGCTGAACCGTGTCGTCGGGAAAATGATAGAATATAAAAAATCTGCAATGAGATAGATATATTGTCAATCCATTTATTCACAATACCCTCTCTCACTCGAAATATATACACACAAATGGTAAAATAACATGGGATTGAATTTAAATTATTAATCCTCTCTCTCTCAGCGACACAAAAAGAGAGATGATGATGTGTCATTTACAGCGACATTTAGTACGGAATAAATTTTACAAACATATATTATTGAACACGTTCCAATTCTGAAGAGTGTGATGGTGTACCAACAACCTTGGTAATTTATTATTTCACCAACGACCTTAGTGGTAGTGATACTCCCTTGACACGTTTCTTCAACTTGGGCATGAATCTACGAAATAATGATGACGACGACGATGGTTGTTTTTGTTCTACGCTTCTTAAATTACCGACTTCGTTCGATGGCGAAACGACCACTTTATCCTTCTCCTCCGACGACGATGATGGCGTATCAGGTTTATGCGGCGGCACTATCGTCTTAGTTTCGTCGGTTGTACTATTAGTCACACCACTATTGTGAGTGGGAGGTAATACCGATGGATGCGTCAAAGGAGAAACTCCCACAACATGGCTACTGCTAGTTTTTACATATGCACTCTCTGGTCCGATAATTTCAGTTATCCTCGATTGTCGCGACACGGGTTGTTTTCGTTGTTGCGAAGGTGCCGATGGGGATGTTGATGAATAATAATCCTCCGTTGAAATAGTACGTTCCCTCGATGGACACACTGCAATTACTGCGGCGAATTCTGGATTTGCCTGTCGTCGTAATAGTCTACAGGGCGTCGACGGAGTTACTGGAGGGACTACTGGACCGCCACTGTGGCCACTATTATCGTTGTCATCACGAAAGAGTGGCGAGATTGGTTGGTGGTTGTCAAACATGTCGTCTCGACAGTCCACGTCGATTACTGCTTGGTGGGGCGGCATGGCGGTGCACCTTGCTTGCAGACTATTTATTCGAGAATAATGGCAATGAAAGACGGCAATCGTGGCACGATGTGATTCTTCGCTATTGTTCGGTGCACATCTTGAATCTGGGATGTCAAGAAAAATGAGGCCTGTGAGCACGTGGCGGGACGAAGCAACGCGAGAGACGCGACTTCCTGCGCTGCCACGATGCGCAATAATTAATCTCGGCCACATCTACACATCTACAATTGTTTTTCGTTCTCCTATCTCAACATCATGGCCAAGACAGCCGCCGCCGCAAAGAAGGCGGCAGCGAAGAAGACAATCGCAAAGAAACCTGCGCCAACCAAAAAGGCGGCCGCTACAACAAAAAAGCCAACGTCATTGCCGTCGTCATCCGGAGTTGGTGGAGGACGGGCGGTTGGGAGTGGTAATAATATTGTCTCCATCGAAGCATGTAAACAATGATCGGTATTCAAAACTCGTGCAAGTAAGATAGTCTCATACCTCGCAACTCACGGGTACGGTGATGCGATTGTACGAATTAATAAAGAAAAGCCAGGAAAAGGTAATTTTGTTGTACGTGTCGAGGGTAAGGACGAACCAATATTGGAATTATTGGGCATGACACGTCCATTCAAGGCACTGAAGGATTTGGGTGATATGGAAGAGATTGGTAAGTTGATCATTGCGGCATTGGATGAGGCCAAATAATGATGAAAGGAGGAACTTTATCTGCAAATAGTTTTGAGAATGCATGGAGGATATTTGATTGTGTGAATGACGTCGGCTCATGGTAAACGGCGTTCCTCCAAGGAATTGCACAAATTACACTTGCCAGACTGAGAAAAATACAAAATTTCCCTGCATTGCAAGCTCTAGACTAGTATCGTATGAATATTGGTCAATTCCAAATTATTTCCATTCTACAGACTTTCTTCGTCGTGCAGCACCTCGTGCCAGCTTCCGTCCTGTCCCATCGACTGCCGCAGTCAATGCCTGTCGTGGAGTTGGCATACGTACCGCATATATCCATCGACGTAACCAACTAGCCACGGGTCCACTTAACTCTACATTCCCACCCAAGGTAGATATTGTTGCATCCTCACTCCCGAGTGTCATCATCTCACCAAGACTGATAAAGTTGAACGGCAATAGCTTTGGTATCCCTCGTTCATCATCCCCACCACCAACTCGTCTATTGTTTGTAGTCAATGTAGCAAATACATTCCAACTAGCCACGGTGGCTTGCTGCATCGCCACTTGTGCAGTACCAGGATATGGCACCTTCCTCGGACGGCTGCAGTCACCAATGGCGAATATATTCGGATATTTGGGAACGTTCAATGTTGATGATGTTAAGATACGTCCCATGCTATCACGTGGAAGGATTGAATTACGTACCCCCATATTTGCATCAGATGTGGGTGTAGCACCTGCAGTCCAAAGAAGTAGTGTTGTGGGTAATGATGTAACAGTATCGCCTTCGGCGTTTGAAAGCTGGACAATGCATTGATTTTGCTGGACATGTGGTAACATCTCCTTCCCATCATGACGCATAGTATTTTCGGTTTCGGGTGGTAGAATCTCAACAACACTAGTAGTTGTCATCACCTTCACACCTGCCGATGCTAATCTATCTATTCCCATTCGACGATTGTGTTCTGTGGCATATTCCAATACTTGCTTACCCCTATGGACTAAAGATACATTGACATTATTAGTATTCTGTCCCCAACCAAAACGATCGACCAAGTTTAATGCCAACTCTACACCTCCATATCCACCGCCCACAACAACAATATTCACAGGAGAGTCGTTGTTCGTGCTGTATTTTAAATGTGTATCCAATAATGCAAGTCGACGCTTTAACTCCAATGCCTGCTCAACCGTGTAGAATGGTAGTGCATATTTTGATGCACCTGGGATCGAATCTAAAGATATTTCTGACCCAGTCGCAATAACTAATGCATCGTACTCGATATATTCGATTTCTCCACCGCAATCGTCGTCGGATGATAATTTCGCGATGACAACTTGTTGATTATTGACATCAATACCTTGCACCTTTGCTTGAAGGAATGATACCTCTGCATAATTTGTATCATTATCATCCGCATCCTTCTTCCCAAACAACTGATTAGTCATTGTTCGTGGAATCACAAAACCGGCAAGTGCTCCTGCCAACTCAGGTATAATCGAAAATACACTGTCAATACTACCACCACCACCACCGGTAGTAGTAGCCGCACTGCCATCTTCCAATAATGATGTAAAGGTAGGTGCAACCTCGTCTAAGCTAGCATCCTCGACACATAATTCATATAATAATGGTAGAAAGACAAAGCGTTCAGACTTGTCAATAAGTGTAATTTTCGGTGGTGGTGACGTGGAAGAATAGTCTGACACCCACCATGGAAGTGTGGGCAGTGTTAATGCTGTATTGATACCACCGAATCCTCCGCCAAGAATAACGATGTGTGGCCGTTTCTTCATCGATGTCGATCCGTGGTTGGTACTGTCGGCATTTTTGCTGGTGGAGTGCAGTGCGTGTGTGCCTGATTTTGTTTTGTATGTTGACGTTCCTAGTGTGGGAACGAATGCCGACGCTGCCGATAGATTGTTACGATTGTCAGTCATGATTACTACCAACATCAACCACCACCAGAAGATCACAATCAGCATTGTTTGTTGTCTTCGTCGACATGGAATACCGGTCCTCATTGTCACTGTGCTATCAGTGGTGAGTGACCTGAGTTCCTTAAACAATAATTATGAACTCAGTATTTTTCCTACTCATGTTCTCGCTCTCTGCGTGTCATGATGTTTGTTGGTTGTTTGTGACTCAGTCTAGTAGGGTTATTCTCAAAGGTTATTGAGACGTGCACCTGAATTAATGCCATTCTTCTTCATCATTATATGCGGAGCGTTCGTGCCCCGTTGATGCTTCGGGTCATAATCAAACAAAATGGAGATTGCTGAAGCTCATTGCCGTAGACTTCGCCGACGTCAAGCTGTAACGGCATTTCAGTTCATCGATGGATGTGACATTCTTCCACAGAGTCCTCAATATTATTTTCAACTTCACGGGGGGCATGCTGATTTTTTACCCAGAATGCAGTGACGATGCACCTCCCAGGCGAAGTAAAGGTAATTCATCAGTGAAGATGACTCTCACAATCAAGCTGGCAACTCTTCAACCAATCAATTATTTCTTACACCGCTGCGATTCGTAAGATCCTCAACACGGACGGAGATGAAACAGCTTTGTTAGCTCATTTCCGTTCTCTTTCCTAACGATCAGAGGCGTACCTCGCACTTTCAAATTTCGAGTATGCTCACAATCACGCTAGAAATGCAATACTTTTACGCTGGGCTCAATCCTGGTGAAGGCAGCTGCTTAAGATTGAGACAAGCGTATAATGCTATCAGGTATATTCCATTCACTCGGCAATTATTCATCTGCAGTGGGACATTCTCATTGCGTTCATCCATTAAATTTGCATAAGAATAAGAGCTTTAACAGATGTCGGTAAACTAGAAATGAAAGTAGGAAGAATGTTTAATCTCACACAATCAAAATCCACAAACGTAGAATCTGCCACATAGTACAAGACTAAAATATTACCAAGAAAACAACTTCTCTCATAGTATAAGCCACAACATAACTTCACAGCTCATCATTACTTTCCTTGTCTACACTCGCACTCGCATCGACTTCTACTCCCAATGATTGGATACTTCCATCACCAGATAACACTTGTCCTACGTCCAATCCTACACGTGGTCTTTCCCACTTTAACGTATTCTTCATCCCACACCATCCATATTCACACTCTGGTTCACTAAATGATGTTTCCATAACAACTAACATTGGTAGTAATTCTTCACCCCCGCCCTCTTCCTCTTTCGTTGTCCCACCAACTACTTTTCTTGCTGGAACATCTGTCCAATCTGGAGGGACTCTATAGTGTGTATCCATTTCAATCTCCTCCGCCTTCCAATCAACCGGATAATAATGCGTAAATAATGATGAATACCAGCGTCCATTGTACCGCTTCGGACGGCCATGAAAGCACTTACTTGATTCGTACAGTAGCATATCGCCCGTTTCTAAATATACCTCATTGACATTGCCATGTAGGTCCTCGATGACCAATGGCCAAGGCTCGCCATTTGGATCATGTCCCACATGAAGTATTGATGATATGACATGTGTGGAACTTTGATCTATATGCATTAACAGTTTGGATTGATTCCGATAGACACGTAATCCATATGCATTATTGGCAATTAGTTTGGTCTTTGACCATGATTCATGTATGGATTGTAATTCATACATTGCACGATTATTAAGATGTGAATTGTCAATCATGAGTGGTTTTTGGTCTGGATATTCATCCTCGACACCAAAAGGATGATACTCTTCTTGTTGTGTATCTTCTGGTGACGCCAATCCACGTTGTAAATTATCAACGAGTGCATCAACTAATTCTTGCGGAGCACGTGTGAGACCCCATCCATACTCCGTAAAATTTGGTGCTATTAATGCCGAATGCACAACACTCATGTATCCATTATACTTGGCCTCCAAATCAGATATGTATGACAGCTGAGATAATCGTTTTTCGAAAAGAGATTGCCATCCGGGTGTGTTCGGGATATAGTCGGTTAATTTCGGTGGCCAAGTGTGTCGCCGGTAGTGATATTCGTGAATTCGTTCTTCTTCTGATAATTGTTCGGCCGATGATGATGTTGTAGCCAAAGCCGTCGCGAACAGCAATAGCGGTAAAAGCATGATGATGAGACGAGCGAGCGTCGTGAAGTGCCAAACATACCGAACTGACGCCACTTCCCGCCAACGCTAACATCGACGACGACCTGCTACAACGGGCTCATTCGTCTATGTAGTCAGCTCACTTCGTGAAAGTATGACAAAGAAAAAGAAATCAAAGAGGACGGCGGATAAGGCGGATAAGAATCAGCATGTAGCACGTCATGGCGATTTTCCACATGATGCGTTTGATATTGCCTTACGAAGGTACGCACACCCCGCAGCTGTGTCAGATCACAACCTCCTGACGCCCGGTGGACCTGCCTGGAAGCGATTCCTGGAAGCATTCGGTCAATCATGCTTGGACCTATATCTAATGAATATGCAGCGGGCAATTATTCAAGGCACTCGTGCTGATGCATTACCATTGACTCCACTGGATATGGATTGTCCACTGGTCAGCGCAATGTCTCATTGGAAAGGAAGGCAGTGCCTCCTTAGTACACTCAATGATAAAAATATTTATAATTCCCTGGTTCATTTCTTGCCATCCTTTGGTCGGCCTTTGCCCCAGAAAATAAATCTACTCGGGGAGCATCATGCGCGGGTGGTACAATTGTATGGTGAATCCGACAACAGAAATGAGGCAGGGGCGTGTGTCTTGCGAACATCTTCGAACAGTATTCGGAAAGCAGTCAGTTTGCATACGACCAACATTGACTGGACAAAACTAACACAAATTCACATTAAAGATCTTGTCTTATATGATTCGTACGAGGATAATTTCATTGAGGGGAAACTTCTCGTGGAACCATTCACGCCCAGGGTAGGAACAACCACAATAATGGAGGACTCAAATGGGGATGTCGTGCTTATTGCACTGTACAATTTTCTCCCCGATGGATTGTATGGGAGGGATTCCATACCTCTAGCTTCCACTAAACTCCCCCCGGGTGCCTCTGTTCGGATTGCTGGGCCATTTCTAAAGATTTTTCAAGATGGCAGCCGTGGTATTAGAATTGACAACCCTAACGACATATCAGTTATTTCATCAGGCAAATGCAATACTAGTCCTACCACCTCGCCCATGGATGAAAATCGATTGATCTTCAGTGCTAAGAACTCGGGCAATGCACTCGTTCAGAAGAAAATGTACAATGCAGCCAGTGAGGCATACATTGCCGGTATTCGTCAAGCTAGTTTGATACCGACTCTTCTCTCCAATAGGTCACAATCGTACGCTATGATGAATGAATGGGAAAAGTCACTAGCAGATGCAGCCGCCTCCCTGATCATACAACCAGGCAATGCTAAATCATGGGCCCGATACAATAGGGCGCTTGAAAATCTATCGGAGCAAAAGAACAACAACAGGCGAGATATGGTGTCTTCATTGTTGCATATGGAAAGTGACAAACAGGCTATTGAATCTGCAACAAACGGTAAAGATGCTTCTGCTCTTAAGGATGAAGGAAATGTCGCTTTCAAGAATAAGTTATATGATAAGGCGGCAGAGTTGTATACATCCGCCCTCATGATGCATGGCGAAACATCGCGAGCACTGTTGTCAAACTGGGCACTTTGCTGCATTCGCAACAGTGCGAGCCTTGATGCACTCTCAGCTTCTTTTGCATCGCTGCGAATTCGATCTGAGGCCAAGGCTGTTACTCGTCTTGCTAAAAGTTTGTTGTGCCTTGGGGAAACTGAATTATGTCAAACTGTATTGACCTGTGTACTATCGGAGGAGGTGTTAAATGGGAGCGAGGTCGGGATAAATGAAAAAAATGAGCTTCTTGAAAGTGTGAAATTTTCATTGGAGCACATTATTCAGTGCAAGGGAGGAGATGTTTCTGGAGGATGTCCACTGCTACCTGAGATCATATCACAGAAACATCTTCCTGCATGGATTGGTCCGATTGAATCATTCCATGCTGGGGCGAATAAAGGACGAGGAGTCAGGGCCATTAAAGACATAAAAGCTGGTCAGGTATTGCTCATTGAACCCCCTTTGGCTATGTCAGAAACCGACAGTAAAAGTGAATGTCTGTTCACCATCGATTCAAGCATCAAAGACCCTTCTCAAGTCTACCTGCGACAGGCAATCATACTCCGATCTCAGCGAGAATGCCTCCTATCCCAAATTGTTGATTGTCTTTCCGACGGTGTCAACAAACGCGGAGTGACTCCATTGCAGGATTTAATACCAAATCTTGCCTCGTGCAAACTTCTTCTTCCAACACATTACGAATATATGACAGGTGATGCAAAAATTGAGCTGACTGCCGATCGTGTTGATGCAATTGTGAATGTGAATTCCTTCGGGGAGGATGGGAAAGATAGGGATGGGAATATTGTAAATAACATGATGAGCCGTGTGAGTACCCGTTTAGTTCCCGCTACGTCTCTGTTCAATCACTCAAAATGTCCAGCATGTTATTGGAGTTGGAATGGCGGTTGTTCCATCATCTTTGCTGTTAAGGATGTCAAGGCGGGAGAAGAGCTGACAATCTGTTATCACCCAGACGACAAAAAAATTCGAAGTTTTTGGGGTATCCATGAATAGCCCTTGATGTTAAGTTGAATTTCTGCTCAAGTTTGTTCCAATACACCCAGACAATGGTTCTTTGTTATCCATCAGTTGATCCTGATAACTATGTAATAACCTCAATTCCAAACCTGTGACTTGCGATGCTGAGTCGATGCAATCTCGCAGCTGTCTCTTCACCGTATCTAGTCCAATTCGATTCCTTTGTCTCCAATTTCAATTATCGGACAGCGACAACGATGATAATGAGGGCGATGGCATAGGTGATTGGGAGGAGGATAAAGACGGGGAGGAGAGTGATGACAATGGCAATGGCGATGGGATTGAGAATGAATATGTGGACAAATTTATCCATACTTTTCACAAAGGCGACTATGACCAAGAATTCGACAACACGCTTAGTTTTGATCGAACTGTAACCTTACTGGCTATGCCCACGCAGGCGTCATATATTAAGCCCAATAATTGGAGAGAAAGGAATCAAATTGGATTGGAGAAAATGAAGGAGCAGCTGCAGCCTCGTATCCACTCGGTGTTACATAATTTTATGCTGAAGTTAACACAGAATGATGAACGCGAACAACAACTCATGGATGACGAAGAACCAATCGTTTGGTATGAACCAATCTTAGACGAGTATTGGAATCATATTGGAACCAAATAGCTCGGAAAAAGCAGCTCGACATAGTCACAGATATTTTTTACATTGTCATTGAGAATGTTGAAATAAGGAAGGAGCATCTTGCTGCATTAGTTGATATCTTTGTAGATGAAGCGCCACTAATATAAGTACAACTATCAAATTCATCAACGCCAATATTTGCGGAGAGGGCATTGTTTGTTTGTCAAAGTTGGTGGACGTGAGTTCCAATTACAGGAATTTTCGTTTTGATAACATGAATTTGGAACTAGGTCACTAAAGTCGTGGTGTAGAAATGATAGATTCTATCTAGGAGTGAACAGGAATATCTGCTTTCATACCACCAGCACCTTAAGTACGACACCTCCATAAGCTGGAAAAACAAAACCACGATATGAAGTCAATGATACAAAGGAAACAGAAATAGGTGTGATGAAACCACATTATTCTTTATCACCATTTATACCTATTACGCATCAAGATAGCGTCTCTCCTCCTCTTTGCATCAGCAATCTTATCATTAGATCAATGATACAAATAGAGACCGTTGCAGCTCTCTCGGATGATGGACAAACGTTGCTTCGCAAGAATAATTTTGCAAGATTAAAAGTGGACGATGATGCCATCAATATCAAATTGTTCTATTCACAGATACTACCTGGTTTGTGTCTTCAACGTGCTGTCATTGTCGACTAATTGACACCCTAGCCTAACAAAAACACTATCCTCCATTACTATCTTAAACAGTCATCTCTATTTTCCTCTTTGTGTCAGTCTTGACACAATGATGATAGGAGTAAAGCATAGGCATATTCCACCATCGCATTGTTGAATATACTATATTCAAATGCTCTTGCTGATGTTCATCGACAATACGACCCCTCTTCGCTAATACCTCTGGTATCAGTCCCACGGGTACATTTGCAAGATATTTGAGTAGAGAATCGTTGTCTTGCAAGACAAATACAATTTTCTGTGTCCGACCCAATTCAAGCAATGCATTAATACAGTGTTGCATATAACTTATATCTTCTGTAAATATAGTCAATCGTCTCAATGTGTGATTGGATTCTGATATGGCATTCAAACTTGAGCCGTCGAAGACACAAGTGAGCAGTGCCTTTACACCAATCGAAGTCAAATTATTGGTTATAAGCATAATTTCTTCAAGGTTTGTGTTCCTCTTCAAAGCTTGTGAGATGAGGATAGCATCATCATCATTCAAGCAGTTGCGATTGAGTTCAATGCGATGAATGGGTGGATTACCCTCAAGATACTCGGCAACAGTGACCGACCCCAATGAGTCAATATTGTTGCTTCCGAGATAGATATGTCTTATGTCAGACTGTAGTATAACCGAGAGTATTTCTGGACTTCTTCCAAGGTCACAGTGAGTCATTACGAGCTCATTGATGCAATTGTGCGACTTTAATGACCTAGAAAGGCAGTGGGCCGATTCCATGTTGTCAATCCGATTGTGTTCAAGGAACAAGTAATTCAAGTCGGAACTAACATCGACTAACTCCGAAAGCGATATGATGCCATCTGCACAAAGGTTGGCGTTGCAGAAATAGAACATTGTACTTGAATTAGTGGCTCTTCCGCTACGAAAGATTGCAACTAATGCAGCCATGCGCTCCTTCGTAATTTCTACATTCTCAAAATTAATGCGTTCAATTTTTGTGTCTATATCCAGCTGATTCATTTTGGCTTCAAGTCGGTTCCAATACTCATCTAAGATTGGTTCATGCCAGACAATTGGTTCTTCGTTATCCATGAGTTGATCCTGATAACTATTGTGACTATTGTGTATCAACTTCAGATCGACATTTTTGTCATGCGTCACCGAGTCAATGCAAGTTTGCAGCTGCTCCTTCACTTTCTCTAATCCAATTCGATTCCTTCCTCTCCAATTATTGGGCTTATCACATGACGCCTGTGTGGGCCGAGCCAGGCTACAGATCGATCGGAACTAAGTGCGTCATCGAATTCTTGGTCGTAGTCGCCATTATGAAAAGTGCGGATAAATTTGTGCACACTTTCGTCGTGAACATCCTCCTCCTCCTCCTCACGGTCCCAGTGGCAATGTCCAAGGTGGACATAAATTCTATACGCTTACCAATTGTACAGTGGTGACGTGCAGGGCTTGGACGGAACTTCCAACGCCCAAATCAGTTATTGAGAGGATTCATTTGTTGGCTCATGGAATGCCAGCAATGCCAATCTTTAAAGATCGACGCGGTCGTGTCATAGGTGATGCAATCGATTATGAACTCTACAATGATGATGATGATGATAATAATCAGCCCCCGGTCGGTGATGCAGAGCTCCCAGGAGTGCACACAGATGAGACAGGAGGCGATTTCCGATTTCGAGATCCCAGGAGTGGATCCAGTGCAGCAGGAGTCGGAACAAGCTCCCACTACACCAGCAGAGACGGAGCAAGCGGTTGATCTCGACTTCGCTCCAGCCGATGAAAGCAATGAGGACCCACCAATAGTCATAAGCAATGATTCACCACTGGTTTTAACCCTGCCTTCACCGACAGTTGTTGCATGAAGCTATATGTAACCACCTGGTTATATTCATATGCCTTATCGCCCAGCATATTGCTACCATGTGCAGTAGTAGCAAATGAGTACTTCTTCCCTGTCATACTAGGAATGTACGCTGGCTTAGCTTGGGTGCGAACTCTGGTGGACCTCCGATATCCGTCGTCTGCATTCACGACTGGTGCCATATCTGGATTCACCGCTGCCGCTGGTGCAGCTGGTGGATCATTGCTTGACTATTGGTGGGTCCTCATTGCTTTCATCGGCTGGAGCGAAGTCGAGATCAACCGCTTGCTCCGTCTCCTTTCGATGCCGTCGTCATTCTTGTCCTCTTCATCATCATCGTTGTCGCTCTCAAAATCTTCCCCCAAATCATCCATGTCATCGTTTTCACCCCGCCTTTCATCATCCTCGTCACTATAATCCATCACCGCAACATGCTCCCGATCGCCCATCGGCATACGGACATTATTCCGATCATCCTCGTCCACCATCGCCGTGGGAGGTTAGGAAAAGAGGAGCCCCGGAGTAGGATAAGTATTTACCTCACCGCAACATGCCCCCGATCGCCCATCGGCATGCGACGGACATTATTCCGATCATCCTCGTCCGCCATCGCCCGCCGAGTTGTAAACCCCCTAACATTTGAGCTCAAATTATCATTATTTATTTGGTGAGGGCGGGGTGCTCCGATGGTACGAGATTAAGGGCTATTTTTGCGCGTGACATCCTCTTGTACTATTCCTACGTACAACCCTACGAGGCCCTCGCGCAGAAATTATTTTGGTTTTCG
>Ga0247832_1006786_pt1 | contig 12364 bp, 6 predicted proteins | sample LaCruzMarch2015__10_FD_192407 | JGI IMG/M metagenome (GOLD analysis project Ga0247832, IMG submission 192407) | Freshwater microbial communities from meromictic Lake La Cruz, Castile-La Mancha, Spain - LaCruzMarch2015_4m | ecosystem: Environmental > Aquatic > Freshwater > Lake | place: Spain... | reverse complement strand
TACCGGAGGAATGTAAGGGTGGGTTGGGGCAGGATTATGGTTACAATGTCTACATGCAACAGCAGGAGAATAATGTCGCAACGAACAGTACAGATAGAAGAATGAGAGTTTTACAACAGGGAACGACACTAGCCGTTGATGACGATGATCTAGACAACAATAACAATGAGGATTCGTCTTCTCCTCCTGCCAAAATTATCACGGCGGAGTGTGCGTTCTTTGAACAATGTCATCGTAACTTTCCCAAATCAAAAAGTTGTAATGTACATAAATATACCGAGGGATTGATCTACCAATCGCACATCGCAGGAACGCAGATATATCCCAGTATCGGTGGATGGACATTGAGTTCTAATTTTCCCATCGTTGCCGCCAGTCCTAACAAGCGTAAACGCTTCGCCGAGGAATGTGTAGGACTGATTGCCGATTATGGCTTCGATGGGATTGATATAGATTGGGAATACCCGGGATATGCCGATCATGGTGGGACCGTGTCCGATCGACGGAATTTTAATGAATTATTACTCGAGGTACGTGCGGCGCTCAATGCATATCAAGAGACGAGCGGTCGAGCGCCCTTGGGCGGAGGCGCGTATGGACTCACGGCCGCGCTACCATGCGGACCAGCGAATATCGATTTCCTGGACGTATCATTCTTATCAGAGGTATTGGATGGGATGAATGTAATGTCATTCGATTTGCATAATGAAAAGGATGAAAAGACCGGTGTCAATTCACCATTATACGATCAAACTTGGGATGATGTGCCAGGACTAAGTGTTGATGGATGTGTAACGAATTATCGACGAGCTGGGGCATACCCCGGGAAGATTAATATTGGTGTGCCATTTTATGGCAAAACTTACGCTTATGCTACCGAATTGAATACATACCATAGTAAGACTGAGGGTAAGGGCGAGGGATTCGCCGATCAAAAGAATTGGCCACAGGATTTGGGCACACCTGTATATTATAACATTGTTGACAAATTGAATAATGGTACTTTGGTATCTGTCCGACATGAACCAACGAAGACGCAATATGCATACTTTACCGATGGCTCCGGGTTGGTTTCCTACGATGATCAACAGTCGGTATGTGACAAGGCTGATTATGTAAACAAGGAGCTTCTGGGGGGACTATTTTTCTGGGAAATGACTGGCGATTTAATGCAGAATATGGATACACCACTGATAGATATGATCAATCGCAAGCTCACGGAGACTAATTTTGATTGTCGACTAATGGCAGAATCGGAGACTGAGGCAGTGAAGCCACTACCCCCTCCGGCGCCCAAAGGAGAGGAGCAAATATTGTACGATCCGAAGAACATCACGGTGGTACCTGCAATCGTTGATCACTTGAGCATGGTCGAGAGTGGATTGCTAGTGGGGACTGCAAAAGGTGCACTGACGAGGACAGTGTTTGTATACCGTGCTTGGGATGGAAGCTTATTTCCGTCATACTTGTATAGATTTCAAGACTTTTTGAATGCCCTACAGACAATGTCAACCGAGGGTGTCAGTGGAGATTCGTTTTATTTGGGAAGTGGTCAAGCTATGACAAACACAAGTGAGATTGGCGCCGGGAAAGATGATGCAAATGAAACTTCACGTCTCCTGATTGATGATGAAGAAGACGCCGATCTCAATAGCACTGTGGTCCTCGAAAATTCATTGGTGTATGGACTAGTCAATATTGCTGCATTTCTCGCCCAAGCCATGACAGATTCTATAATTCATGACACTTGTGACGAGCTAAACATTGATCACCTCGACGATGATGATACCGATAGAAACGGCCTAGACGATGGGAATGACAAGTTCCGTTTCCCAATCAGTAACGCATGTGGTCAATTCGGCCGAAATTATGAAACTGAAAGCTGTGATAAAATTGATATCAAGTTTGACTGCAAATCACAAATGAATGTTGAGGAATTGGCAAATATGGAATCCCGGGGTATTAGTCGAGGACATTGGGGAGGAGCTCCTGGATCGTTCTATTGCGGACCAAAGGAAATTTATGAAGAAACAGGATTCTGGGATGCTACCACTGGAAGAGAAGTCCAGAGTTTGACAACTCTCAATGATAATGGAAAAACAGATGTACAGGGGTGTTGCTGGTGGGGCCGGGGTAGCACGATCATGGGCACCAAAGGGACATGTCTTTATGGAAAGCTGAATTATCACTTGGGCAAGGCGAAGGCATCACGAGATGGGGAAGACTCAGCGATGTTCCCACTTGTTGACTTTTGTAACGATCCAGGACAGATTTGTACGGGATCTGACTCTATCCCTCTCCGATGGATATCTGGAATGTACCACTGGATGGAAAATGTCCAAAAGTACGATAAAGATGGATACAACTACATGGACGAGCTCATCATGTACGTCAATGGCGATCTTAAGAATACACATTTCTTCCAAGGTGCGGCAAACATTCATGTCATGGGTTGCCATACGGATGGTTGCTCTTCGTCCGTATCTGTAACGGACATGGACGCACGCCTACGAGCCTTTGAGAAGGTGATGTCGTTATTTGGTCTGCAATTTGATTCTCATGCGAAATCTGAAGAGAAATTCGAGGCATACCCAGGCCAACAACTTCCAACACCGCCCCCGACTGTGATTGCTTCAGGGTCGAATAGCAACACGTCGTCAATACTACCAATAGAAGATCTTGATAGAAACGAAACAGTCTATGTACCATTTAAGGTCTTCCTCACAGGTGTTCCCAATTCGACCAACATGACCGAAGACGAGCTGATAATGTTTGATTCAATTATGTATGATTTACTCTTCCTTCGTCTTGGAACAGTTGGTGTGGAACTTGACGACCTTAAGATTGTGGAACAAACCCCAATCCCTGTATTTTCTTCAATGACGAATTCAAGTGGCAACAGTGACGAAGAAATGCAGCCCATGCTGGAACTTGTTCTGAATACCACACTCACGTACAATCCTTTTCCTCCTCCCGACGGATTGCGCGACTGGTCGTTATATATGAAGTCATGGGTTGAATCGTTTGGTAACACAGTAGTCGAAATCTTCACATCGCCCAAACATCCACAACATCCCCAAACCAATTCCATTTTTTTTGATGGTTTAATTGATGTATCAGCGGTGAATGTGCCTCTATTCCCAACAATAGCGCCTACACCCGTCCCTGAGCCTGTGTGGGTGTATCCAGATACTTCAACGAATAAGTACATCTACATCGGTATAGCCCTTGTATTTTTATGTCTTATCGGGGCCTTTTGTTACGTCTTCGTGAGAAAACTAAAGGAATTCCGACGACTGCAATCGTCATTACAACACAAGAAAAATTTAGAGTTGTTCGACGACGAGTCCTTCCAGCACCGAGGGAAGAAAGTAGCAAGCAGTTGCCAACTTCAAAGTTTCAGTAGTAGTGGATCAGGGAGTTCGTCTACGAGTAGTTCATATAGTTCTCATCGATCATCAAACAAGTCTTTAACTGGATCACGTATAAAGGAGAGAATAAAATTAGCAAGAGTAAAGGAGGAGGGTTCGGAATCTAGTGAAGGTAGCAGCGACATCGAAAAGTATAAATGGGTAGACCGTGGTCAATCACATAGTCTCAGTACTGGTATGTCTAGTCGTCCTAAGAGTGCACGGGGATCATCTACCGGTTCGTACCACTCGAAACGACCCCAGGACTCCAAGAGGAGCTCAAGGGGGTCGTCATCCAACTCGAAAAAATCCAACGGTAGCATCTACTCAACTAATAGCGTGGTGAGATCGACAGTTGCTTCTATCGCATCAAGTGCACAACAAAGCAAGAAATGTAGTCAATTTGATGAAATAGTCGATCGTGTTCATGCCAATGACCCAACACTTAAAAACATTGTCCTCGATGGCAGGCAAAAAATTGAGGGGCACCAATACGAGAGTGACGCCCTTTGGATGGCTTTAGTGGATAATTCATTCGTTACAAGAATTTCTTTGAGATGCTGCAATATTAACGATGAAGATGTCGCATCCTTGTCACTTGCATTATCAGAAAATACGTGCATTACTCATGTCTGCTTAGAAGACAATGATATCACTGATGATGGAGCTGAATGTGAGTCAGCTATGCTAATTGATTTGTTGACTCCCATAGCCGTTCATTTCTTTCTAACAAGCTACGTTCATTTTCATTTCCAGACTTGCTTGACATTCTTGACTCGAATACAACGCTAGAAGAGATTAATCTATTTGGCAACTTGGTTAACATTAGTCTTCTGAATGAAATCAATGCGCTTTTGAATAAACGTCGACGGAAATCCTTTCACGGTGACAGTGACAGCGAGAGTAATAGCAGTTGGCAGCGGCTAGGACGATTTGTACAGAAAGTATCACGAAGCTCACAAGAAAAAGCTATCGTCAAAACGTCGATTTCGGAAATAGCTCAACGTATACTTGCCAATGATCCAACTCTAACGCAACTTGTGCTTGATAATAGACAGCTTGGCGCCTCAGCGTCGGAAACTGAGCAACTCTTTGAGGCACTGTCAAATAATACTTACATAAAGAAGGTATCCCTTCGTAACAATGCAATCGATGATAGCCTTGCGGCTGCTCTGTCGCTTGCGTTGGCGGATAACATCGTAATCAGCCATGTACTATTGAGTGGCAATCTGATCACTTCAGATGGATGTGAATACGTAAGACTATCTTGATTTTATTATATGACACAAGACATATTCTCACACACCGTTCGATCTACTTTACTCTCACTTTCTCTTTGTATGTAGCTGCTCGGAACTCTTGATTCTAATACTACTCTTGCGTATGTGGAGTTGACTGGTAATTTGGTAGACGATAGGCTTATGCATGAGCTTGATTCAATTAATGCATCTAGAAATATCACTGGTAACGCATCTAGAAAAAATATCAGTGGGATTGCGTCTTTGAATAGCACGGCTAGCAGTCACAGAATAGATGCGTCGCGATCACAAAGTTTTGCTTCAAGCTCACAAGGATCTGCAAGTACGATCCCGAAATCTCCTATTAGTGGTGCTGTGTCTTTATATTCGAGTGCGTCTAGCAAGCGATCACTAAGTTCTACCAAAAGCAATTCTTCAAGACGCAGCTCACGGGGTTCTGCAAGTCCGACCCCAAGACCTCCGATGCACGAAGTTCCACAAGAAAGTGACGTTGATTTAGCCAAACGAAGTGCCATCATGCAAATAATGAAAGACACCACTATTCCTTGGACCGTGAGTGTTGTATAATTGATCGAAATTTGCTTTTTTAGTTAACGCACTAATTTTCATTGTCTCGCATCACAGGAGAAAAACCAACGAATCATGAAGATCCAACAGCAATTTTATATTCCAAAGGTAGAGAAACAAGCTTCACAGATACTACTAGATCGGCATCGTCGTACTAATGAAAATGTTGACAGAAACACAAGTTTAGAGTCAATAATAAAAAGAGTCAGGTCTAACGACCCAAATCTATCGACCGTAGACTTGAACGGTCGAATTATAGGACGTCACTCTGAAACTGCATTGTTTGAAGCATTAGCTCGCAATTCATTTGTAACAAGTCTCTCCATGGTCAATTGTCAAATTAACAACGTCGGTGCAGCTGACCTTGGACATATGCTTGAACAAAATACAGCACTTACACATATCAATCTTGAGGACAACCTGATTACATCAAACGCAGCATTGAATTTTCTCACTGTGCTGAACGAACACAACAAGACACTCCTTTATCTCGAATTGAAAGATAATAAGATTCGTTTATCATGTCTAATACAGATTGACAAGCTCTTGGAGAATAGACGTAAGCCATTCCTTCTTATGGAAAATAGAAAACAAGCAGCCATGACTTCAGGAGTTGCATCTTACAGTCACAAATCGGGTTCAAGCAGTCGTCAATCTGGTGCAGGTAGTCGTAAATCTGGTGCAGGTAGTCGTGAATCTGGTGGAAGAAGTCGTGAGTCTGGATCTAGATCGGCGGCTGCTAGTGAAACGAGCAAATCGGCAACGTCAAAATAAAGACGATGAGAAAATATTACCTTTAATAATCGCATATTATTTTTTGTTTGATTGTTTTTTCATCTAACTCTTGTACGACGCGAGTGTAGAGAACTTAACCTTGATGCCACAGTATTCATTAGTGGAAATGTCCGTTCGTGGTCGTTCATTTCTAAGTCAACATCGTTTTCATTCCTACTTTGCGGTGGTAATGGTGATACCCCTCCGGATTCTCTAACCATAGTTGTTGTTGTTGACGATGATATGATATTTCCATCCTCGTCCCAAGCAACATAATCTATACATGGTACAAATACACGCATATATGTCAAGTATAATGGTTGAGCCATTAATGATAATAGTATTACCAATATAATAGCACAAATCAGCGCATTACCCCAATACCATGTCCCTAAAAAGGTTGTTATCCCCCATGACCATAATGTACCACTCCATACACCACAAAGTATTGATGATATAGGGTGTACACCACGTGATAGTAAAGAGAGTATTGCTATTATAATAAGATTATTAATCATCCCACCAAATAATGATGATGACAAAGAAAGATAATCTGACAATCGAATAAATGGCAATATTGGCATTGGCGTATAAGGAAAATGATCATCATAGACACATAGTACTGCTGTTACTAATGATGCAATAGAGCACATGGCACGTTGTTGACTTAACAATCGTTGAGGTGCTATCATGCTATACCCATCAAAATTTATTACTGTATCTAATCGCTGGTATATACGTATCATACTAAGTTCAAGCAGTAACGAGGTCAGACCTAGTACTATTAGTACACGAAAGTAGGAGTAACAACTAGTTGTTGCTGTCGTGTACGAACGATGATCATAATATCCGTTGGATGATGACGATGACTGATCTGTTGTACTAATAATTTGTTGAGCTGTACCAATCCCAGTGACTAATGATTTTATCCTTGATGTCGAATCTACAACAACAAGGAGTAGTCTACCATTCTCTTCATCGTACAACTCTTCTAATGCACGACATTGCCATAATATATGTGTGGCATATGTTAATAGTGGCAATCCAGAGAGACTGCCTTTGTATACAATTTGTACTATTATTGATATATTTTTTTGTGCTCGCATCAGTAATTCAAAAGATCTACTACTACTACTACTACCTCTGGAGTAGGAGTGGGATGGTAACATTGATGATGATACAGCAACAACACGTGTTACACCATCATTCAAGAATAATAGTTGTTGGTCAGTAGTAGAAGTTGCACTATTACTATTACTACTACTGTTACTATTAGCATTACTTCCACCACTATCATTATTTTCACTTGACAACGACGTCGATAGTACCAAATTATTACTATTATTATTATTATTATGATCCTCCTCCTCCTCCTCCTCATCTACTACTACTGGTGGATGATGACTAACAATAGCCAATAATGCAGTATAAAATCGTTTTTGTATAACAATTTGTTTATAATTGGTACATATTTCGTTATTCCGTCTTCGATTATAATATTTCTTATTACTATTCCATTGATAAAAGTATATGAAATGTAGTAGTAATATAATTGTTATTGTTGTACCATGATGATAACTGTTGTAACTGATTTGGTTGTTGTTACTACTTAGTGCAAAGTACGAATGCGGTCGAAGTAGATTGTTGTTGTTATTAGTTGACGTAGTACTAGTATTTTGATAGTAAAAAAACGGACGGTGATCTAATTGTGCCATTGTCGATGCTGCTGCTGCTGCTGCTGCATTGAAGTCTATCGATGAGGATACCATCTCTTGAGAAAGATGATCCTCCAACACCTTCTTGTTGGAATGCCCCCCCTCCTCCTCCACGGTGGAGAAAGATGATTCCAAATAATGTCCATCATTACTACTCTTGGCATGCTGCCGTGAATTGTATTTCATCTCCACGGTATTATCCAATGGTAGTGCCATCACAGCTGCTGCTGCTTTTTGCGCAGTATTCTCACTAGTAACTTTCTTGCCGAGTCGTTGTTTCCGCTGCTGCGGTTGTTGCTCCTTCGCTTTCGTCGTTGTCTCATCTACTGCCATAATAATATACATTATCCCGACACGCTCGAGTACACAATCTCTATAATACTTCTTACCTTACGTTGACTTGAGTCGTTGTTGGGGGGAAGGAGTACGTAACTGTCTTCTTTTTGGATCTACAACTCTTTTCGGATCTGAAGCAGAGATTTAGTATCTTGCCGTTTTGCCTATTATAGTAGAGATGATTGGGTAGCTGCTGCTGCGATTAAAAGATTGGCATATAATTAAATGCACACCCCAGCTATCAAATCAGTAGAGGATGAAGTCGGAGAATTCAGAATGGGGCTGTGAAAGATGCCGAGCGGCAATCGATCGAAGACATCGTTAACAATTTGCACAGATTGATGATGATATTGCGACGAGGCAGACTTACCGGGTACGTCCGATGATGAAAATAATATGGCTTGGTAGATGGTGAAATCCGAAAAACCAGAGAGGGGAGTGCGATGAGATGAGCGCGGGAAGTGGCGGAACCTCACAAGAAAAGAGGGTCCTTCTACAATGACAACCATTACCACGCCCACACACGCCGATATACAATCCATTCTTGCTAGCGTAGGACAGTATGACCCCGCATCTATCCCCCAGCTAGAGGCATACGTCCGAGCACAGGTCGTATCCGTAACATCAGCGTTAGTCTCATCCCCCGCTCCGTACAGTGTAGATGCAAATCGTGCATTGATTAAGTTATATCAATTCTTTCCCCATCATCTCCTTGCTACTGCTACTGACGGTGAAGATGACAGTAGCAGTACTGCTGCCGCCGTGAGCACGGGAGACGAAATTACGACATTAATCGCCTTCCTATCAATAATACAATATCCACAAATAACCGACTTTGGCTCCACCGTCAACTGTCTATTACCGGAGCGTGCTCAGAGCATCGAGCCCATGGCGACGTTGGTAAAGTGCTATGAATTATTAGATTCCTCCGATTATGCTAATTTTTGGCCCGAATTTCGTAAATTAGGTATACCAGAATATGGTTCGTCCGCGGGGGGGACGACGGGTGGTGGTGGCGGCGGCGTGTCAATGGATCGACAATTATTAAGTAATGCCGTGAATAGTCCACTAGTAACGAATATGTTACGTAGTAATATTATCAGTATGTTGGCTAGGACATATCGTACCATCCCCGTGGCGCAATTATTATCCGCACTCGACATTCAGGATACGGCATCCTTATTATTGGAGTTTGGGACCAAGATGGTAGCAGGAGAAGGAGATGGTATTGGTATTATTGACAAGGTGATGGAGAATGATATGGTATCATTTACTCATAATGTTGATAATACGAAACGTGTAGGTAACGCATACAAGGAGGGTGTGACATATGACGACGTTGCTATGATGATGTCCAACAACAAGAAGAAGAAGTCAACTGTAGTCGTTCGTCCTCAGTAAATAATATGAGTAGGAGAATGATTATATGTTGGAGGAGATGAAGGTATTGTGTGTTTGAGGAGAAGGAGGGAGGGAAGGTGGAGGTGAGGGCAAGCGTTTGGGGGGAGGAGGAGGGGGAGAATTCATAGTAATTGTGAGGTGCTTAACACTAAAGATACCTTTTTCCCATTATCCAAGTCAAGCTCGGCTAGATATGATATTATCTTGCAAATTATAACTTAGATTATTCTATCTTTAATCATAGCAGTATTGAGACAAGCGTGCTCTTATTAATATTTATCGTCAAATATCTTAAGTTCTTTCGTCAACACCCGCAGTACAAACCGCAACCACAAGAGGCAAGCAAAGAATGTATTTACAAAATCCAATCTCTCACTGCGAGTCATCAAAAATCTTAAGTGGATGTGCTTCGGTATTGAATACGTGCTAAGATAAAGATAAGCACAACAATGGGTATCAACTGCGGTGAGATGAACAAAAAAACACGCCAGGAGAAATGTATTACTTCGATATCTAACCTCACCTTACTAAGAATATCAATTTCAGAATCAGGATCAAATAGTAAATATAAATACTTGAGTGTTTCGGCCATGAAGAATGATTCCATACGATCGTCCTGTGAATTACTATTATCCACATTATGCAACGATGCATACCCATGATTTGCTTTACAATACTTTTCGATACTTTGGAATATTTCCCAACCCCATTCTCTATATATTGGATCACCCGTTAGCTTTGATAGATAGTAGAATGCCTCAACTGCCTCTGGCCGGAGAATGTAAAATGGTGCATTACGAGACACGATCATATCATCCTCGCCTTCAAATGTGTAAAATTCAGGCGCAAGACCCGACTTTGTCCGTGCGTACATTTGATAACACGTGTAGGTAATCGCCCTTGCAGCTTTCAAGTCCCTTTGAGCACGAGGAGAATCCAACCCCAGTGGATCAGTAAATGCCGAAAGTGCCAGAGATCCACCCATGAAACAGACTAAATGATCCATCTTGTGATCCAGTCTTGCATCACCGTACCTATCAGCAATGTATGTGAGACCATTAGGACTACTTTTCTGTAGTAGTTGCTCGTGCATACCAGACATGGCCTTATCCCACATTTCTCTATATTTACTTTCCTTTCTTCCACCTTGGATCCATATTTTTAACATATACTCATAAGTTGAATCTCCCATTGCACCAAAGGATACCTTATCTCCCGAAAAGAAGGGATTCCCACCTCCATCTTGCAAGTCTTGAAATAATAAACCGTCGGATGGTTGTAATTTTTGTAATTGTTCAAATGCTTTCTCAGTCTTAACGGCATAATCATGCTTCCCTGTGGCTCGTGCCAAGAATCGAAACTCTATTTGCTCAGTGCCAACGTCAGCTAGACACCCAATATCGTCGTTGGCTCTGCCATCATGTACGTTGATACTCGAGTGCGGCAATCCCGATGGCGTATCATAAGCTTTAACAAGCCGGGAACCCAAATCATCGGCCCTTGTTAGGAATGCCTCATCACGACTTAAATCATAAGCGGCAAGAAGACCACCCAAGCTTCGAATAGTAGTTTCGAAGAATGAAACACCATGTACACGATCTTCTCCAGCAACAGTATCAAACGCTAATTGATCACGGACCCAATCTCTAGCTTCCCAAAATTCATCTTTTAATCCCATTAGCCATAATGTATCAAGTGAATCAACCAAGGTCGTTCCCATCCCACCCCATCTATTATTACTATCTCCAGAGATAGGTTTAAGTTCATCTTTACCGAATGCATGCTCCTTGTAGCTTTTCCATATATGTTTCATTGCACCCAGAACGTGATATCGACGACTACGTGCTAGTTCATCACTTTGTCTACTTATCACGTCGGTGATATCGTAGGGAGTGTCTCCATCCTTGTATTCGACATATCGACTACCACCGAGAGGTTCGTAGCGTTGGAAGTCATAATCGTTTGGGACTGCAGCCATCATGTAGGGGTAATATCGTAGACCATTAGTGTCTTCATCAGTCGTCCGTTTAATCACTGCTGCATCCGTCTTCTTCTCGACCTTCCCAGTATTCTTCATCAACATGTTGTCCTCGTCGGATACACCACGACCACGAAGCAGACCATGAGATATGTCCATCGCCCTTTGTTTCAAGTTTTGTATACCATAACTGAATCTCTTTTCATTTTCTTCGTTGCTATTCTTCTTCTTCTTCTTCATTCCCTCGTTGTTCATGATCGTCTCTCCTTGATCACTCCCATAATCCTCAAGCACATCATCTACTCGATGATGAGGATTATAATTCACATCCCCAGGATCAAGTTGTTGATGCTTTCGTCGTTCTAACAAATTTTCACGTCGTTCAACAACCTCAGCTTTTGCACTTTCAAGTATTAAGTTCTGTATATCTGATGGTGCAACTCTGGATGCTACTGCGGCTGATAATGGTGATATTTCAGCATTCTTATGTGCACCGGCTTTAGTAGTCGTCGATCCCGACCCGTCGATTGAGGGTGTTCCGAGAATGCGCGTTCCTACGACCAGTCCTGTAACAAAGATGGTAGCACATAGCGCCAAGAGGATAACGATCCAGTGTGATGATGACGATGCCTTTGTCGTCCGCTGGCCGCGACGCTGACCGATGGCGGAAGCGTTGCTACGCATCGCGTTCGTGTGGAGGAGTTTCACCAGGTTGAGCTCAAACAATCATGAAGTTCTTACGTTGAATGGTTGACGACAAATTGAGTTGAGCAGTCTTGAATATTTTGTTCAAGCGTGAACCTTAAACTTTCAGTAATAATTTAACTCGTTTGCATCTACTCCTAGACAGGCAACCCCCCCTCCGATTTGTTGCAACTACTTCATCCATGAAATTCAATACATATAATGGACATGAGCTCACTT
>Ga0247832_1006785_pt1 | contig 12366 bp, 11 predicted proteins | sample LaCruzMarch2015__10_FD_192407 | JGI IMG/M metagenome (GOLD analysis project Ga0247832, IMG submission 192407) | Freshwater microbial communities from meromictic Lake La Cruz, Castile-La Mancha, Spain - LaCruzMarch2015_4m | ecosystem: Environmental > Aquatic > Freshwater > Lake | place: Spain... | reverse complement strand
TTCCCAAGCTCTCGGTTCTTTTGCCTGCCCCTGCGCTCGATTGTGGTTCATTCTACTGTGTGCTGGTTAAAATGGGTTGCGCCCGGCGATTTTTCCTGTCAGTTAAAAAAAGAACGGCCGCATGCTGCAAACATGCGACCGTCTTTTGGGTTTCGCAGATGGTTAGGCACCACGATCACCTTGGCGGGTTATGCCCGCACGGGTCTGTTCCTATGCCGACCTAAGCGGCGTCCTACTTGGCAGCGACAGGTTCGGACTGGTCTTGTTTCAAGCGGGTTAGTCCGGACTGTCTTGCCGAGCGGATCTTGTAGCCGATCGAGCCGTAGAGAGGGGAATCCTCTCCGTGCTCGGCAGCTCCCTTGATTCCATTGACGACAAGCAGGTAGCTATCGTTCAACTTCTTCAAGGATGCCTCTCGCTCAATAGCTTTTGCGACCCGTTCTTGATCCGCCTTCACGATGCTCTCGGAGATTTCCACAGCCGGGGTTACCATGCTGCGAAACTTTTCCAGAGACACTCCGCAAAAGAGACTCTTCGGGGCCATTTCCTGCCATGAGTTGAGAAGCTTTTTAGATTTTTCGATTAAGTTTTTCACCTTTTTCACCTCCTTTCTTTTTTCTCTGACACTGCATGGGGTCACGCATCACCGCACGCGGCGGCGCAGGGTGTTCGTCTTCCCCATTTCTCCTGCCAATTCGGCTCAGCCCGATGGTTGGAAAATTCAAAAAGTGGTATTGCTTAAAATTCAAAATCATCCTCCGGTGGTTTTGTGTATTTCTCATACGACTTCGGCACTTCATCATCCTGGGGATGCACCAGAAACTCCTCTCGAAAAATTTCCAGAGCGGCTTTTCTGGCTCTCTCCCAAGAGGGTCTCTTCCCATAAAGCGGCTCGCCGAGCGTCCGTGTGGTGAGAATGATCGCCTCCTCGAGCGGCATCCGGTGCAGAAGGCGCATCGCCGCCAACATATTCAGGGAGTCCCTGCGATTCCGACCCCGCGACTCCCTGGCCGGTTTTTTTCGGTTCGCCTTTAACCAATCGCTGAAATCCGAGACGAGCCGTTTGTCACTTTGGTCCCAATTTATCCGAAATGCTGCCGCTGCAAACCAAGGTTTCGCCGTCGAGTCTTCCAAAAGCCCGAACCCCGACTTGAAATCCCAGCTTTTCGGTTGCAGTTCCAAGATGCCAATCGCATCCGGAGTCCCCAGACTGACCAGTTCCGCCCGCTTTTCCTTCTTCAAGTCCTGCCAAGGGGTTTTCAAATATGATCTGTTTTCCACCACCATATTCCCTCGCAAGCATCCCACGATTTCATCGGGATCATGAAGATAAGCTGCATAGTCAGGGTTCTCGATTTCCCCAGCTCCAATCTCATCTTCCTTGCCGGGACCTAAATCAATCGTCTCCGGCGGTATTTCAACATAATCGATGTTTTCCCACTCCCGAGCATACTCCCAAGCAAAACATGCTTCCATCTCCCCAAAAGGGATTTTTGAAAAATCCCATTCGGATCTTGGTAGGTGGTGTGCGTCTTTTGTAGCAGAGCTCATACTGTAACTTATAAAATAAAAAAATATGCTACGCAACAAAAAAATTATTTGCCGCTCATTTTTTTACAGGCCTTGCCAAAAGTGGAATGAAGGCGTGCAAAACGCAAAATCCATTGGGGCATGGGCGTCCCACCCGTGTTGACACTGATTCACGCCTCAATCGGGCTCATCCTTTTTCCTCCCCCCACCACAGCATGCAGACGCTCCGGCGCGGCGCGCCGACGCTCCGGCACGGCGTGCCAACGCTCCGACATGGCGTGCCAACGCTCCGACATGGCGTGCCGACGCTCTGGCACGGCGTGCCGACGCTCCGGCACGGCGTGCCGACGCTCCGACACAGCGTGCTAACGCTCCGGCACGGCGCGCCAAGGCTCTGGCATGGCGTGCCGACGCGCAGGCACAAGGTGCCATTTCGATTGTCTGAAGTATCATCGACATACCTCTCGGAAAACCACTCTTCCATTGAATCGCTTTCGAGTATGGAAACCAGATTCTCGAAATCACACTCGTCCAGCTCGCGAATGTTATTTACGGGAGTCTCGAACATTTTTTGGGAATACTGGTTAAAACGACGATCAGCTTTCAAAAACGCGCTCGGTGAAATCCAAGTCGCTCCACTTGCAGACCCGCTGGTAAACTCCACCGCAGGATACTCCCACGCCTTCTTGCTTGAGACTGCATCGAATTTCTTCTGCCAAATCCAGCACGCCCCTTGTGTGGGCAGTTGCAATCGAGATCAAGCGCGCCTCTTCGCTCTGTCCTCGAAACACTCCGGTGGCCGATTGGATTGAGAAACTTGGAAATGTTTTTGACACCGTTTGAACGAGCCAATCCTCATCGGCTGATTCAATGCGCTCCGTGCGGGAGCCTACATGCAGAGTGAAAATACGCTTAATCCTGGGACAAACCACTCTCTCTTGGCAGGGGGGCAACCGCACCATTGAGCCATCCCGACAGTCGACCAGATCGATGCTCTCTCCGTTGAAAGAAAATACCGCGAGTTGTCCAAACGACCGACCAAGTTCAAGCGCGGCAGTCGCTTCACATGCCACGCCCCAGCCGGGTTCCACATGGGAGCCATCCGGCGAGCCTCCAAAAACGCGAAAACGTTGCAGACCGCGCTTTTCGAGTTCCGCTGCCAGATTTTGATCAGCCATTCGATTTGCCGCTGCATCGGCCACCACCCCATCTGGATTCCAAGCCGTGATGACCCAAAATTTCCGCGCACGCTCGCTCCCGAGCATCTCGAATCGCGTATCCAGAAACTTTTCCTGCAGGTCGTTCATTTGAAGCGATCCATCATTCTTTCCAGCGCCGACCTTGGGCGTGGCTTTGACTGGGCGGATGCTCCTGGAGATGACCAATCGTTTTTCGTGAAGACAGAGCTGAGGGCGCAGGCGCGACCCGCGCAGGCGTAATAGAGGTTCGGCAACAACCCGGGCCTATAAGCCGCGTTCGGGATGAACATCGTGTAATGAAGGCAGCTTCCATCGTGTAGGTAGCTCCCGAATCCGTAGCCAGCTGGTCTATCGAACAACTCCCCCTTGTTCATGGCCAGGGCGGCTCCGATTGTTTTTTCCTTTGCCAGATCGTGGAACGGATAAGTTTGCCGCAGGAACAGCCCGTTGCCTACGACGGGGTGTTTCTCATCCGCTTTGAGCTGGCAGAGCGAGGAAAAGTCCCCATAGGGGAACTCCACCGTAAGCCCGGCCCCGCCGGCCGAGGCCCCGAGGGAAGGCGGGGCTTGCATGTGTTTATCGACAGCGGACTGGAACTCGGCCGGGCTCCATTTTGAATTTTCCTCGCCGCTCATTTTCAGCAGTCCTCCGAATCCCTCCACAAGCTCATCGGGCTCCTCCCGCATTCCAGAAACAGGATGACCACTGGTCGCCATCTCTCCATCAGCCATCACACCAATGAGACCGGCCGCATTGCGCACCTCTTGAATTTGAAGCATGGCTGCCACGCTCAAGAGCGGTGCCATCCAACCCCGGATTCCCTCATGAATCCTCACGCTGCAGGAAAGTTCCACCGAGCGTGTTTCTTTGAGATACACGGGCCCGGACATCGTCGCCAAGGTCATGAGCATATTCAGGGCCGCTTCGGTTTTCGGCGTAAGATCGCAATTTTTCAGCAGCTCCGTGCGGATGCGGACATAGTCGGCCACATCGCCATCCGGCCCTGTTTCGCGATGGGTTACCTCGATGTGCTGTGCATGTTGGTCGGCCCACCATGTGAGACCTTTGGGTGTTTCGATCATCCACTCCGGATCGATGCGGAGTTGCTCGGTCTTGAGCCAGTTGATTGTATTTTTTCCGGGGTTCATAAATTATGCCTTAATAGCCGCAGCGTTCCATTCAGGATTGAGGAATGCATTGACCACACAAATAAAAGATATTGCGCATCGGCGGGTGTAGTTTTCGCCAGCCGTTAAAGACTCGGCATTATCAAGAATTTGCAATCCGAACCTTTCATTCACTCCATTTGCCACAACGCTTACGACCTCTTCGATAGAGCAGCAATTCGGAGCAGCCTTAAATCCCTGACCAATTAAATCTTGCTGGACTTGCAGGAACCAAGCATTTCGCGACTCTCGGACTAGATGGGTCTGAGCTATCCCTGCTTGGACCGTGTAAAGAATCAGACTCGCGTCCCATACTTCAGCCCGCCGTATCATTGGGCCGCAAAAATGTAACGCATCAGTGAACGTCACCACCGCACCGTATAGGCGCGGATTTCTCTGGTCGATGAAGCAGTCTAAAGTCTTTTGGACTGGATTTCCTTGCGCAATTTGTTTCGGACCATATTGAAGGCATCTTTCAAACCACTGTAGATGAGGTGGCAAAAAATGTGTTACCAACTCTGCGATTTGAATGGTCCCTGCATTATCAAATGGGAAGTATGCATCAAAAAAATTGAATCCAGCAAGGTATGCACCTTCTAAATCTTCATCGATAAACTCACCGACCTGGGCGCATAGATATGTCATTACTTCCTCCCAATCACTCATTAGGCAAGTTTTTGAAGAAAGGCATTCCGGCAATTTATTTTCCTTTGATCTATTCCATATGGGACCGATTCTCCTGGATGGCAATTCAATCTGACGGGGAAGAAAAGGATCCAATGCCCTGTCCACGAGCTCAACAAACAAGGGCTCTATTTTTCCATCGTAAAAGTTTCCACCTTCACCATTAGGAATATGCGGCGGTTTTAGGCTTATTTTGTTGCTGAGTTTTCGCGAGTATCGCAGCCAATCTTCTCGACTGGTTTGCGGGCCTTTCACTCTCATCGAAAAGGCAATACAAAAAATAAGCCCTTTCTGAACATTAGCTGATAAACCAAATTCCCGCGCATCTTTTTCCCATGCCATAAGCAAAGGTGTTGGTTTAGGTTTTGCGTTCCAGAATTTCATTAAATTTTAACTATTCAGTTTTGGATCAGATTTTAAAATTGCCATTCACTCATCATTCTTCCTGAGCCAGTTGATTGTATTTTTTCCGGGGTTCATAGGCTTGATTATTTTACCACCGCCTCATATCCCGTTGGGGCCGGTTTGCCGGCGGCAAGGGCGGCCTTCAGCACTTTCGCGTGCGAGCACATACCCCGATATTCAAAACCTGGGCATGTGCAGGTGACATCGCCCGCTTCGTAGGTCAGCGTGTAGGATTTTTTTGGGTCAGATTTGCTCACGGCCCGGTAGATTTTTGATGCGGGGCGGCTCAAAACCCGCGCCAGTGCGAGCAGGGCGTCGCGACTGAGCACAGGCTTTTTGGCATCGCCGCCGGTCGCGTGACTCGCGGCACTCTCATGTTCCACTTCCTTGAGCAAGGCCTCGACCCACTCCTCATCGGTCATTGGAATATCGGGATCGGAAATATTCGCGGAAATGCGAGAAACCAAGGCCTCCAACTCGGAAAGAACATCCCGTGTGGCATCCGGGGAAAGGGCCTCACCATCCACCACCGCGCTGATGAGAGCGGATTTGGTTTCCAAGACTCCTTGCACAAACTCGTCGATGGTTCCGGATGCCACATGGTAGCTCACATTCACCGAACCGGTCTGGCCGATGCGGTAGGCACGGTCCTCTGCCTGCCAGTGATTCGTTGGCACCCAGTCGAGGTCGTTGAATACCACTTGCCGTGCTGCAGTAAGGTTAAGCCCGACTCCACCGGCTTGGATGTTAGCCACAAAGATTCGCACCTTGTCGTCGGTTTGAAAGGAATCGACCAGTCCCTGCCGTTTTGCTGAGGGAGTAGCGCCAGTGAGGAGAACACAGCTCGCACCGAATTTCTTAGCGATCTTTTGGAGCGGCTTGTCGAAGCAGGAAAAAACAATCGCCTTCTCTCCCTGCTCGACGATGCCCTCCAGCAGCTCGATCGTATTGTCGACCTTTGCTGACGCAATTTTCTCCCTGGCCTTGGTGATCTTGGCGAGAAGCCGAGCGCGGTCTCCACGCGGAGAAGTGCCGGCACGCGAGGCCATGAGCGTTTCGACAACCTCGCGAATCTCAGCCGTTGCTGTGCCTCCCGGTATTTGCACGGGCACCCACGAGCGAATCTTCGGAGGCAGATCAAGCACATCCTCCTTCCGACGGCGAAGCATGACTCCGTGAAGCTGGGTGGTGAGTTCCTCCAAGTTGCTGGCCCCATCGGTGACCCATCCATAGCCACTGTGCTCGGCCGCGCAATAGCGCTTGGCAAAGGAGAGGAAGCTCTTGCCCATCGCATGGCGGACGAGTTGCAGAAGCGGAAAAATGTCGCGAGGACGATTGGTGAGCGGGGTTCCTGTGAGGGCATAGACCAGCGGCCCGTCTTGCTCGCATAGCTTCATCGCGTGGCGATTCCGCTGACTGCTGTGGTTTTTGAGATAATGCGCCTCGTCGAAGATCAATCCCTTCCAATCGATCGCTTCCAACTCATCCAGCCTCTTGCCGAGGATGTCGTAGTTCACGATCACCCACCCGGAGAAGCCCGCAAGCGCTTCGCCGCCGGAGGCTCCCTCCACGATGCGGCATTGGGCGCTTGCATCAACAAGCTGGATTTCCTTTTTCCAGTTGTGCTTCACGGAGGCTGGACACACCACAAGATAGGGCCCGGCAGGCTCCGCATGGCGGGTAGCTACAATGCTCTGCCGAGTTTTGCCGAGCCCCATGTCATCGGCCAGGATCGCACGGCGGCGGCCCAGTAAAAATGCAACGCCCTCGACTTGGTGCGCAAAAAGCCCATCGGAGAGCTTGAGCGCGTCTTGAAATGCCGCTTCCTCGACTTCGGAGGATGGGATTGTGGATTGGGTGGTGGTTTTCATGTCAGGGGAGAGCGTAAAAATGATTGTGAGATTATGAAAACAAGCGGCGTGTCATATGTGTCATCACCAGCCCTCAAGAAATGCCGCTGTTGCCTCGCGGGAGTTGAGGACTTCGGCGGTGGCGTCCCAGTCCTCATCGAGGTATTCGTAGGTTTCCTTCAGAACGAAGGGACTCTTCTGTTCGTCCGTGACAAGTTTAACGATATCGGTTTCCTCCAGGGCTCGGTCTTCGAGCATTTCGGAAACCCACTTGTCGGTGATGAAATCGGGCACTGTGCCGAAGATGTTTGTGATCGCCTGAATTCTACAGGTTAGAACTTGAAAGAGCCTCTGCTCCACGCCGTGGTCGTATCGCAGGTTGCAAAATGGAATTCGCTTTCCGACGGTTCCGCGTTGGACGCGGCCCTTTCTTTGTTCGAGGATTGTCGGGTTCCAAGGCAGGTCCAGATTGATGAGGCTTCCGAGTCGCTGAAGATTGAGTCCAGTGCTTGCAGCGTCGGTTCCAACCAAGAGCTTCAAGACGCCTTTTTTTACTTTCTCCTTCAGCAGTTCGCGGTCGATGCTCTGGACCTTGCCGTCTTCGAAAAGTTTCGAAGTTGAGCTGCTCGCGTAGAGTCCGATGGGCTGGTCCAAGTGCCCAGCAAGGAATGAACAGAGCGCAAAGGCGGAGTCGTAGTATTGGGAAAAAACCAACGCACCCCGGTCGAGCCAGGTGCGACCTTCGAATACCGACTTCAAAATTTCGAGCACACGCTCGAACTTCGGGTCGCCTTCGGTGTCGATCTGCCGCTTCAACTGGTCGCGCAACAACCCCAGAAGGCCTTTTTCCGAATCCTCCAGGGGATAGATGCTGTCTCCTTCTTCGTTTGAACCATCCTCGTCTTCGATTTCCTTGCCCTTGAGCATCCTCTCGGTCGTGTAGAGACCGGCGTAAATGGAGCTGCCCACGCGGCGCTGGAGAAGCGTTTTGATAAAGCCCGCCGCCTTGATCCGCTGGTGGAGCATCCGTGAGAAATCCTCGGCCAGTTCCAGCGCCTGGCGGACGCTGTGGGTCGAGACCACTGGTCGATCGTCGCCTACCGGCACGAGTTCGATTTTGATCAGTTTGCCCTGCTCCTCCAACCGTTCGCGGGAGCGTTTGATCACGCGAATTGTGAAAGGATTCAGTTCACGGAGATCGAGCCTTTCCAGCTCCTCCAAATCGAAGGGGTCGATCTTGTCGAAATCGGAATTGGTTGCTGCATCCGAATCCTCTGGAACGCCGAGAGTGCTCCGAATTAAGCGAAAAACATCCCTGTGAATTTGTCGCGGCAGCGGATCTTTCCACCATTCCCATTTCTCGTAGAGGGCCTCGATGCGAATCTCACCGGCGAGCAAATCAAACGCGGTTTTGTTTGTGCCATCCCTCCAGCGGCCGAGATCGGATCCCAGCACTTGGGGGTTTCCGACAGACAAGACATTCAGAAGGTCCCAGAGTTCAATGGGGTGGAGTTGCACCGGAGTGGCGGTCGCAAGAACCATTGTGCGCGTGCGGCCTGCGAGTCGCAGCGCGAAATCATAGAGAAGGTTTTTCTGCGGGGCCTGCCAGACCTTGGGCTCGCGAAGATTTGTGCGGCGGATTTTGTGGGCCTCGTCCCACAGGACACAGCTGTAGCGTTTCTTTAAAAGATCCTCCGCCAATTTTCCGTTGAGTCGGCTCCTGGCCGCACTCAACACCACCGAGGTCGGGATGATTGCGATCCTGCGCGGGCAGTTGAGGACATCCTCCTCCGTTGAAGGGTGGAATTCATCGCGCTCTGTTAGCCAACCTTTCCCTGTCCAGAGGGCAGAGGGGGCGGCGAGTTTGTCGAGCATCTCCTCCTGCCATTGGTTCACGACCGCCTTGGGGGCGAAAATCAGGACGGGTTCTTTTTCCAAGGTTCCGATGAGTTTGGCGAGTCCGCCGAGTTGGATCGTTTTTCCGAGACCCACGCCATCGGCCAGCAGGAATCTCGCACCCTTGCCCGGCTGTTCGGCGTAGAGGCGGTGTTCATCGAAAGCGCGTTTGATGAAAAATTTCTGGTGCTCCCAGAATCCGAACAATTCCGTGCAAGTAGGCACCTCGGCCAGCAGAGAGGCTATCTCGGGGTTTTTCCGCCACTCGCCCACATGCTCGATCACTGTTCGCTCGCCCAGTCGGCCAATTTGTTTGACGATGAATTCGCTGATCGGAAACCCTCTCGCCCAGAGCGCATCGAATTCCTCTTGGACCCAGTGCACACTTTCCTTGCTGTCGTCCTCCCACACGAGTTCGTAGTTGAAACGCCATGCGCTCTCGCTGTCGTTTGCGCTTCCCATGAACGAGGTCGCCCGACCGTCGGGGTAGCGTAGCACCCCAGCTTTTCCATGAACAAATCCGAACTCGCTGTCGGGAACAATGCGGATTTCAAATTGGCAGCCTTTCTTGCCGGTCACCAAATCTTGCAACAATCTCAACCGTTCCTTGGCCTTTTCGCCATACACATCGACGAGGTGGGGAAAGTTTCCGCTGTTCCACACCATCCGGAGAAGCGAATCCTGCAGTTCCGCCTGCCGGGGGCCTGTGGCTTGCCGCACGGCATGCACATCGGCGGGATTCACCTCCGTGTTGCAAACGATCCGGACTTTGGAAATGCCGCCTAACTCAGCCGCTGCCAACTCCAACAGGCTTGACTGGAAATATCCGGCTACCCGATCGTAGCTGGCAGCGCCCGCCAGCCGCTTGGAGAGGAAATCCTCATAGAGACTCTTTCGCCTGGAGCTGAACCGCTGGAGAGCCATAAATCAGAGGTGTTCAGGTGGTGGCGGATGTCGCCACTTTTTCGGCGAGATCGGAAAAAGACACCATCGGCAGCGTGAAGGCATCCCACGGCCCTCGTGCGGTCATCGAGTGCACAAAGTCGCGCGCCGCACCGTAGAGCGCGGAGGTCCCGTTAACCTTCAGGAAAGTTTCCATGTCGAGGTCCTTGGGCAGACCATTCGCAAAGCCGAAATAGCCGACGATTTCCAAGTGGAACTCATAGGGGAGGTTTTGGCCCGGCTTTACCTCTTGATTGACCCGCATGCACATGGACCAAGAGGGGCGCTCGGCACCGGGTATGGGATCGAGGGGTTCGATGATGCTGAAAACCCTGAATGTCTCCATATCAATATCGAGCTCCTTGCTGGGATCAAAGGATTCGACCGCGCGAAATGTGAATTGCGGCGTGATGTAGCGGACGAGTTGAAGGATGGAAAACTTCATGCCTCAGTCGCCTCCTTGGTCTGCGGGAGAAGCGAACGCCTTGGGAAAGACCGCATGGCAGGGCGTGACGGCCTCATTTTGCTCCAACGGATCGGGGAGCGCGATTCGGACTGCGGCTGAACGGAGCGGGCTGGTGGAGAGGAGAAATTGAAATAACCAACCACCGGCGTCGAAGCCGGAATGGCCTTCATCCAAGGCGAAAGAGCCTCCTTCATGCCGGCCCGCTCCAGAAGATAATCCAGCGACACCGCGCCATCGTGCAGAGCGCGGATCAGCAGCCCGATGACCCGCATGGGCCGATAGCGGCCGGTTTCCCAGCGCGTCCAGCTTTTGGCTCCCACTTGGAAGAGTTCGCCCATTTGCTTTTGGGAGAAGCCCAATCGCTCGCGCAGGGTCTTCATCTCGCCCGGTGTGAGCAAGCCCATGGCCCTGCACTTGGTCTCTTCCACCAAGCGGCTGCCTTCCTCGGTCATCAACCACTCGCCGATTTCAGCATCCCACTCCATCGGGATTTGGATTGTGATGAGCCGCTCGATGCCTTCGCCCGATACCTCGGGCACCGACACCTCGAATGGCTGCATTTCTATAGTTCCATTTTTCATAACGAATTTTTATAACTCACAGCGCAGGCGTTTCTTCTCCGGCGGGTGCGCCGAAAACAGCAGCACCTTCCTGCCGCCCTCGCGCAGCATGATTTTTCCATAAGTCTTGCGACCTTTGAAGAGGAAGAAAAACTCCCATGTGTCGCCCGTGGGATAGTCCATGGTGACTGGACAACCGACCGGGTTTTCCGACTCCAAGAAGTCTAAAAACGCATCCTCCACCTCGCCTTCCGAGTCGTTCGGAAAGCCCTTCTGGAATTCTTTTGAGAAATCCTTGGTCCGCTGGATGAGCCGTAAGTCGCCCGTTGCGATTATCCGACACACCTGCTCCAGCCAACGCACAGGAATTACCTGAAGTGGCATACCTGTTTGCTGGTTGGAGTATTTTCACGGACGAGGAACGGTATCATATGATACCGTTGGGTCAATTCTTTTTTTTCTTGCCCGTGCATTTTTTTCGTTAGCCCCGGTGGTTTTCGACGGCGAGGCGCAGGGTTTGGACCAAGGGCCGCACTTCGGCCCAGGCCTCGTTGGGCTCGGTGGCTTGGTGGATGTAGCCCAGTAGAACGAGGTGGCGGGTTTGCCGCTCGGCCCAGAAATTCGTCGTTTCGACGAGGTGCTTCACGGCGCGCTCGGCATCCGCACCGTCACCGAGGAGCTTGAGGGCGTGGTAGAGTTGCCGGGTGACGCTGTGCGGGAACTCGCCACGCTGGCCAGCGGACACATCCTCCCAGCGGGTCGCATCGGGGCGAGGAAACTCGGCGGGGAGTTTCGACCTGGCGGCATTTGCCTCGGCGCGGCCGAGAAGTTCGGAGGACTCGCTTAGTCCATATGCTTTACCGAGGTCTTGGAATGTTCCCACCTTGGCGGCACCTCCGGCCTCAAGCTCCAGCGACTTGAGCAGGAATTTCTCCTCGGGGGAGAGGCTCCTCCAGAACTGGTAGGCGCTACCGCCATCGGGTGTGCGGCGGAGCTGCTCTTCCAAGCCCAGGGGCACGAGAAAATCCGTCGCTGTGCGTTTGGCTTGGTTCATGAGGTCGCGGAGCGCCGAGGCGCCGCGCTGCTTGTTGGGAGTGCGGAGTTCCTCCATGAGGTCGATGCCATCGATGCTCGAAAAACCGGTGACCACTTCAGCTGCGACCGCTTGGGCCGCGAGAAGGTAGTCAGTATCTGTGTAGCCACAGCCGTGGACTCCGGCGGCCAGTTGGCTGTCGCGCATATGACGGATCGTCTTTTCCACACGGGCCTTGATTTCGGGGAGAACGAGATCCACGAAACCCATCGGCGCATTGGCAGGGCGCTTACGCAGCACCATGTTGTAGGTCGCCTGCACATAGTTGCCGACGCGAATGCCCGCGCCGGGAGTCTCCGTGGCCACGCTCCACACCTGCTTCACCTGCAGGCCGGCAGCCCACATGATCATGGCAAGGTCCTCCCAGACATCGGTGTCCTTGTGCGTGAACATTAGGACCTGCATACCGTTCTCAGGCATGTTGGCAGCGAGGCGTGTGTAGCACTCTGCCATGGCCGCACGGAATGGCGCGTCGTCACCCTTGACAGCCTCGTCCCGCTTCGAGTCGGTATACCAATCCGGGAAACACGCTTTGAGGTGGGGTTGATACCAAGCCAAGAAAAACTCGGAGAGTT
>Ga0247832_1006783_pt1 | contig 12367 bp, 9 predicted proteins | sample LaCruzMarch2015__10_FD_192407 | JGI IMG/M metagenome (GOLD analysis project Ga0247832, IMG submission 192407) | Freshwater microbial communities from meromictic Lake La Cruz, Castile-La Mancha, Spain - LaCruzMarch2015_4m | ecosystem: Environmental > Aquatic > Freshwater > Lake | place: Spain... | reverse complement strand
CAACCCATAAAACGTTGAGAGGTCCCCGCGGAGGTATCATCATGATGGGGCGTAATATCGATAATCCATGGGGACGTACACTAAAAAATGGGACGGTTATTAAAATGTCTCAAATTTTAAATAGTGGCGTTTTTCCAGGTATGCAGGGTGGACCTTTAGAACATGTAATCGCAGCAAAAGCCATTGCATTTGGTGAAGCTTTGCAACCTTCTTTCAAAGATTATGGCAAACAGGTAATCGCTAATTCCCAAGCTATGGCAAATGCATTTTTAGCAAAAGGGTATAAGATAATTTCAGGGGGAACAGACAACCATCTTATGCTGTTGGATCTTTCAGAAAAAGGATTGTCGGGTAAGTTAGCCGATGAAGTACTTGGAAAAGCATCCATTACTGTAAATAAAAATATGGTGCCTTTCGATAAACTCTCCCCCATGGTTACTTCTGGCATCCGTATTGGAACTGCAGCTATAACCTCTCGCGGATTTAAAGAAAATGATGCTTTACAGGTGGTTGAATGGATTGATAGCATCCTTTCTCAGCCAGAAAATGATAAGGTAAATACCATGGTGAAGGAAGATGTTCATACCTATATGAAACAGTTTCCTTTATATCCACCTTTATAAAAAAAAGGGAAGATGGTCAATTAAATATGAGCATCTTCCCTTTTTTTACCTTTGATTTATTTTAAGAACAAGGCAAATTCAACTCTTCTATTTAATTTTCTACCCTGATCTGAATCATTAGTCGTTATCGGAGCTACTTCACCAAAACCCCTGAAAACTAATCTGGACGGATCTATACCTTTTCCAACTAAATAGTTTAAACAAGCCGCTGCTCTATTTTCTGAAAGAGTTTGATTGCTTGCCTGACTTCCTACATTGTCGGTAAATCCACTGATTAACATAGCATAATCTGGGTAATCCTGAAGAACGTCAAGCACTTTATTTAGAACGACATAAGATTCGTCTGTAAGTTTTGCGCTATTGGTATAAAAAAGAACATTTTGGGTTACAAATTTCAAAATTTCTTTTGTTTCACTCCGAATAACAGGGCAACCTCTGTTTTCCATTGAACCTGGTGTAACAGGGCAACGGTCTTCTTTATCCATAACTCCATCTCCGTCAGTATCGGGACAGCCTTTAAAGGTTGCTTTTCCAGGAATATCGGGACATTCATCCTGAGTATTGGGTACGCCGTCACCATCGCGATCTATTTCTGTTCCTGACGGACAACCCTGATTACTTGCTACGCCGGCTTGTTCCGGACATTCGTCATCTGCATTGGGGATACCGTCACCATCTGTATCAGGGCAACCTCCGAAAATAACTAATCCTGCTTCGTTAGGGCATTTATCCTCCAGGTCGGAAACGCCATCGTCATCAGCATCGGGACATCCTCTTAGCATACCAGCAACGTCGGGGCAACGATCGGCAGAGTCTGGAATACCGTCACCATCTTTATCGGCAAAAGCCGGATTTTTAGGATTATCTTTTGAGGAAGATTTGACAGGTTTCGGTTTGTAGGGAAAACGATAAATCAGTTGAACATTCCCAAAATTATACCAGTCTTTATTATCCTTATTTGCTGATAAACTAATGCCATCTATGTAGTCAGAAAATGTTGGTCTGGCACCCCATTCGAAGGCAAGCATTAGTCTTCTTGTTATATCGAGCTTAGCCCCTATGCCAAAAGGAACGGTTACCATTGAGTTGGGTCTTCCTGCCTGAATGCTATCTTTTGTAATATTGGCGGCCTTATCAGGTATATTATTTGGATATTTAGGCGACGTCCAACTCGACGCTACGCCTGCACCTACGAAAATATAGGGTGAAAATATTTTGTTGAACCCCCCTTTTGAAGGGAATCTTTTAGCACCCAGGAAATCCCATTCTAATAAAATAGAACTTTCAAAAATGGTTGATTTAAATGAAAATGAAGTTACAGGTTCATAAGCATTTTTAAGATTTGATCCATTACCAGAAATTCCGGTGTACATGGCTTGAAAACGCAGGGAGAACCGATTGCTTACATTGTTTCGCAGAAAAAAAGCAGCACCTGGTTTGAAAGTGTTTAATTTGACACTTCCCAGAGATAATAAATCGCCGAGATAGTAACCACCACCAAGAACTAGTCCCAGTTCCCATGGGTCATGCTGTTTAGATGTGTCTGCTGCCTTCCTTGCCACCATTTCTAAAACAGGCTTAGGAAGCGCGGGAATGCTGTCCTGAGCAAGAATTACCGTCGAAAACAGCCAAAGGACTAGGGGGATTGTAATTATTTTATTCATCTTAATGAAGCTTAAAAACCTGAAAATGTAAAGGAATTGATTATATTATTTATTATTAATACAAACAATTTAGAGTATAAAATTAATATAAATCATTGATTATCCAATAAAAAATTTTAAATATATGTTAAGTAAATATCATTTGGCTTGTTATATATGAATTATTTATAATGTATTTGGTTATAAAAAAATTGAAAATAACAATTTATACAGGCATCATAAAATATGATTGAGGAGTCATAATATAAAATCGACAAAAATGTTTTTCACAAGTATCTCAATAAGTCTTTTGGCATTTATCTATTTAGGGCGGGGATATTTTTCGCAAACAAAGCGAAAGCACCAGTTCTAAGAAATTTCAGGTAGCGTTTCTTTTGCTTCATATCCAGCTTCCTCGATGGCATCGATAAGTTTCTGTGCCTTCAAATCATCATTACCCTGAGCAATTATTCTTTTATCGGGGTGCTTCAAATCCACTTCCCAAGAAGTTAATTCTTTTATTTCATCTAAAAATCCTGTAATACTGCGAACACAATGCCCACAATGAAGGTTTGAGTTCAATATAATTGTTTTCATACAGTTGTTTTTTTATTTTCAAATATAGCGGAATTATTGAAACTAAATTTTTTTTATGGCGGTAAGGTGGGTTAAAAGAGAAGATATTGATAAGGTAAAATGGAATAGTTGCGTTCATTATGCCTATAACGGGAATATTTTTGGATATGTATGGTATTTAGATTTCATAGGTAAATCGTGGACAGCCTTGATTGAAGACGATTATCAGGCGGTTATGCCTTTAATTTACAGGCCGGGTTTGCATAAAATGGAAATTTACCAGCCTTCTTTTATAAGAGAACTAGGGATATTTAGTTACGCGCCGCTCAATTCCAATCGGGTAAAGTATTTTTTTGATGCTATACCTGAAGAATACAGGCTAATAAACATGAGAGTGAGCGAGGAATGTAAACCAGTGGACATTCATGGCTTTAAGGTAATTGAAAAAACCAATCATGTGCTTAGTTTATTGCAGTCTTATGAAAATTTAGCCGACAGATATTCTCCTGTTTTTAGAAATGCGTTAGATAAGTCTATTGCTAATGGATTGATGTCGTCGGAAAGTATTACACCGGAGCAATATGCTGCATTTTACGAAAAAAACGGGCCGGGAAACAGGCGGAAACGCGAAAAAGACAAACATGCTTTATTGCGTATTATATATAATGCTTTGCATAGAGGATGGGGGTTTTTGTCGGGCATTGCCGATGAAAAAGGAGAGCTTTTAGCGGCTGATTTTTATATCACTTCACACAGTAGAATGATGTCTTTATCACCTGTAATTTCGAAAAATGGGGAGTCATCGGGCGCAGCAGCTATGCAATTTGATTTTCTTTTAAGGACCAATGCGGGAAAGCCTATGCTTTTTGATTTCAATGAAGACCAATCTTTTATTAATCCTACCCATGTTCACGCCATGCCGTATCCGTTTTATGACATTAAAAAGGATGTCAGAATCGCGGGTATCTGGTAAAGTGTTAATCAGAGTTCTTTATTAGAATGGACAGTAAAGGGTGTATTCCAATCTGCCAGGAAATTAATTAGGCTATTATATTATAAATAAAATATTGATTATCAATGATTTAAATTAATTAAAATTTTTCATCGTTTTTTTGGAAACGCAGGTGTTTCATTGAGTGCCCCTTGTAAGGCAGATTAAAATAGGTGTAATTGCGTCTCAAACCGGGCCGGTTATTAATCATCTTTTTAATTTATTGCAAATGAAACAAATTGTATTTACCCTATTGTTGATGGCAGCAGCTTTCCAAGGGTACAGTAAAAACACTTTATTGGAAGAAGCCGTATTGGAAACGAAAGAGACGGTTTTAATGGATCATTTTTCGACGCCTGCTTTAGATGATTGTCGCATTACCCTGCGCGCCAGCATTGGATTTGTAATGATGGAAGTTTCCGTATCGGCACCAACCTGTCGCGGTGCCTTTAATGAGGCGATGGCAGCATTGCGCGAAGCGGCAACTTCGGCAAGAGATGCCTTAAAGTAGTGGTTTAATAATCATCTTGATCGGGAGGGAACCTGCAAAAATTTCCCCTAATGTTTTTGTAATGCTATCTGTTTGATTTTCAACGGAAAATACAGATGCCCCTCCCGATCTATAATCTATAAACAATGAAGAAATTAACTTTTTTTATCTTTTCATGGATCCTTCCCTTTTTTACCTTCTCCCAATCTTATGAAATTCAATATGCTCAACCTCAAGGTTTTGCAACATCCGCTGAGGAAGGTTTTTCACGATACTCAACCTTAAAATTAAAGCAGGACAAATCCTTATTTATTTTGCATGGAACGGCAGGTTTTGATTCTGCCAATGAAGAAAGACAAGAATTAACAGTGGTTACTGCAGAGCCAGACCGTTGGTATTTTATGGATAGGAGTATGGGGCTGCTTCATTCCTTTGAACAAACAATGATTGGTAATACCTTTCAAATCACAGAAGAGATACCCAAATTGGTATGGAATTTATCTGAGAATGAAAAAATTATAGGTGGTTTTGCTTGTAAGGAAGCATATACGTCCTTTAGGGGCCGGGAATATGAAGCATGGTATGCCCCTTCATTACCTTTCCCAAATGGTCCCTGGAAGTTAAATGGTTTACCTGGTTTAATTCTAGAAGCGAAGGATAAGGAATCAGAGGTGGTTTTCCAATTTTATTCTTTCCAGGTTATTCTTGATACTTCGGTAAGAATAGACGCTCCCCCTTGCGAAGCACGAAAAGTTCCTTTCGCTACTTTTTTTGATGCACAATATAAAGATGGTGAAAAATTCTATCAGTTCATAGCCGACAAAATGAAACGCAATTTAGAGAGATCTGGCAATATTCATATTGAAATGAAACAATCAGGTGCTCCAAGATTTTGGGAGCGGAAATTGCCATAGCTATGCAAAACAAGTTTTTTTGTCTATTGCTCTTCCTTTTTATAGTTACTTCTCTTTCCTCTCAAGCGGGCTTGTCCTTGTCAGGAAGAATAGTAGATGATTCTTTAGAGGAACTTCCTTTTGTTCAGGTACAATTGTACCAAAAACTATTAGGAAACAACAAGCTTTTAACCTACGGATGGGCGGACTCTTCAGGGCATTTTCAACTCTTTTTCCAGGAACCTCTAGGAAATGGTTTTCTTTGTTTTAATGCAATAGGCTGGCAAACAGATACATTCTTTTTAAATGAACTAGTTTCTACCTCTTTCTTTCTGGGGTTAATTAAACTAAAGGGAGTTTCTATTCAGCTTGATGAAATTATCATAAAAGAAAAATCACTTTCTTATTACGATAGGGGAGATTCCACTGTTTTTAAACCTGTTTTTTTTCAGGACGGTTCGGAGCGGGTTTTAGAGGATCTTTTAGCTAAACTACCAGGGGTCAGGGTCGCAGAAGATGGCTTTCTTTATTTCAGAGGTAAAAGAGTGAGTAAGGTGCTTTGGGACGGTGACGACCTGTTGGGAAATGATTATTCAAAAGCTACAAAGAGAATGCCCGTTGGCATGGCTAATGAATTTAGGTTTATAAATAAATTTGAGGCTAATCCTTTATTGAAATCTTTAAATCAAAGTGATCACTTGGTTTTAGATATCGAAGTTAAAAATACATTCAAGGGTAAATGGATTGGAGATGCTTTTGTTGGCATTGGTTTGGCTCCTATGGGCATGGCGGGATTTAGTGGCTATCGTATCAAGAAAAAAATAAAGATTCTATCCTTTACCGAAGCGAATACGTTTAATGATTTGTCGCCAGGAAAAAAAATGATTATTGATTATTCCGATGATTTGAATAGTGCTTTCCAACCAATGAATTTACTTAGTTGGTTTGTTTTTCCCTCCTTTTTCCCTGTAATTCTACCCCAATCTCGTTTTAACCAGGGTAAAAGTATGAATTTTGCGGGTGGACCTCACTGGAAGCTTGGGAAAGAGAGTTTTATAAATATGCAGGTTGATGGCCTGCTGTCAACAGATTATTTTCAGAATAGTAACTTTACCAATCAACTTTTGTCGCAAAGAACCTGGAGGCAACAATGGACACAGAATGATAATGTCAATAGATTTAAGGTGAATTCAGACGGAAGGATTAATCTTTCCGGGAAATCAAATATAAGTTTTCGTTTTAATGGGGTGAAAGAATTACTAACCATGAACAAAATGGATTCACTAAGTAGCAATGAATTTTCACCATTAACTTCAACAGAGGGCTTATTAAATGAAAGATTATTGGTTGATTTGCATGTAGATTGGATTCTAAAGCCTAATAATTCAATGGTTTGGAGAGTCAAATCGTGGAGTCATTTTGAGAAAATGCAAGATGCCTACCATTGGCAGGTTGACAACAGGCAGTCCTTTAACACTCAAAATGTAGGGCAATCAAATTATTTTTCCAGACTTCAGGGTTTGCTTATACATCCAACATATCAATGGGAGATTGGATCGCATGTTCAACAAAATCAGTTTAATGCCTATTTACAGGGGGAAGAACGGTCTTTGCGGAAAGTAAATTTATTGTATCATTTAATATGGATTGGGGGGAAAAGGGAATGGGAAAAAAAATCGCACCTTCTCTCTATTTCAGGCAGTGCGGGTCCTGCCTCCTTTAATTATCTGCGCTCTTTTGTAGAAACCAGGAAAAATACTTTCCTTTTGGAAGGAAACTTAAGGTATAAACTTGGGCTATCGAAAAAATTTACATTTGAGTCTGTTTTGCAACTTACCCCTGTTTTACCCGATGCCGGGCAGATTTTTAAGGGGCAAATCAGAACGGGCATTTTACAGAGAGAGACAGGCATGGACGAGTTGACCATTCCCCGAAGTACTCAATTTAAAAACAGATTGATTTATTCGGACAACAAAAAACAGTGGGAATCGCAGGCAAGTTTTACCTTGAACTACAAATCTCCTTATTTGGGAAATAGAACAATTTCTGGCATTGAGCCTGATTGGTTGATCGAAAAATATGCCTTCAGGCTTTCAAAAGGAATGATTATCCAATGGAACATTGATAAATATTTCATTCAGCAATCTGCTTCTTTTGGTTTTAACATAAATGCGTCCAAACAAAACTTTTTATTTGGATTGGATCAATGGGTAGGAGAAAATGTGTTTTATCATTTATCGGGAAAACTGGATATAAGGCTAAAGGTTGGTAAATTGGGTGTGGTGTTTTCTCCGGGTATTTATCACAGACAAACAACAACGGACAGAGGTGATTTATCTGTTTTAACTCAATTTATGTCGTCGGGAAACCTTCAGTGGAATGTTTGGAAAAAAAGTAGTGTGAACATTAGTTTGGAGTACCTACCGGGGAAATTGACGGGCAATAAACCTTGGTTTTGGGCCAAAGCGGAAGGTAAATTTCCGATAAATGAGAAATATTTTCTGGTGCTTGAGGTTAAAAATATTTTTAATCAAAGAAACTTGACGTTGGGTGATTTATGGGCTGATAACCAGTTAATTCAGCAGTTTCAAGTTAATCCTTCACTAGTCATGGTAAAGATTTACAAAAATTTTTAATCCTGGGAATGGAATCATTTAGGATGAAAAGTAGTCAGGTTAAATAATTTACCGAAACGTTTTCCAGGTCAATTTAGCACTTTAAAAATGATACCTTTGCAACAAATTTGAAAAAATGCGTAAAGAGATAAAGGAGACATTGTATCTGGGATGGCCAATTATATTAGGTAATTTATCACAAATGTTCCTTGGCGTTATTGACACAGCCATGGTTGGTGCTATCCATAGCAGCCAGTTGGCAGCGGCTAGTTTTGTAAATAATTTATTGACGATACCCTTAGTTTTGGGATTTGGTTTAACGATGGCAATATCTCCATTAGTTGCGCATTCGATAGGAAATGGCTTTATGAATAAACCATTAGTTATAGCTATAAATGGTTTATTTGTTGCTTTTTTTATGATGATATTTTTAGCTGTGGGTATTGAGTATTCTCAGCATTTCCTTTTGCATAATATGGGACAGGATAAAATAGTGGTGGAATTATCGGGAACCTATTTAAGATGGATGACCTGGAGCATGTTACCTATGATTTTATTTATGGTGTTAAAGCAGTTTTCGGATGGATTAGGAGAGACGAAATGGCCAATGTATCTTTCTTTAGCCTCTTTGCCTGTGAATGGATTCCTGAATTACCTCTTCATTTTTGGGAAATTTGGGTTTCCCAGAATGGAGCTTGAAGGGGCAGGGTTAGCTACTTTTATATCCAGATTTTTATTATTTGTTGTCATCATCATATTAATTATTTACAAATCGGCCTATAAGCCATATTTACAGGATGTTAAACATGCTTTTTCATTAAAAATTTCTGGCATTAAAGAAATACTCAGAGTGGGCATACCCAGTGCTGTTCAATATGGGATGGAAGCTGGTGCATTTGCCGTATCAGGGGTAATGTCAGGATGGTTGGGTTATGTGCAACAAGCTGCACATCAGATTGCCTTAAATATGGCCGCAATTACATATATGGTATCTTTGGGTATTAGTTCAGCGGGCAGTATTAGGGTAGCTAATGCAAGAGGTCAGGGAAATATAGAGCAGGTCAGGAAAATTGGCTACAGTAATTTTTCTATGGCAGTGGTGTATGGAGTGATTTGTGCCGTTATTCTTTTCATAGGAAGAAGTGGCCTGCCTAAACTTTTCAATGATGAAATGGAGGTTTTAAAATATGCTACGGGTCTGATGATATTAGCAGGTGTTTTTCAAATTTCGGATTCTACTCAAGCCGTGGGGATTGGCCTGCTGAGAGGCGTACAGGATATGAAAATTCCTACGCTGATTGTGTTAGTGGCTTACTGGATAGTAGGGTTACCCGTTGGTTATTTTTTAGCCTTCAATCTAAAATGGGAGGTTTATGGTCTTTGGGTAGGTTTTATTGTCGCCTTAAGCGCCAGCGCGTTGTTACTCTTTTTTAGATTTAAGTACAAGGCAAATCAATAGGGAAAGAGGCATTCTCCAAATTATTTATTTTCTACGACAACGTTTTCGTAAATATTTTTAGTATTCCGATAAGATCGGGCAGTACAAGTGCTAAAATTTCAAACTTAATCTATTATATTTAGAAATTATTAGGCTCTTGAAGGGGCTAAATTCTTAAATGTAAACGGAATGAGTAGTGGAACAACTGAATCTTTTTCTTTAAAAGATAAAGTAATAATTGTAACGGGAGGTTATGGAATCCTTGGAAAATCCTTTAGTGAAGCCATAGCACTGGCAGGAGGAAACGTGGTTATTTTAGGACGAGATGAGCCTAAAGGACTATTGGCAGTTAAGGATATTGAAGCAAAAGGAGGCAATGCTTTTTTCGCGCAGGCTGATGTCATGGATGAAGACTCATTGAAACGTGCAAAGGATTTAATTTTACAACGTTTTGGAAAAATAAGTGGCTTAGTAAATGCTGCGGGAGGCAATGTGCCTGAGGCAGTTTTACAACCTGAGGCTGATATATTTTCCCTCAGCATGAGCGGAATGAAAAAAGCGCTCGATTTAAATGTTTGGGGAACTCTTTTGCCTACTCAGATTTTTGGTGCCGAACTGGTTAAAGAAGAAACGGGAAGTATTGTGAATATTTCGTCGGTGAGTACTGTCAGACCATTAACGAAAGTACTGGGTTACAGTATGGCCAAGTCAGCGATTGATGCCTATACAAAATGGTTTGCCATTGAAGTAGCTAATCGTCACGGTGACAAGATAAGAGTGAATGCCTTAGTGCCGGGGTTTTTTCTAACGGATCAAAACAGAGCGTTGCTTACCCAACCAGATGGTTCGCTTACCCCTCGGGGACAATCTATTATAAAACAAACCCCATTTAAAAGATTTGGAAGTCCAAATGAATTAAATGGTGCATTGATATGGCTTCTCAGCGATGCCTCAAAGTTTGTTACAGGTACAAATATTAGGGTCGATGGTGGTTTTATGTCCTCCAGTGGGGTTTAATTTAACAATTTAATCATATAACTATGTTTACGGGGCTTTCGCCAAATAAAAAAACGATGATACCAACTATGCGTTGGTATGGACCAAATGATCCTGTTTCGCTTTCAGACATTCGTCAATCGGGCTGTACGGGCATTGTTAGTGCGCTTCACCATATTCCCAATGGCGCAGTATGGACAAAGGAGGAAATCCTTATCAGAAAAGAGATCATTGAAGCTGCTGGATTAACCTGGGATGTAGTAGAAAGTCTACCCGTTAACGAGGCAATTAAAACACAGAGTGCTGGTTTCGAGGATTATATAAAAAATTATAAGGAATCGATGCGTAACTTAGCTGCTTGCGATGTTCGGGTGATTACTTATAATTTTATGCCTATTTTAGATTGGACAAGAACCGATTTGGTTTTCAAACAGCCTGATGGCTCTCTAGCTTTATTATATGAAAGAGCCGCTTTTGTTGCTTTTGATTTATTTATATTGAAGAGAATCGGAGCTGTCGCAGACTACAGCCCGGAGGAAATACAAAGGGCTACGGAGAGGTTTAACAATATGTCTTCCGAAGAAAAGGTTCTTTTAGAAAGTAATATGCTAAAGGGTCTTCCTGGTAGCGAGGAAAGTTTTACTCTGGAGCAGTTTCAGGCTGCCCTGGATACTTATGCTAAAATTGACAGCCAAAAATTAAAGGCGAATTTGCAGTATTTTCTAAAGGAAATTATTCCCGTTGCTCAGGAATGTGGAGTGGTTATGGCTATTCATCCGGATGATCCGCCTTTTAATTTACTGGGTTTACCCAGAATTATGAGCTGTGCAAATGATGTCAGGGATATGATACAGGCAGTTCCGGCAAAGGAAAATGGATTGTGTTTTTGCACGGGGTCTTATGGTGTGAGAGCTGATAATAATTTGCCAGAAATGGTAAAAGAATTTGGAGAAAGAATTCATTTTATACACCTTAGAAGCACCACCAGAAATGAAAATGGTGACTTCTTTGAAGACAATCATTTAGAGGGCGATGTGGATATGTATGAGGTCATAACAGAGATTGTTCACTGGATGCGCCATCGAAATGTTTCCATTCCTATGAGACCTGACCATGGGCATCAAATGCTAGATGATTTGAAGAAAACGACCTATCCCGGATATTCTGCCATTGGTCGTTTGCGCGGTTTAGCTGAATTGAGAGGCACAGAATATGCCATTCAACGATTTATTGATTAATATTAATAACCCAAACAAATAAATAATCAGTTATGAAAAAAGTAGTGACTTTCGGTGAAATCATGCTCAGATTAGCATCTCCGGGGTATCTTCGGTTTTCTCAATCTTCCCAGCTGGAGGCAACTTTTGGTGGTGGAGAGGCGAATGTTGCCGTTTCTTTGGCAAATTATGGTATTCCAGCTTCTTTCGTTTCCCGATTGCCCAAGAATGATATTGGTGACTGGGCTATTCAAAACTTAAGAAAATATAATGTTCAGACACAGGATATTTTAAGGGGTGGTGAGAGAGTAGGAATCTATTTCCTGGAAACAGGCGCTGTGGCCAGGGCAAGTAAAGTGGTGTATGATCGTGCTGGTTCCGCTATAGCTGATATTCAACCTGGCATGCTCGATTGGGAAGCTATTTTTAAAGATGCTAATTGGTTTCACTGGACGGGAATTACGCCAGCACTTTCTGAAGGTGCCGCCGCAACCTGTCTGGAGGGTATAAAAATGGCTAATAAACTAGGTGTAACCGTTTCTACAGATTTGAATTTCAGGAAAAATTTATGGAAATATGGAAAAACCGCTGCAGAAGTAATGCCAGAATTAGTGGCTGGTTGTGATGTCATTTTGGGAAATGAGGAGGATGCTGAAAAGGTTTTTCATATTCAACCAGAAGGCGTCGATGTGACTGCAGGTCATTTGGAAGCTGCCGCTTATGAATCGGTTTGCCGTCAATTGGTAAAGAAATTTCCAAGAGCAAAAAAGGTGATCATTACCTTAAGAGGCTCTATTAACGCTAATCATAATACCTGGGCAGGTACCTTGTTTAATGGCGAACAAATATTCTTTTCACCTCAATATGATATTACCCATATTGTCG
>Ga0247832_1006781_pt1 | contig 12372 bp, 10 predicted proteins | sample LaCruzMarch2015__10_FD_192407 | JGI IMG/M metagenome (GOLD analysis project Ga0247832, IMG submission 192407) | Freshwater microbial communities from meromictic Lake La Cruz, Castile-La Mancha, Spain - LaCruzMarch2015_4m | ecosystem: Environmental > Aquatic > Freshwater > Lake | place: Spain... | reverse complement strand
CCCCGCTCACGAGGAGCGCGGGCCTACACGGAACTGTGCATGGAGGTACGCGACTGTGAGTAAGGAACGACGCTTGGGCCGTGGGCTGGAAGCGCTGCTGGGCAGGGCCGGAATCGATCCGGCCCCGACGACACCCGCGACGAGCGGCGCCACGGCGGTCACTGCGCAGGCGCCCAGGGCCGACCTCGGCGCCAGCGCCGCCCGGCTCATCCTCCACAAGCCCGACGAACTGGAGCAGGCGGCTGCGGCGCTCCCCACCAACGAGATCGCCGAGGGGCTCATCGACCCCAATCCATGGCAGCCGCGCAGCATCGTCAACGATACCGATCTGGTGGAGTTGGCCAACAGCCTGCGGGAGCATGGACTCGTCCAGCCGATCGTGGTGCGGTCGCATGCTGGGCGTTATCAACTCATCGCCGGCCAGCGGCGGCTCTTCGCGGCCAGGCGTCTGGGCTGGGGGTCGGTGTCGGTGCGTGTGCTCGAGGTCGATGACCGGCAGATGTCGGAGATTGCCATCGTCGAGAACCTGCAGCGACGCGACCTCGATCCGCTGGAGAAGGCGGCCAGCTTCAAGCACTACCTGGCCGCCTGGGGCGGCACGCAGGACGAACTCGCCAAACGGCTCTCGATCGACCGCTCCTCGGTGGCGAATCTGATCCGGCTCCTCGAACTGCCCGAGCCGGTTCAGCAGCGGCTCCGCTCGGGCGGCATTTCGATGGGCCACGCGCGGGCGCTTTTGCCGCTGGGCGACGAGGAGGAGCAATGCCGCCTGGCCGACCGGATCGTGTCAGAGGGGCTGTCTGTCCGCGCGATCGAGTCGGAGGTGGGGGAAATCCTCCGTGCGGACGGGCTCGGGGATGAAGACGGGCTGGGCGACGATGGGCAGCGTCACACGGCCGGCAACGGGACTGCCGGGACTGCCGGCACGGCGGTCAAGCGGAAGCCGGGACGCCCGGTGACAAAGCGTTCGAGCCAGACTGTCGCCGTGGAAAATGACCTCCGTCGGGCACTCGGCGTGAAGGTGGTGGTGCATGCCAACGGCAAGGGAGCCGGCCGGATCGTGATCCCGTTTGGCGACCTCGACGAGTTCCAGCGGCTCTTCGAGCATTTGGCGGAGTGACTCTTCCGCCGGATGCGGTAGAATCTTTTCGTGGGCCTGCCGCAGGCAGGCCCGCCATCGGGGCGTAGCGCAGTTGGTAGCGCGCCTGGTTTGGGACCAGGAGGTCGTGAGTTCGAACCCCACCGCCCCGATTTGGTTTGGAGCTTGAAATACAGGGAATACCCTCCGCCGCGTGACAGACCGCGGACGCAGCAGGTCGATCTCACCGACCCTTGGCAGTTCAAAAACTTTTTGTTGACTGACGGAGACTGAGCGGCGCGATGAACGCGAAAACACTTCTCGACCTCGCCAAGAAGCACGGCACGCCGCTGTTCGTCGTCGATCATGACGAACTCCGCAAGAACTACCGCCTCTTCCGCCGGCATTTCCCGCGGGTGCAGGTCTATTACGCCGTGAAGGTCAACAGCGACCCCGCCATCGTCAAGACGTTCTACGAACTCGGCGGCAGCTTCGACGTCGCGAGCATGCAGGAATTTCACACCGTCCACCAGAACATCGCCAAGCTGCCCGCCAAGCAGCGGCAGGATTTCATCTGGGACAAGATCATCTACGCCAATCCGATCAAGCCGGTCGAAACGCTCGAAGAACTCGATCGCTACAAGCCGCTGGTGACTTACGACAACCACGAGGAAGTCAAGAAGATCGCCAAGCACGCGCCGCATGCCGGCCTCGCTCTGCGGCTACGGGTGCCCAACACCGGCTCGATGGTGGAGTTGTCGAGTAAGTTTGGGGCGTTGCCGGGCGAGGCGGTCGAACTCATCGCCTACGCCCACGAGCATGGGCTGACGGTCGAGGGCCTGTCGTTTCACGTCGGCAGCCAGTGCACGAACCCTGAGAATTACATCCAGGCGATCCACCTCTGCTCGAGTGTTTTCGCCGAGGCGAAGTCACGTGGTTTCGAACTCAAACTGCTCGACATCGGCGGTGGGTTTCCCGCGGCGTATGACGCGAGCGTGCCGAAGTTCAGCGACCTCGCCAAGAAGATCAACCATGAGCTCGACCGACTCTTCCCCAAGGAGATCGAGATTCTCGCGGAGCCGGGACGTTTTCTGGTGGCATCGGCGGGCAGTGCGGTCTCGAAGATCATTGGCAAGGCCGTGCGCAACGACAAGCTCTGCTACTACGTCAACGATGGCGTCTACCACACCTATTCGGGCGTGATTTTTGACCACTGCACCTACCACATGAAGAGCTTCAAGAAGGGGGCCACGCAGATCTGCGCCGTCTTCGGGCCGACCTGCGATGCGCTCGACACGATCAGCCTCGCCGAACAGCTTCCCGAACTCGATCTGGGCGACTACCTCTACAGCGATAATATCGGCGCCTATTCGGCGGCCAGTTCCACACACTTCAACGGTTTTCCACCGGCGCAGGTCGTGCACGTCAACCAGTGAGGCTGGTGGGGCCTGATCGGCCCTACCGGGCTCCCGTGGGCCTCGCGCAATGGCTTGAGGATTCAGCGAAGGACTGCCGGGTGACTTTCGCCGGCCGTCCCCGTGGGGCGAGTTCTCAACGTGCCCGACTCTTCTTCGTGGGGGCGAGTTTTTAACTTGCCCGAGCTATCGATCAGCCTGACTTCCCCCCGCCTTCTTCGCCGGCGGAGCTGAGGGACACAGGGCAAGTTAAAAACTCGCCCCCACGCGGAAACCAATTCTCAAGGGCAAGTTAAAAACTCGCCCCCACGATGCGGCGGACCTCCCGGCGCGGGGCAGAGTGCAGTCGTTGATCAATCATCGCCGAGAGAGACTGAGTATCGATGCTGAGGAGCCGGTCGGAGGCACGCGCAGCTGCCGGTGCATTCTGCGACTCACGAGCGATCCACCATCGTCCACGAGCCTCCCGTAGCAGAATCCGCCGGCAGCGAGCATGCCGCGGCCGGCGAACCAATGGGGCATGACGTCATGCTGATCGGCTCTGCAGGGCAAGTTAAAAACTCGCCCCCACGGGGAACCGAATCTCACGGGCACGTTCAAAACTCACCCCCACGGGGAACGGAATCTCACGGGCACGTTAAAACTCGCCCCCACGGGGAACCGGCTCTTAAGGGCACATTCAAAACTCTCGCCCACGATGTGGAGCACGATCCGCGATCAGTCCCGCACCGCCTCGATGAGATGGTAGGTCTTCACGATTTCCTGGGCGACATTCTGCCATGTACGAGGCAGATTCTCGACATACCATGTCGGCTGCTTCGTGACGATCAACAGCGTGGCCCCCGGAGCAAGCGCCCGATGGGCGGCCTCCACGAAGAGTTCCGCGATCCGGAAGTCGGAGTAGTAGGGCGGATTGGCGAGCGCGAGGTCATAGCTGCCCGGATCGGGGACGTTGCCCTCGCATTCGAGCGCCACCGTGAGGTTGTCGAGGCCGTTCAAGGCCCCTCCCCGCCGCGTGCATTCCACGGCACGGGCAGCCGCATCGAAGGCGTGCACATGCACGCTCGAGTCGCGGGCGGCCAGCCCCATGGCCACACAGCCCGAGCCGCAGCCGATATCGACCACGCGAGTGTCGGGGGCCACGTCGACCGCATGAAGCAGGTGACGCGAGCCCGGGTCGATCCGCCGATGGGCAAAGACACCGGGGCGGGTCACGCCCTTCAGCAGCCGATCACGGTCACGAAACACGAACTCGCAGGAGAAGTCACGGACCTTGGTCAGTTCACGGGTTTTTTCCACGATGTAGGCCACCGTGTCGGCGGCAGCGGCGGGCCGCACCCGCACCGTTTCCCCGGTCTCCGCGAGCTGCTCGCGGAGCCACTTGTCCTGAGGGTTGTCGATCGCCGCCACGAGTCTGCCGCCGATCGCAAGCTGCATGAAGGCGGATTGGAGGATGTCACGCGAGAGCTCAGCCTCGCCATTCTTCGACAGCGGCACGACGGCGAGATCGTAGGGTCCCGGAGGAATATCCGCGGCGCAGACCGCATGCAGCCCAGCCGGCGGCGACTCCCAGGCCGCAAGGGCCGCCGTCTGGGGAAAGAGGTCGAGAAACCAGACTGTCACATCCGCGTCGGGATTGGCTGAGGCCAGCTCAAACGCCGCCTGCCCCCGCCCTGCGGTCGTGCAAATCACCCGCGTGCCGCCGGCAGCAGACTCCCCGATAGGCAGGAGCGTGCGAGCGATCTCAAGTGCGTGTGCTTCGGCTGGTCTGGCTGGGAGGGCGATGGGCATAGGTATGAAGAGCATACTTCACTGCCACACGCCCACACGCAACGATCTGCCGGCCTTTCGTCAGACTGTCATTCCGGCCTTCCCGGCCGCGGCGGCCGGTCGCCGTCAGGGGAGCCGGGAGGCCCTCCAGGGCCGCTCCCCGGGCCGCCAAACCCTCCTGGGCCAGGGCCACGTTCACCACGTTCACCACGGCCACCGCGGTCGCCAGCGCCGCCCCGGCCGGCCCCTGGACCGCCACGCATCCGCTGTATGTCCTCGGCGAACTTGCCCAGTTCTTCCCGGTCGAGCTTTCCGTCGCCGTCGGTGTCAAATTTCATGGCATGCTCGACGAACCGCTCCGGCGATGGCGGCCCGCCTGGTCCACCACGTCCTTCACGGGGCCCACCGCGTCCCGCGCCCGGTCCACCGCGATCAGGAGGCCCCTCCGGCCGCTCGGGCGGCTGTGCGAAAGAGACCGTCACCAGCGACGCGGCGACGACCATCACGACCACGCCCCTTCCGATACCCAGTGCACGTCTCATTACAGGCTCCTTGAAGAAGAAGACAACACGAAAGAGGACCACCCAAAAGAAAACGATCAGACGAAAGCCACCGACCTGGAAAACGCCGAACGACGGTGTGCAAGAAGCGAGTCGCACGTATGCCGTACAGTTTTGAACGGGCCACGCACCCACAAAGTTACGGTCAGACCGAAATTTCAGGCAGGGCAAGTTAAAAACTCGCCCCCACGGGGGAATCGGATCTTATTGGCAAGTTAAAGACTCGCCCCCACGGGGGAACGTCCAGCGACGGGGCACGGGCGGCCCGAACCGCCACGCGGCATCCATGATCCCATCGCTGACGCTCCGGGCTTTTATGGGAATCGGAGTCGGCCGTGAGGGCTGCCCGTGGCCCGAGAGCCGGCGTTGCTGACAAGCATAGGCAGGATGCCGGAGCGCAGTCAGCATCGAGCGAGCGCAGGGCAGGATGCCCGTAGCGAGCGTCCGGCGACGGGCCACGGGCAGCCCGAACTTTCAGGCATGGCAAGTTAAAAACTCGCCCCCACGGGGAGCGTCCGGCGACGGGGCACGGGCAGCCCGAACTTTCAGGCAGGGCAAGTTAAAAACTCGCCCCCACGGCGAGCACGCGTGGCCCGTCTCACTTCAGATATTCATTGGACCAGGTACTGAAGAGATCCCCACGTTTCACGCGGGCGGCGTCCTCTCGCATCACCTCCGGAGTACGGCGAATGACCCGCACCGTTCCGTGACGGCCCCGGCGATACCGGGAATGCGACACGGCCGCCGGGCCGCTGTTCCGGGGCGGAAGGGCCGGCCGCTGCGGCTCGCGTTCCCTGCCCGGCGTCGGCACCGACCCGATCTCCGCCAAGGCCGCGGGTGGCTGGGCCATCGCGACCTCGACCACAACCGCGCTCCACAGCAGGCCCGCCATTACGGCACCGGGCAGCTGTCGAACCAGGCAACTCATTTTTCCACCTTCTCCGGGAGCGGTTCAAGCGTGAGCGGATCACGAAGCGGCAGATGCTTCACAGCGCCGCCGAAGAAGTCGTTCATGCTGGCCCGCTTCTCAAGATCGCCCGGAGCGATGCCGTCCCAATCACCAACCACGAGAATCGCCATCGTCTTCGGATCGAGGTAGCGCTCCGCCACCCGCTTGAGATCCTCGCGGGTCACGCCGCGGACCTTGTCGCGGAAGGTCTGCCAATAATTCTTCGGTCGCTTGGTCCACTCGTCGTTGACAAACACCCGCAGCATCTGCGGCCGGCTCTCGAACTGCCGCGGAAAGGTCTCGATCAGGCTGGCCTTGGCCGTCTCGAGTTCGTCTTCGGTGACCAACTCGCTCCGCATCTTTGCGATCTGCTCCATGACGATCTTCGCGGCCAGCGCCACCGTCGCGTTCTTGCTCTCATATCCGGCTCGGAAGTCGCCCGGGTAAGAGACCCGCGGCGTGAGCGCCGATCGCACCGAATAGGCGAGCCCCTCGTTGCTCCGCACCTGCTGCATCAGGCGGCTGGTGAAGCCCCCCGCGCCGAGGATCTCGTTGAGCAGCAGAAACGGGATCGCGTCGGGGTCGTCCCGCGTGATGGCGCGGCGGCCCATGACCACCTTGCCCTGAGGAATATCCTTCGGGACGTGGTAGAGGCCGGGCTCCAGTACGGCCGTGGGCGCGACCGGATCGGCCACAGGCTCCCCCTTCTCCCATCCCGCGAAGGCCTTTTCGAGCTTGCCGAGCATCTCCTTCTCGTCGAAGTCTCCGGAGACCGACACGATCATGTTTCCGGGGTGGAAGATCCGGCGGTGCATCTCCGCCAATCGCTCCCGGGAGATCGCGGCCACCGTGCGGTCGGTCGGCTCGGTGGCCTCGAAGTGGTCGGTGCCATAGACGAGCCGCTTCCACTCCCGCGAGAGGATCGACGACGCATCGTCATTCCGCTGCTTGAGCGACTCGAGCACGCGGGCACGCGATGTCTCCAGGCGACTGGCGTCGAACGCGGGCCCACGGAGCATGTCCACAAACATCCCCAGGCTCTCGTCGAAGTTGCTCTTGAGGCAGTTCATCGAGGCGGCGGTGAAGGCATCGCTTGCCCCGACACTGACCTCGGTCGCAAGAAAGTCGAGCGACTCATCCAGTTCGGCCGGCGACATCTTGGCCGTTCCGCCTTCCCGCACCAGCCGTGCTGTCATCGAGGCAAGGCCGGGGCTGTCGGGCGGATCGAGCGATACGCCCCCCTTGAAGGTGATCACGAGGTTGACGAGGGGAAACTCCCGCGATGGTGCCAGATAGACCACGGTCCCGTCGGGCAGCACGCGACGAAACGCCTCCGCCTCGGGCGGATCGAATGCGAGTGGCGCAAACGCAATCTGCTCGGGTCGCGTTGGGATGTCAGCCACGGCGGCCGGTGCCACCACAGTTGCCGCCGCCGCTGCCGGAGCTCCACTGGCCGCCTTAGCAGCAGTCGCCGTAGCAGGAGCAGCAACTCCTGCCGGAGCCTTGGCGGCTACGGTAGCCGGCGGCTGCGCCGAGTTCGCCCCGCGTCGTGGCGACAGAAACACCACCCCAACCACGCCGACCGCCAGAAGGATTGCCAAGACCCGCATGTTCATGGTTGTGCCATTCTCTGTTCTGATGTTGAGGTTCTGATGTCGAACCTATCCCTGATTCCAAACCGGTCCCGTTCGAACCCGTGACTACTGTGAGACCGGGGCCACCCGACGGTAGACCGCCACGCTGCGATTGGCCGGCAAAAAATACTTCTTGGCCACGCGCCTGATGTCGGCGGCCGTGACCGCCTCATACTTCTTGGGGCCCGCGTTGATCTCCTGCCAGTCGAGCAGCGTCTCGAAGAAGGCCAGCTGCACCAGCAGCGACATGTTGTTCTCGAGCCGGCGGTAGTTACCGGCGGCCACCCTGTTCTTCACCTTGCGGAGCTCCCGGTCAGGCACGTCTTCCGCCTGCAGTTTCGCCAGCTCCTCGTACCAGGCCTGCTCGAGCTGCTCCGGGGTGGCCTCACCGCGGGTCTCGGCCTCGAAGGAAAACAGCCCGGCATATCTGCGGGTGTCGGAGGCCGTTCGGGCCGACCCCGCGATGGCCCGCCCCTCCACCAGGCCCGCATAGAGCCGGCCGGTGCGGTCGTTGAGGATTTCCGAGAGCATGTCGAGCGGATAGCTGTCGACATGGCCAGCCGGCACCGTGTGGTAGCGGACCTCGACTGCCGGCGGCACGTTTCCCTCCGCATTCATTCTCTGCTCGGCGATCTGGTCGACCTCGAGCGTCACCACCGGCGGCGGTGCTTTGGTCCCCGGGTCGAGCCGCGAGAAATAACGCGTGATGAAGGCCTTGGCCGCGGCGGGATCGAAGTCGCCCACCACGATGCCGAAGATGTTTCCGGGGCGGTAGTAGACATTCCAATAGTCCATCGCCTGCTCGAAGGTGTAGCTGTTCAAATCGCTGGGCCAGCCGATGACAGGCCACGAATAGCCGCACGACTCCCAGAACATGGCGTCAAACTGCTCCTGGAAGCGGCCCGTCGGCGTGCTGTCGGTCCGCAGCCGGCGCTCTTCGTGCACCACATCACGTTCGGAATAAAACTCCCGAAACACGCTGTCGTGCAGCCGATCACTCTCCATCCAGGCCCAGAGCTCGAGCTTGTTGGCCGGCACGGTGATGAAGTAGCAGGTCAGGTCGTGGCTGGTGAAGGCGTTCATGCCGCTGCCACCGGCCTTGGTGTAGACCTGGTCGAATTCGTCCTTGACGATCGTGGCCGTTTCGCCCCCTCCCTCGCCGCGGCCCTGCTGGGCCCGGATGAGGGCATCGAGCCGACCTCGGAGCACACGCAACTCCTGCGTGTCGTTGGCAGGATCCCACGCGTCGGCGATCTCACCGCGTTTGAGCCGTTCATACTGTTTCGTCCAGACGATCCGGTTGATCTCGTCCCGAACGGCCTTCTGCTCGGCCCGATACGTCGCGTCGCGTTTGGCGTCGCGGGTGCCGATCGTGTCGGTCCCCTTGAACATCATGTGTTCGAAGAAATGGCTGAGACCGGTGATGCCCGGCCGCTCGTTGACGCTTCCCACCCGGGCCACCCAGCCCGCACTGACGACATTCGGCTGGTCGCGACGGGGCACGAGCAGAAACCGCATGCCGTTTTCGAGCGTGAACTCCTCGACGGCGACCTGCTGTCCGCGTGCCTCCGGAAGCGTCCCCGACACGACGCCGAATGACACGAGCACCGTTGCCATCACGGCAACGAAACGGGCGGATGCTGACATGGAGTGACTCCCTCGCGACAGAAGACGACACAGCCCAGCGTTATACCTTCCACCCCTCAAAACCTGCCAGCTCCGGCTGCGTGCACAACAGCCGCGGGCCTCGTGCCCCCCTACTGCCCGACCCCCAACGCCCACTGCACCAGTGTCACGACGATCTCGAAGACAATCAGCCCGACGATCGCCCACTCCACCCGCAAAGAGCGTCGGTTCTGCATCAGCTCGAGCGCCGTCTCGGCCGTCCGTGAGATCAGGCTGAGCTTGCCATGCAGGGCCGCGAACCGCTCCCGGATCTCAAACTCGTCGCGGAGCCGCGCCCAGAGCCGCTCGAGTTCCGGGTGGTCCCAGAGCAATTCCGGCGAGTCTTCCACGCGGGTGCCGGCCACGACGCGGTGCTCGGCGAGCAACGCACCGCCGAGATTGTGCAAGAGTTCGCGGGCAGCCCGACCGCCGCGGCCCCAGTGGTCGAGGTTCACGGCAAACGGCTCGATCCTCTCAAACTGCCGCTCGATCCCCTTTTCATGGTGCGCCAAAGACACGCTCTTGGCCATGACGTCGGCGACCAGTTGCAGCTTCTCAAGCGAGGCATCGGCCAGCACGAGCGTGTTGTGCTCGATCGTCTCCCGGCCGGCCGGATCCAGACGGATGTCGAGCACCTCGGTCTCGCACTCGCCCTGGGGAAAGGGCTGGCGAATCTGGGGGGTGATCTGCCGGAGATACTCGGTGACACCGGCCGGGGCGGCGTCAAAAAAGACCACGGCACCGTAGCGGAAGAGAAAGGCCACTCCGCCGCCAGCCGTGGAATTGGCCGCCAGGGAGCCGCCGGTCAACGAACCGATGAGTTCGACCGCCAGAGGCGTAGCACCGGTGCGATCGGTCGATCCAAGTGAGGCCAGGTCGATGCCAGTTCCGGCCAGCACGGCCTGAGCCCGGAAGACAGCCTGGCCGCGGCTCGGCAGCCCGACGACCACCTCACCTGACAGGGCATTGGCTCCGAGTGTCATGTCGCTTCGATCCCAGTGCTCGTGCTACCAAGTGTCTCCTCGTTGCAACCCACATAAGGGCCGCAGCCGACCATCGGACACATGCCGACGGACTCACATGAGCATACTCTTTCCATGTGTCCTGACGCATGGATGCGAGCCCACCAAGAATCGTGAGCAAGGGTCTTTCTGTGTGGCCCTGTTTCGCCGTGTGGCCCTGTTTGCTTCTTGAGTCCCTGTCCTTTCAAGGGAGTATCGCAGCCATGGCATCGATCGATCGCTCCGACCCGGTGATCCTTGGACACGTGCTCGTCGAGCACCGTGATCTCTTCAACCTCATGTCTTCCGTCCGATCGGCGTTTGCCGCAGAGACTGCGTCGACGCCCGATGGCCAGGCTGTTCTACTTTCCATGCTGCACCAGTTGCGGGACCACCTGCACGATCATTTCGCCCAGGAAGAGGAGGGCGGCTTTCTGGAAGAGGCAGTGTCGCGGATGCCCCGACTATCGGCTGCTGTGCGTTCGATCCTGCGGCAACACCCTGGTTTGTTGGCTGAATTGGACAGCCTAATCGACACACTCGGGTCAGGCATCGATTGCACTGTGTCATGGTCCGACGCGAACCATGCCTTCGATGTTTTTTCAGCCCATATGGCGGCCCACGAGCGGAGCGAAAACACGGTCGTGCAGGAGGGCTACAACGAGGATCTTGGCCTCGTCGAGTGATGTGCGGCGGTGGGTTCGACCGACACTGCGTTTCGGGAGACACGACGGCATCTCCGGTTGACCTCTGCACTTAACTGCACGAGGCGATCGGGATGTTCCCGTCCCGCGAGAGGATGGTGATCGAACTCTTACTCGAAGGCAAAAGCCAGGCGGTCATCTCACACATGATCGGCGTGTGCGAGGGCACCGCGTCGCGGCTGCGGTCGCGGGCCACGGCAAAGCTACGGGCACTCATGGCAGAGTGAGACGATCTTGAGCAGGGTCATGACCCGGGGCAGGGTGCGGGATCATCGGAGCCTACGAAGGGGCATCGTCAACTCACGGACAAGTTGAAAACTTGCCGCCACGGGGGAGGGGAGGGGAGGAGCACGGCGGGCGTGGCTGCGAGTTTGGAATTGTGGCCGCGAGTTTGGAATTGTGGCCGCGAGTTTTTAACTTGCGGGTCCTTTCTCCAGCACCACGGACAAGTTACAAACTTGCCGCCACGGGGGAGGGGAGGGCAGACCGACGGCCACGTCCTACCCAAACACCACCGTGCGGCGGCCGTGCAAAAACACACGCTCCTCAAGCACGAGCCGCACCGCCTTCGCCAGCACGAGCTTCTCCACGTCACGGCCCGCCTGCGCCATCCGCTCTGGCGTGAACGTGTGATCGACGTGGATCACGTCCTGCGCGATGATCGGCCCGTCGTCGAGTTCGGCAGTCACGACATGCGCCGTCGCTCCGATGATCTTCACGCCCCGCGCAAACGCCTGGCGGTAGGGGCCGGCGCCCGCGAACGCCGGCAGGAACGAATGGTGGATGTTCACGATGCGGTCGGGATACCGGCGGACGAAGCCCTCGGAGAGGACCCGCATATAACGGGCCAGGACGACATAGTCGGGCGCGTAGCCGTCGATGACCCGGGCCAGTTCCGTCTCGTGCGATTCACGAGACACATCCGCGTTTCCTGCATCGACGTGGGGAACGTGATGAAACGGCAGGCCAAACCGTTCGACGAGTCCGCGGAGGGTGTCGTGGTTGCCCACCACCGCCGCGATTCTTCCCGGCAGATCGCCGACAGCGTCCAGCAACAGCAGTTCGCCGAGACAGTGGGGCTCGCGGGTCACGCAGACCACGATCGGCCGCCGCTCCGCACGCGTTACCCGCACCCGGGCAGCCGCCGGCAGCACCCTGGCCAATTCTTCAGACAAGACCCCAGCCGACGGCCCCGATGGCCCCGCGGGCTCCGACCCGGCGGTCGGAGTCACCTCGGCACGAAAGAAAAAGTGCCGGGCGGCGGTGTCGACGAATTCGTGATTGCTCTCGATGTTGAGCCGATGCCCGCCGAGCACGCCCGTGATCCGATGGATCAGCCCCACCTCGTCAGGGCAGTCGACAAGCACGATCTCCCGAGACGCTGAAGCGGCTTCCATCACCAGATCCCGCTTTCTGTCTTCCAGGCTCCGCCATCCGCCCGCCCCGCTCCATGATCCGCCCGCGCCGCCAGGGCCGGGGCCGGGGCCGGGGCTGGCTCATGGGGCACCCAGGCGAGCACGACGTCGTCGACCGCGATGTCGGTCTTGCGGGCCGGGATTTCCAAGGGCTCCAACTGGATCCGCTCCGGGCTCGACT
>Ga0247832_1006779_pt1 | contig 12373 bp, 9 predicted proteins | sample LaCruzMarch2015__10_FD_192407 | JGI IMG/M metagenome (GOLD analysis project Ga0247832, IMG submission 192407) | Freshwater microbial communities from meromictic Lake La Cruz, Castile-La Mancha, Spain - LaCruzMarch2015_4m | ecosystem: Environmental > Aquatic > Freshwater > Lake | place: Spain... | reverse complement strand
CTTCTTGGCCCATACGGAAAAACACATAGATGGAAATGCCACCCACCAAGAGGCCCGAGCCGATGGTGAAGCTGCCCGAAGGTAGCGCCGATCGCATTCCTGGAGTAGCTGGAGGCGGGAGCGGGCTCGGCCCAGCGCCGTCAGTGGAGGATCTGTGCAAAAACATGAAGCGAGCCGAGGCTACTCACCTCGGCTCGCTACGAAACGTTGTGCAGATTACGCAATATCTGAAGTGGAGACGTTCTTGCGACGCTCCAGAATGCTGCGCACTTTGTCGCCGGCTTCGTCGAGCACTCGCTGGGCGGTCTCTTGTGCCTCAGTGCGCACGCGAGGTGCGACTTCGTTGATGCGATTGCGCAACTGACCGATGCGCTGTTGGGCATCAAAGCGGCGAGCAGCAACACGCTGCGTGGCGATGACACCAACACCGACGGCGACGTATGCGGCGTCACGCGCAACTTTGGCGGCGGGTGCCACTGCTTTGCGAACGTCAACCGAAGTGAGGTCGAGTGCTTTCAGTGGATTGGAGATCTTCAATGCGGGCATGGGTGGCTCCTTAAGTGAGTTAGGGGTCATTTGACCCACTTCGCACGCTAACCATGGGTGCTAACTTTTGCAAGCACAGCGCATACGAATGTATGTGGCATCGGTCATCGGTAGGTTGGAAGGTCGTGACGATGCCCGTGGCGATGCCCCTGACGCTTCCCGTGGCGCAGCGTCCAGCCCATGCCGCCCCGCCTGTGGTGGCGGTCATGGTGGTCCACGAGCCAGGTGAGTGGTTCGCTGAAACCCTCGCCAGCCTCGCTGCTCAGGATTACCCCGATCTGCGCTTGGTGGCCCTGCTCACCAGTACCACACCAGCCACCGTTTCCGATGCCATTCAGGTGGCGGTGCCTGCGGCTTTGGTGCGAATTGTGGAGGGCAACCCGGGCTTTGGTCCAGTGGCCAATCAGGTGATGGCCGTGGTGGATGGCAATGACGGCTTCTTGCTGTTTTTGCATGACGACGTGGCGCTGCAGCCAGATGTGGTGTCGCAACTGGTGGCTGAGGCATTTCGGTCAAACGCAGCAATGGTCGGCCCGAAATTGGTGGAGTGGGACACACCAAGCGTGCTGCAACACGTCGGCCTAGACGCCGATCGCACCGGACGGCTCGTCGACGTGGTCGACCCTGGCGAACGTGACCAGCAACAACACGACGCCGTGCGCGATACGTTCGCTTTGCCTTCGGCTTGCATGTTGGTGCGCAACGACATCTTCCGCGAGGTCGGTGGTTTTGCCGCGCAGATTCCCTTTCTTGGCGAGGAACGGGATGTGTGTTGGCGACTGCACATGCTCGGTGCACGAGTGATGGTGAATCCTGCTGCAGTGGTGCGCCATCGCGGCGCATTCGCTACGCGAGCGATGCTCATCGGGGCCGATGCGCGTGCCGAGCGCAATCGCGTGCGCACCGTCGTGGCGTGTGCGCCGTTGTCGCAGTTGCCGCTCGTTATTGTGCGCCTTTTGGTGCAGTCGATTGTTGACACCGTACTGGGGTTGCTGAATGGCGAGCAACAGCGTGGCTTGGCTAGTTTGCGCGCAGTTTTTGCGTTGGTAATTGACGCACCGATGATTGTTGCTCGCCGTCGCGCGTTGCGCCCGTTGCGTCGTGTGCCAGGCAGCGAAGTGAGCTCGCTACAGTTGCGCGCTAGCGCCCGACTCGCCGTCTATGCCCGTCACCGTCGCGCGTTACGCGAACAGAACACGTCAGAAGTTCCGGCAATCGTGGGCTCGGTTGCACCGCCCTCGCGCGTGGTAACACTCGTAGGTCTTGCTGCAGTACTGATGGTGTTTGTCGGCAGCCGTGGATTGATAGTCAACGGGGTGGGCAACATCGGGCAGTTCGTTCCGCTGGCTGGTGAACAGTCGGGTGTTGTTGATTTGGTGCGGGCGTACTTTGTTGGCTGGGCACCCGGCTGGTTTGGCGCCCCGAGTGCGGCGCCAACGTACTTGGGTGTGATGTCTGCAGTTGGCGTGCTGTGGTTTGGCTCGTGGGCCGGGTTGTTGACGCTGCTCGTGGTGGGGGCGCTTGTCGTTGGGCCGGTTGGTGCGTGGCGGTTGAGTGGTGTGTTTGGCACGGCACGAGTGCGGATGTTTGGCGCTGTCGTTTATGCGGCGTTTCCCGTTGGCATTTTGGCTGCCCGCGACGGTCGACGCGATGCAATCATCTTGTGGGCATTGGCGCCGTGGATTTTGGATTTTGCGCGGCGAATCGCCGGCTTGGCCCGCGATGAGGCAAATACGCTGCGCGAAACTTCGGTGCGTCCTACTGGTGGTCGTCGTTCGCAACTTGTTGCGTCGCTGTTGTTGGTGGTGGCCGTGGCATTCACGTTCAGCCCTGTGGTGTTGCCGATGGTGGTGGCTCTCATGGCGGTATTGCTTATTGCTGCACCGTTGACACCCACCCCATGGCGCGCATCGGCGTGGCTTGTTACCTCGCTTGGTGTAGCGGTGGTGGCCAGCGTGGTGTTGCACGCGCCATGGTCGCTGCGATTCGTCGCTGGGGATTGGTGGTCAGCTTTCGTCGGCGCAAGAAGCCCAGCCACCATGGCGTCGCTAGTTGATGTGTTGTCGCTTGGCGTTGACAATGTGGTGTGGCGCGCGTTGCTCGTTGCTGGATATGTGCCGGTGGTGTTGATGCTTTTTGTCAAGCGCGGGTCGCAATCCAGTTGGATCACTCGCGCATTTTTGCTGGTGGTGGTTTCTCTTGCGCTGCGGATGGCAACCGAGCACGACTTGGTGGCTCTGGCACTTCCGGAGCCGCTCGTGTTGGCAAGCCTGACGGCGCTTGGCGTGAGCCTGTCGGCAACGGCCGCGTTTGCAATGTTTGTCGAGGGTCGCACTCGCACGTTTACCTGGCAGCAATTGCTCGCCACGGTCTCGGTAACGGCGATGGTTGCCGCAGCAGTGCCGAGTGCGGTGGTCGTTGCCGATGGTCGCTGGATGCAACCCGATGCAACGTTGAGCCAACTCGTCACACAGTTACCTGACGATGCCGACGGCGACTATGCAACGTTGTACATCGGCGACACGCGTCTGCTGCCAGTCGCAGCAGTCGCCACCCGTGATGGTCGCACCGCTTTTGGCGTAGTGCGCGACGGTGGGGTGACGGGTATTGATCTTTTGCCATCAACGCCAACGCAAATGTCTGATGCGCTCGTGCGAGCCGTGGATGTGTTGCTAACAGGGGAGTCATTGCGTGCCGGTCGACTCATGGCACCGATGGCCGTGCGATTCATCGTTGTGCCATTGCGTGACGACACGCTCCATGCCCGGCGAGAGCCAACCGTCGGCAGTGTCGGTGGCGTTGTAGTGGCACGCTTGTCGGACCAGTTGGATTTGCGCCGCGTGTACAGCGCGACTGACCTTGTCATTTTTGAAAACATGGCCGCGCTACCCAGCGCCAGCGTGCTGGACGAGCGTGCAGCGGTGGCCAGCAAGCAGGCTTTAGAGGCAAATTTGTTGGCTGAGCCATTGCGCGAGAGTGGAACGTTCGCGACGTCATTTGCACCCGATCAGCGGATGCAGGGAGATTCATTGCCTGGCACGGTGCATTTGGCCGTGCCATTTACGTCTCGCTGGACGATGACTGTTGATGGCGCCCGCGTGGCCCCACGGGTGGCATTTGGGGCAACAACTGCGTTCGATGCTCCGGTGGCTGGCGTTGGCGAGATTCGTTTGCGGGCATCTGTGGCGATTCAAGCATTGATTGTGTTGCAGCTGGCGTTGTGGTGTGTGGTGTTGGCGGTTGCGTTCAATCCAAGCCGTTTCCGTGGTCGTGTGCGGGCGGCCCGCGAGGTGGTCGAGGTGTCGTTGCGCAGTGATGATGAGCGCAAGGTGGTGGTCTAGTGGTGCAGCGTCGAAGTGCGATGTTGGCCCGCCGCGCAGTGGGCCGCACCCGTCAACTCGTCGTGCTGGCCATTGCGCTGAGTGCCGTCGCTGGCTTGGTGGCACTGGAGCGCCGCACGGTAGATACTTCCTTGCTGACCGCATCAAGCGGCGCTACGTCACCCGAGTTTCGTCGCGACGCCAAGGCCTCCACGTGGTTTTGTCCGGGCGTCATCGGCAACGATGACCAAGTCAGCGGCTTGCTGGTGATTTCCAATTTTGCTGAAGTCCCAGTTGGTGGCACGATCACGCGGTTCTTGGTGGATGGTGTTGCACGCCAACAACGTTTTGCGGTGCCGGCACGTTCAACGCTCGAAGTCGACGCATTGGCTGGTGTGAAATCTGGTTTTGTGTCGGCGCTGGTGGAATCCCAGGGTGCAGCCCTCGTCGTCGAGCAGCAAACACTGCACAGGGCCGGCAATGCCGTGGCTACTTGTGCTTCAACTCCATCGGGCACATGGTTTTTAGCTGACGGTTTTACCGGAGCCGACAGCGTTGATCAGATCGTGGTAACCAATCCATCGCTTGACTCCGCCATTCTTGATGTGTCTTTCGTGACCGCAATCGGCGAGCGAAACCCACAGTCGCTGAAAGGCGTGGTCGTTCCGCCGGAATCGGTGCGGGTGTTCGATGTAGCTGGCCTTGACGCTCGCAACGAAGTCATCGCTGCAGTGGCGGTGCGCGCCACCGTGGGTCGCGTAGTTGTCGGGCGCTCGCAGCACTATCTCGGTCTCGGGCGCCTCGGCTACACCATGTCGCTGGCGGCGTCGGCCACGAGCAATCGATGGTTCTTTGCCGACGGCGAGAAAGCAGCGAACGTGAACGAAGAGTTCGTGATCTACAACCCCTCGGCAACCGATCAGCAATTGACGTTTATTTTCGCCGACGACCAAGGGGCGGCCATTGATCCGGTGACCGTCACGGCACCAAGTCGTCGGGTTACTAAGTTCGCCCCATCTGGTTTGAGTGCGCTACCTGACGGCCGTTATTCAGCAATAGTTTCGGCAACGTCCTCCGTCGACCAGAGTGCAGGTGCGGGTGCGGGCACAGGTTCTAGTGCGGGCGCGAGCGCTGGCGAATCTGTGGTGATCGAGCGTGTGACAACGCGCCAGGGAAACAAGTCGACAGCCAGCACCGTCCTTCTTGGTACCTCAAGTGCTTCACGGGCTTGGGTTGCAACCTCCGGTGCGGCCATCGGAGTCGCAGACGCCTTGCGAGTGTTCAATCCTGGTTCGTTGCCGGCAACATTTCGCGTGTCATATCTCGGCCCAGCCGGAGACCTCGCCATCACCGGATACGAAGAGGTGCTACTTGAGCCCGGTGCCAGTGCGAGTGTGTTGCTTGGGCCCGAGACTGCGTCGACCGCAGTGTCGGTGACCTCCAATGAACCCATCGTGGTGCAGCGCCGAATTGATCGCGGCGTCAAGCAGCCGATTGATGGGGCAGCACCGCTCATACTCATGACTGCTTCGGCCGAGTGATGATTGCTACTGAGGTCGACCTTGCGGTGCGCTTGGCAGCAATTGGGGCAGTGGTCGGTGTCGCAGTTGCCGTCGCCTGGCGACGTCGTCGCGCACCAGATGCTCCGACCCAGCCGCGTGGTTCGCTGCCTGCCCAACTCAATCGCGCCGATTTTGATGGCGCATCTGCGCCATGGTTGGTAGTGGTGTTTACATCAGCAACGTGCAACACCTGCGCCGACGTGGCGCGCAAGGCCACCGTGTTGGCCAGCAGTCAAGTAGTGGTGCAAGAAGTGGAGTTCGCCCGCGACCGTGCTTTGCATGATCGCTATCGCATCGACGCAGTGCCCACATTGGTGATCGCCGACGCGCGTGGCGTTGTGGGCTTCGGGCATCTCGGCCCGATCAGTGCCACCGATGTGTGGGCGGCGATGGCTCGTTGTCGCGATCCGCAGCTTCCTAATAGTGAATGTGCTGGCCCTACGGCCTGAGCGTTAGTCGCGCTCGGGGTCAACTTTGTCTGTGATTTTGTCCGGGCTTTTCTCCGGCACTTTTTCGTGAATGGTGGGTGCACCAAGGCCTTGTTGAATGAGCTTGGCCACGGTCGCACCGTCAACAGTTTCGTGTTCGAGTAGTGCTTCGGCAACGAGGTCCAACCCACGGCGGTGCTTGAGCAACGTGACGCGGGCCCGCTCTTCTTGTTCGCGCAGAATGCGAGAGATTTCGTCGTCGATTTTCTTTGCCGTGTCGTCGCTGTATTCACGACCCGAGGTCATGAGATCTTCGCCGAGAAACACTTGTTGCTGTCCTGACCACGCCATGGGACCAACGGCATCGCTCATGCCCCATTCGCGTACCATGCGACGCGCAATTGATGTTGCTTGTTCGAGATCGTTCGCAGCACCGCTATTGAGGCTGCCAAACACGATCGACTCAGCAACTCGTCCACCCATGGCCTTGCAGATCGTGTCTAAGAAATAGTCGCGCGAATAGGTGTGGCGTTCTTCGGGCAGGCTCCAGGTGACGCCGAGTGCCATGCCGCGCGGCAAGATCGTGACTTTGTGTAGCGGGTCGCTGTTGGGCAACACGGTCGACAACACGGCGTGACCACCTTCGTGGAATGCCACGGCGCGTTTTTCTTCGGCATTGAGCGCGAGGCTTTCGCGACGCGCACCCATGACCACGCGATCACGCGCATTTTCAAAATCGATTCGTTCGATTTCGGTGGCGCCGCGTCGCACGGCGATGAGTGCTGCTTCGTTAACGAGGTTGGCCAAGTCAGCACCACTCATTCCGGGGGTGGCCTTGGACATCGTTTCTAGGTCGACGTCGGTGCCCATGCGCTTGCCGGTTGAGTGCACCTTCAAAATCGCGTGGCGCTCTTCGGCTTCGGGTAGCGGCACGATGATCTGGCGATCAAAGCGACCGGGTCGCAAGAGTGCAGCATCCAAGATGTCAGGTCGGTTGGTGGCTGCCATGACGACCACACCTTCTGATGTTTCGAATCCGTCCATTTCCGACAGCATCTGGTTGAGCGTTTGCTCGCGCTCGTCGTGACCACCACCCAAACCTGCACCACGTTTGCGACCGATGGAGTCAATTTCGTCTACAAAGATGATGGCTCGCCCCATCTTGCGCGCTTGCTGAAACAAGTCGCGCACGCGTGACGCGCCGACACCGACGAACATCTCCATGAAGTCAGAACCAGTGACCGACAAAAATCCCACACCGGCTTCGCCAGCGACAGCGCGAGCAAACAATGTTTTGCCGGTTCCAGGAGGCCCGACGAGCAACACACCTTTGGGTACACGCGCACCAATTTCTTTGAAACGGTCCGGCATTCGCAAAAAGTCGACCACTTCACGAATTTCTTGCTTGACGCCTTCGTAGCCGGCAATGTCAGCAAATGTGGTGGACGGTTTATCGGCTTGGTAGGGCTTGGCGCGACTGCGACCAATTGACATGATGTTGCCGGCTTGACCCATGGCGCGACGTTGCATCCAGATGAAAAAGCCCATGATCAAAAAGAACGGCAACAAGATGGGAATGATGTTGGTGAAGAAGTTTCCCTGCGGGGTCGAAAAGTCGTAGTCAACACCTTTCGATTTGAGCAGTTGTTCGTCGGCATCCGACAAGGTGTTGGCGCCGGTGGTAACGAAATTGCGCGAGTCGCTCAACTTGCCTGAAATTTGGTTGTTCAGGTTGTTGATCGTCACTTCGCGTACGTCGCCGCGCTCGACGAGGTCGAGAAATTCGGTGTAGGTCAGCCGGGTTTGCTCGGGCGTCGGCAATAAGCGTGGGCCCACCAACAACACGACAGCTACGGCGATGAGTGCCCATACCAGCCAGCGCGGCAGGCCGGGCTTGTCGCTGTCCCCAGAACCACGAAAGCGGTCGCGCAGAGACTTCGGGTTACGCGACGGTGGTGGTGGGGGCGGTGGGGGGAGGTTCGCCATGTGGTCATGCTAAGGCTGCGTCGGCACGAGGCATCCACCGAAAGAATGATAAAAATCGGTACTTTAGTCACATGCGTCGTCGCTGTTCGCGTGCATGCTGCAATGAATCCGCTGTGATGACCCTGTCGTATCAATACGCCACGGCCACCGTGTGGATTGACGACTTGGCCGAACTCAACGACCCTCACGCCTACGACTTGTGCGAGCGTCACGGGCAACGTTTTGCGCCACCGAGTGGCTGGCGGTTAGAAGACCGTCGCAACCGCTTCCGCGTGGTGCTACCAAGCCAGCTCGCTGGCTGAGCGCTGTGCCTCGTCCCACTTGGGATCCGCCATTGGGTGAACGTCCATACGAGCAGCGGGTGTTTGCTCACGAGGTAGCGCACGCAACAACACCGCGGGTGCGCTACTCGCTGGCGTGGCTCGCCTTCGGCTGGATCGGCGCCTATTTAACGGCAACGGTGTTGCAGATATTTCTGGTGGCGGCATTTGACATTTCACAAAATGCAAGCGAGCAACCTGATTGGTTTTTGTTGGCAGGTGCGATGTCGTTGTGGGTGCCGCAACTGGTGCTGTTGGTGTTGTTTTCGCAACGTGCGGGTACCGGTTCGTTCGTGCGGGATTTCCATTTTCGCTTTCGACTCGTGGATTTGTGGGGCGTGCCAATCGGTGTGCTCTCGCAAGTGCTGCTGGTGGGGCTCGTCACCTGGCCATTTCGCACGTGGTTTCCCGAGGTCTTTGACGTGGCGAAGGTGGAAGACCGTGCTCGCGGGTTGTATGACTCGGCACGCGGGCCGTGGCTGGTGGTCTTGGCACTGATCGTGGTTATTGGTGCACCGCTCGTGGAAGAACTCGTGTATCGCGGCTTTGTGCAGGCAGGTTTGTCGAGTCGAATTCACCATGTGGCAGCCGTCCTCATTGCAGCGGCCTGGTTTGCTGGCATCCATGGTCGTGTGGCTGAGCTGCCGGGGTTGTTTGCCTTCGCCCTCGTATTGGGTATTGCGTTTCAGTTGACCGGACGTCTTGGCATGTCGGTCACGGCTCACCTAGCGTTTAACGCCACTGGGCTCGCTTTTCTTGCACTGACTTAGAAAGATGTAGTCACACCCCACCTATGACGAACCCCAACTCGCCAACCAAGAACGCGCTGACCGACAACGCGCTGACCGAAACCAGAATGTCTGCCGCGGCGGCGATCTTTGTCGAGCGTCGCACTCAGTTGGCAGTGGCCGCTGCGATCATCGCGTTCACCACGCTGATGGTGTTTTTCACCTTGCAGCCATCGCTCATCTTTCGCAACAACACCCCAACGGGTGGTGACATGGGTGCCCACGTGTACGGCCCGGCGTATTTGCGCGACCACCTGTTGACGTCATTCCGTTTGTCGGGGTGGAGCAACGATTGGTATGCCGGTTTGCCGATCTATCGCTTCTACATGGTGGTGCCCGCGATTTTCATTTTGCTGTTCGACATCGTGCTGCCATACGGCATCGCTTTGAAGTTGGTCGCCGTGGCGGGGTTGTTGGCGCTGCCAGTGTGCACGTGGCTGTTCGCCAAGTTGGCCCGCTTGGTCTTTCCGATTCCGGAGTTGTTGGTAGTGGCCAGCACGGTGTTTTTGTTTGATGAGAGTTTCACTATTTACGGCGGCAATATTGCGTCGACCATGGCGGGGGAGTTTTCGTTTTCTATCGCACTGGCGTTTTCAATTCTGGGCTTCGGGGTGTTCATCCGCGGTCTGGACACCGGTAAATATCGCATCGCCGCCACGTTGCTGTTGGCGCTGGCCGCGCTCAGTCATGGCATCGTGTTGTTGTTTGTGTTCTTGGGCTACGTGCTCATCCTGGCGATGCACCGTGATGCAGCAAAGTGGCGGTTCGGCCTGCCAGTCATCGGTACGGCGATCTTGTTGTCGGCTTTCTGGGTGGTGCCCTTTGTTCTGAACCACTCGTATATGACCGATATGAAGTACGAGCCGCAACCCACGGGTTACAGCGAGTCGTTCATCGACATGTTCTTTCCGCTGCACACGGTGTTCGACGTGATCATCATGGGCTTTGCCATCGTCGGGTTGTTGTCGGGCTTGTGGCGACGCAATAACACGGCTTCGTGGATGGGCATATATGGCGTCATTTTGGCAATCGGAGTGTTTGTCGCCCGCGAAAGTTTGCCAATCATCGGGCTGCTGTGGAACCCGCGCATCTTGCCATTCTTTTATTTGCTGCGCTACATGCTCATGATGATTGGCATCTACGAAACCGTGGTCGCAGTCGCTCGCTTTGCGAGCCTCGAGCGCGCCGCGGCCCGCGTGGCCAAGACCGGAGAAGTGCAAACGCTCGCACCGTCACCTCGCGGTCGGTTGAATTTCAATGTTGCTACCGCTGTCGTTGTGGCACTTTTGGCCATCAGCATCATTGGTTTTCGTTTTCAAGAACTGCCACTCGCCACTTCTCGCACGGCGCAAGATGGCAGCGTGCGCTACGGCATCGGCCCGTTCAGTGTTCCGAGTTCCAACGACGGTTTCGTTGACGGCTGGGCCCGTTGGAACTTCACTGGCTACGAAGGCAAGTATGCCTACGGCGAATATCGCGCGATTGTCGAGACGATGAAACAGATTGGCGAGGATCCGCGTTACGGGTGTGGTAGGGCGCTGTGGGAAAACAACGGTGAGCTCAACAAGTACGGCACCACGATGGGCCTCATGTTGTTGCCGCACTGGACTGACGGCTGTATCGGCAGCATGGAAGGCCTGTTCTTTGAAGCCTCGGGCACGACGCCGTACCACTTCATTGCTGCGGCTGCGATGTCGAAACAAAGTAGCAACCCAGTGCGCGAACTGCGATACGACGACAACAACGCCGCACTCGGCGTGCGCTATTTGCAGGAACTTGGTGTGCGTTACTACATGGGCTTTACACCCGAGGCAGTGCGTGAGGCATCTGCACAAACAGCGCTGCGTGAAATCGCACGGAGCGGCCCGTGGGTGATTTACGAAGTTGCAGCGAGCGATCTGGTGGTGCCGCTCACCGTGCAGCCCGTAGTTGTGGGTGGCCGCACTGATAGCCAAGCCGACATGGGCCATCCTGGTGATGCCAAAGAGCGATGGCTGGAAATTGGCACGAGTTGGTTGCAAAACCCCAATGATTGGCCGGCGGTACCAGCGGCTTCTGGCCCCAGCGAGTGGCAGCGAATCGACGTTGCCATCGATATGAATCGCCGAATCGGCGAGCCCGACGAGTCGTCGCGACGCGTCGACGTAGTGCTGCCCACCCAGCCGATTGACGTGGTGAATGTCGAGCCGATTGTGGTGTCTGAGGTCGAGCAAGGCCGCAGCAGTGTTTCGTTTAGTGTCGACAAAATTGGTACACCAGTTTTGGTGCGCACCAGTTATTTTCCCAACTGGAACGTGTCGGGTGCCGAAGGGCCGTATCGCGTGGCGCCAAACATGATGGTGGTCATACCCACTCAAACAGACGTGAAACTCAGTTTCGGTTGGTCGCTGCTCGATGTGTTTGCCTATGTGCTCAGTATCGTCGGCATCGTGGTGCTGGTGCGTTGGCGCCGTAGCGGGCGTCAAACGAATACCGCCAACTAGTCTCACTGCGATGCCAGATCTCGATGCGGTCGTGAAGGCCTACGACGTGCGTGGCACCGTGCCAGATCAACTTGACGAGTCGTTGGCGCGTGCCTTCGGGGTGGCATTTGCCCAATACACCAAGGCCACCTCGGTCGTGGTTGCCCACGACATGCGCCCGTCAGGGCCAAGTTTGGTGGCCGCCTTCGAAGACGGTGTCACGGCGTGTGGGGCAACAGTGGTCAACTTGGGTCTGGCCAGCACAGACTTGCTCTACTACGCCAGCGGAAACATGGACGTGCCTGGTGCCATGTTCACGGCTTCGCACAACCCGGCGCAATACAACGGCATCAAAATGTGCAAAGCAGGCGCTAAGTCGATTGGCATCGACAGCGGTCTGGCCGAGGTGCGCGAACTTGCGCGTGCGGCACTCGGCACCAACATCGTCGGTGACCCGAGCAAGGTGTCGAAACGCAATCTGCTCGCCGAATTTGCCGACCATGTGTTGTCGTTCGTCGATGCAGCGAGTTTGCGTCCGCTCAAGGTCGTGGCTGATACGGCAAACGGGATGGGCGGGCTGGTGGTGCCAGCGGTGTTCGAGCGGCTCAACATGATTGATCTCGAGGTCATGTACGGCGAGTTGGACGGCACGTTTCCCAATCATCCAGCCGACCCCATTCAGCCTGCCAATCAGCGCGATCTGCAGGCCCGCGTGTTAGCCGGCGGTTTTGACGTGGGTTTGGCATTTGACGGCGATGCTGACCGTGTGTTTTTGGTTGACGAGCTTGGTCGCACCGTGTCGGGCAGCACGACGACGGCAATTTTGGCGAAAGTGTTTTTGCGTCGCAAACCAGGTTCGACAATTTTGTACAACCTCATCTCCTCTCGTTCGGTCCGCGAGGTGATTGCCGAAAATGGCGGCACGGGTGTGCGCACTCAAAACGGCCATAGCTACATGAAA